>Ga0265797_10011052_pt1 | contig 11387 bp, 9 predicted proteins | sample P2T30metagenome_FD_192433 | JGI IMG/M metagenome (GOLD analysis project Ga0265797, IMG submission 192433) | Plant litter microbial communities from East Loma Ridge, Irvine, California - P2 T30 | ecosystem: Environmental > Terrestrial > Plant litter > Unclassified | place: USA: California... | reverse complement strand
ATCTGAGCGGGGCTTTTCGCTTTGCGGAATTGGCTCTGCATTCATCCAACACAACTGCCGCACCAGCAAAACCGGACCGAAAAAAAGCCCGCTGACTCACATCAGCGGGCTTTTTGCATGGGCGAAAACGCCGAAGCTGGCTCAAACACCCCAGAGGATGTCCGTCTTGTTGTCACGCGCCGAGCGCAGCATTTCAAGCAATGGGTACATGCGCGTCGAGAAACTCACGACCTCGATCGCCTGGTGCTCGTGGTCGTCTTCGTCGCGATGATGTGCATGGACGTCGTGCGCCACCTGGTCTGACACCTGGTGCTTGCGCGACTCTTCGATCTCGTCTTCGATCAGCGCAATTACCTGGGTGGCTTCGGCCGAGGTAATCACACCGCGTTCGGGCTCCTTGTGCAACAGGTCAAGAATGCGTTTGGCGTGTTCCTGATACATCAGGACTTCCGGATACGATTTGCATTTGAATGTAATCAACATAGCTATCTCTTGGTTTTGTTAGTAATTAAACGATAGCACGACTGCCGCACCTTCACAGTGCGGTCACGCTCACAGCGGCCGGGATCGCAACATCCAGGCCACGCCGGGCACGGCGATCGCGAGAAAGGCAGCGCAAGCCACTGCGACGACATCCATCCGGGCCAGGGGCGCAAGTGCGGCCGCTGACAGGAACCAACCCAACGCGCCCCACGCCAGGCTATTGAACAGCTCGAGCACGTTCATCACGAAACCACCCTTGCCACGCCCCTTGAAATTGCTGCGCACGCCAGGCCGGCCACACCAGAACACCACCAGGCCGGCGCCCGACACGGCGCCGCTAACGACAAAGCAGCCGACCAGCCCGGCCGCCGGCATACGCACAATCAGCCACAGCAGCGGGACAGCCACCAATCCAAGCACCGGCATCATCGCCGCCGCCAGCTTCGCGCGCCGCACCGTGCGCTGGGACGCTGGCGACACCAGCAGCAGATCCGGCGCGTCCTCGGCCGACAGGGCGACCCATGCCAGCGCACCAGTCAGGGAGCTGCACAGCAGCGCCAGTCCGGCGCCGATGGCCTGCACCTGCACATCGGCGCGCTTGAAAATCAGGAAGAACAGCGGCAGCAGGAACAGCACCTGCAGCAGTACCTGCGACAGCAACTGCGGGTCGCGCACGATCAGCCGCCACTCCTTGATGACCACCGTGCGGAACAAGCTGCGCCCGAAGCGGGGCTGCGCCACCGTCGATGAGGCGGTACTCACTGCAGACGACGCGGCCAGTTGCAGGCCGCGCGCAAAGAAGCGATGCGTGTGCCAGGTCGTCAGCAAGAACATGGCGCCGGCGAGTGCGGTCAATAGTAGCACCGGCCACGGCTCGCCCAGCATCGCCCGCGCTGGCAGCCAGAGCAGATTACGCTCTGCACCGTCCACCTGCACCAGCTCAAGCACGGCATCGCGGATGCGAGCCTGTGTCTGCCTGGACGTAAGCGCATGCAGCTGCGACGCGATGACGAGCAGCGCCCCGGCCAGCGCGCCGACGATCTGCGCCACGACACGTGTGCGGCGCGCACCGAGCATGCGCACGAGGCCCAGCGTGAGCAGCATCGCGATACAGCTGCACAGCACCGCAACGGCGATCACCCCGGGATAGATCCCGAGCCAGCGCCACTGTCCCTGCAGCAGCCCGGCATGGGCGAACGGTGTCAGAAAAAACAGATACAGCGCCGCAGTACTTGCGCACACGCCAAGCAGGCGCACCGTAAAGATGCTGCGCGAGGGCAGGGGCGACGACAGCAGCAGATCGAGGTCGCTGCGCTCGAACAGCACCAGCACGCAGGCCTTGATCGCCGACGACAGCATGAAGGCCGTCGCCGCGATCAGCACCGCCGAGATGGCCAGCAGGATGCGCGGATCGTCGCCCGGCACGCCCGCCAGCTGGCGCACGGTGAACCAGCCCAGGACATGCATGACGATGCAGCCGAGGGCCGCCAGCGCGAGCGCCGCATTGCCAGGTCGGCGCCGCCCACCCGCATTCTTGGCGCCGGCCATATTGAACCAGCCAAGCCGCAGCTCGTGCCGCAGCAGCCAGCCCACGCCGCCCGGCGCCAGCATCATGGCGCTGCCATCAAGTGCAGGAACATGTCTTCCAGGCTGCCGCCCTGGGTGCGCTGGCGCAGTTCGGCCAGCGTGCCTTCGGCGATCAGGCGCCCCTGGCGGATGATGCCGATACGGTGCGCCAGACGCTCGGCCACCTCCAGGATGTGCGTCGTGAGAATGACCGTGCCGCCTTTGGCCACGTGCGCCAGCAGCAGGTCTTTCACCTGGCGCGCCGCCGCTGCATCCAGGCCGGTGAGCGGCTCGTCGAGGATCAACAGCTCGGGGTCGTGGATCAGGGCGCCGGCCAGCGCGAGCTTCTGCTTCATCCCGCGCGAAAACCCTTCGGTCAGCTCGTGCGCATGCTGGCTCAGGTCCAGCCAGTCGAGCAGTTCGCGTGCGCGCGGCGCGGCCTCCTTCGCTGTCACGCCCCACAGGCCAGCGACAAATTCGAGGTACTCGAACGGCTTGAGCTTCCCGTACAACATGGGCTCGTCGGGCAGGTAAGCCAGCTTCGCCTTCGCCGCCGCTGGCGCCGCGGCCATATCGATCCCCAGCACCTCGATCGAGCCGGCGTCGGGCGCCAACAGGCCGGTGACCAGACGCAGCGTCGTCGTCTTGCCGGCGCCGTTCGGCCCAAGCAGCGCATAGAATTCGCCGCGCTGCACCGTCAGGTCGAGGCCATCGACAGCAGGCCGGCCGAACTGCTTGTGCAGCCCGGCCAGGCGCAGGGCAGGAAGAAGGTCATCCATTGCAGCGCTTAAAAGCTCGAGAACGAGGCAAGAAACTGCTCGATCTGCTCCGGCGGCGTCTTGCCTGCGGGGCCGAGCACGATGATCTGATAGAAGCGGCTGCCCTTCGCTTCAAAGCGCCCGCTCAGGTGCATTGGCGCGCCTTGGCCGGCGCCCGTCGCATCGACACGCAAGTCGCCCGTCGCTGCAGCGTCGGTCGCGCCGATATTGCGCAGCAGCGCCAGGCGCATCGCCGGCAGCGCCGCCTGTGCGCGCACGGGGTCGGGCGCCAAGGCCGTGCCGACGGCGAAGGTCGTGCCGTCGACTTTGGCCGCTGTCATCGTCATCTCCACCTGCAGGCCGGCCACGTCCACCGTGCGGGTAAGGGCAGCGGGTTTGGCCGGAAACAGCGTCTTGAAGCGACCGTCCTCACTCGTGTAATCACGCCAGTTATATGGTGGATTGCAGCCCGCCAGCAGTGCGCCAGCCAGGATGATCGGGACAAGTAACAAGGCACGCAGCAAGGCGCGCACGGTAGATGGTCGCATCCCCAGATGGTAACAGCAGCACCGCAGAACGCAACGCCCGGCTTAGTCGCCCTGCAGCGCGCGCCGGTATCCGATCGCCTCTGCTACGTGTATCGACGCCACGTGCTCGCTGCCGGCCAGGTCGGCCACCGTGCGCGCCACCTTGAGTACGCGGTGATACGCGCGCGCCGACCATTGCAAATGCTTGGCGGCGCCATGCAGCAGGCGCCGCCCGGCATCGTCCGGCGCGCAGTAGCGGTCGATGTCGCGCGGCCCCAGATGGCTGTTGGGCCGGCCCTGGCGCGCGATCTGCAGCGCATGCGCCTGCGCCACCCGCACAGCAATCACGCTGCTCGCTTCGCCCTCGGCCTGGGCGCTCATGCAGTCCGGTTCCAGCGCCGCCACCGGCAGCTGGATATCGATACGATCGAGCAGGGGCCCCGAGATGCGGCTTTGATAACGCAGCACGGCGGCTTCAAGGCAGCGGCACTTGCCGCTGGCGTGACCAAGCCAGCCGCATGGGCATGGATTCATCGCCGCGATCAGCTGGAAGCGCGCTGGAAAATCGGCCTGGTGCGCCGCGCGCGAAATCGTGATCTGGCCCGATTCAAGTGGCTCGCGCAACACCTCGAGCACGCGCCGGTCGAACTCGGGCAGCTCGTCCAGGAACAACACGCCATGATGCGCGAGCGAGACTTCGCCGGGCCGCGGCACGCTGCCACCACCAACCAGGGCCACGCCGGATGTCGTGTGGTGCGGACTGCGAAACGGCCGCTGGCGCCAGCGCTGCGGCGAGAAACCGCCGGCCAGCGACTGCACGGCGGCCGATTCAAGCGCCTCGCTTTCACTCATCGGCGGCAACAGGCCGGGCAGGCGCGCCGCCAGCATGCTCTTGCCCGCGCCCGGCGGCCCGACCAGCAGGGCCGAATGCGCGCCGGCCGCTGCCACCTCAAGCGCGCGCTTGGCATGTTGCTGGCCCCTGACTTCGGCGAAGTCGGGATACGACACCACGTGCAACAGGCCCGGGCACAGATGGCGCGCCAGCCTGGGCGCATCGGGCGCGTTGGCAAAGTGCGCGCAGACCTCGAGCAGGGTGCGCGCCGGCAGGATCTCGGCTGCTTCCACCAGCGCCGCCTCGTCGGCATTGGCCAGCGGCAGGATGAAGCCGCGCGACTGCACTCCGGCCGGCGAATCGCCCGCGCGCACCATCGCAAACGCCATCGCCAGCGCGCCGCGGATCGGCCGCAGTTCGCCCGACAGCGACAGCTCGCCCGCGAACTCGTAGCGCTCGAGCGTATCGCCGCGAATCTGGTGCGATGCGGCCAGGATGCCCAGCGCAATGGGCAGATCGAAGCGGCCCGATTCCTTCGGCAGGTCGGCCGGCGCCAGATTGATCGTGATGCGGCGTGGCGGGATGTCGAAGCCGGAATTCTGCAGCGCCGCCCGCACGCGGTCTTTCGCTTCGCGCACTTCGGTGTCGGGCAGGCCGACGATCGTCATGCCGGGCAGGCCGTTGGCCAGATGGACTTCGACATTGACCGACGGTGCGGCCATGCCGGCCAGTGCACGGCTTTTCAGGACGGCGAGACTCATCGTATGCCTTCTGCATGAAGCCAGGGGAGCTTTATCCTAAGACGGGCAGCGCGCTGGCTGTTGAGAGCGGACAGGCGTGCGCGCACGCGCCTTTCATGGCAGATGCATATACCGATGATTGCGTCGTTCATGCCGCGATTCGTGCTTTCTGTCACAAAATGCAGACATTGCATTTCATTAACGTTACATTGACAACGATACAACGACCACTGGAGAAACAGCGATGCTATCGATCAAGCAGCTCAACAAGACGTACGCCAACGGCGTCAAGGCCATCAACAATGTCAGCCTCGAGATCCCCAACGGCATGTTCGGCCTGCTCGGTCCCAATGGCGCCGGCAAGTCGTCCCTGATGCGTACCATCGCCACGCTGCAAGACCCCGATAGCGGCAGCATCGATTTCAACGGCCTCGATGTCCTGAAAGACAAGGAAGGCTTGCGCCGCCAGCTCGGCTACCTGCCGCAGGACTTCGGCGTGTATCCGAAGGTCAGCGCCGAAAATCTGCTCAATCATTTTGCGGTCCTGAAAGGCTTGACCGTGAAGGGCGAACGCAAGGAGATGGTCGAAGCGCTGCTGCACCAGACCAATCTGTGGGAAGCGCGCTCGCGCGGCCTGGGCACCTTCTCGGGCGGCATGCGCCAGCGCTTCGGCATCGCGCAGGCGCTGCTTGGCGCGCCGCGCCTGGTGATCGTCGACGAGCCGACCGCGGGCCTGGATCCCGATGAGCGCAACCGCTTCCTGAACCTGCTGGCCAAGATCGGCGAACAGGTGGTCGTGATCCTGTCGACCCACATCGTCGAAGACGTCACCGACCTGTGCCCGCGCATGGCGATGATCGCCAAGGGCACGGTGCTGCTGCAGGGCGAGCCGCAAGCCGCGATCGATACCCTCAAGAGCCGCGTGTGGCGGCGCACGGTCAGCCAGGAGGCGCTGCCCGAGTACCAGCGCGATTTCAATGTGCTCTCCACGCGCCTGGTGGCGGGGCGCCCGCAGATCAACGTGTTCGCCGAGTCGCAGCCGGACGACGGTTTTGTCAGCGTGGAGCCGGATCTGGAAGACGTCTATTTCCTCCAGATCCGCAACGCCAACCGCGCAGCCAACGCAACCAACGCAGCGCCGGCGTCCACCGCGCCGGTCGTGGTGTAAGGAGCCGGCATGCTACGAGAATTCTTCAAGTTCGAGCTGGGCATCCAGCTGCGCCAGCCGCTATTGTGGGTGTGCGCGCTGATCTTCGGCGCGCTGGCCTTTGGCGCGACCACCACCGATGCAATCCAGGTCGGCGGCAGCATCGGCAACGTGAACCGCAACGCGCCGGTCGTCGTCGCGCAGCTGCTCGGCGTCTTCAGCCTGATGTCGATGTTCGTCGTCACCATCTTCATTGCCGGCTCGGTGCTGCGCGACGGCGAAGTCGGCATCTCCGACATGCTGTTCGCCACGCCCATGAAAAAGCACGACTACCTGGTCGGGCGCTTCCTGGCGGGCCTGGTGGCCTGCATGGTGATCTTCGCGCTGATCGTGGCGGGCATGATGCTTGGTCCTCTGATGCCGTGGATCGACGCCGAGCGCGTGGGGCCGTTCCCCGGCGCGGCCTATCTGTGGGCGCTGTGCGTGCTGGTCGCGCCGAACCTGCTGTTCATCGGCGCCTTGCTGATGCTGCTGGCCGCGACCACGCGGTCGATCATGATGGTGTATGTCGGCGTGATGGCGTTCTTCGTGCTGTGGATCGTCGCCGGCAGCTTCACCAGCAATATCGACAACGAGTGGATCGCCGTGCTGGTCGACCCGTTCGGCATCCGCGCCCTCGGCCGCGCCACGCGCTACTTCTCGACCGCTGAATCGAATGCCGGCCTGCCGGCCTTCACCGGCTACATGCTGGCCAACCGCATGCTGTGGAGCGCCGTTGGCCTGGCGCTGCTGGGCCTCACGCTGGCGCTGTTCAAGCCGCAGCGCGCCGGCACCGGCAAGCGCCTGTTCGGCAAGGCCAAGGTGGCGGCACCGGCCGCGCTCATGCCGGCGCATGTCGCGCTGCCGCGCATCGCGCCGCGTTTCACGGGCGGCACGCGCTGGGCCCAGTGCTGGCACATCTTCGCCTTCGACGCCGTCGCCGTCTTCAAGAGCGTGCCGTTCCTCGTCATGCTGCTGTTCGGCGTACTCAATATGGTGGGCGGCTCGAGTCAACTTGGCGAGATGTTCGGCACCGAGGTGTATCCGCGCACCCACCTGATGATCGAGGTGCTCAAAGGCAGCTACAACTTCCTGCTGCTCATCATCGTGATTTTCTATGCCGGCGAACTGATTTTCAAGGAGCGCCAGGCCGGCATTGCCGACGTGAGCGATGCAATGCCGATGCCGAACTGGGCGCCGCTGGTGGCGAAAAGCCTGGCGCTGGTGGGCGTGATCCTGGCCTTTTTGTTCGCCGGGATCCTGACCGCGATCGCCATCCAGCTGTTCAAGGGCGGGGCCCCGGTCGAGCCGCTCGTGTATCTGCAGGGCGTGTTCATGACGGGCGTGCCATTCATCCTGATGGCGCTGATCGCGGTGGCGCTGCAGGTCGTGACGAACAACAAGTTTATCGGCTACCTGCTGATGATCGTGCTGATGGTGTCGCAGATCGTCCTGTCCGTGATGCACTTCGATCACAACCTGTACAACATTGCGCTGCTGCCCGAGACGCCGTATTCCGACATGAACGGCTTCGGCCACTTCGTCACGGGCTGGGCCTGGTTCGCGCTGTACTGGACGCTGTTCGCGCTGGCGGCGCTGATCGTGGCCCAGGCGTTCTGGGTGCGCGGTTTGTCGGTCGAGTGGCGCACGCGCTCGCGCGAAGCGGCGCGCCGCCTGACGCATGGATCCGGTATTGCGCTGGCCGCCTGCACGATCGCCTTTGCGCTGGTGGGCGGCTGGATCTTCCACAACACCGTCACGCTCGGCCGGTACGAGGCGAAGAACGTCGCGATGGACAAGCAGGCCCTGTATGAGAAGACCTACCGCAAATACAAGGACCTGCCGCACGCGAAGATCGTCGACGTGCGCGCCGCGGTGGATATTTATCCGGCCGAGCGCCGCGTGATGGTCAAGGGCCGCTACGTTTTCGAAAACAAGACGAGCCAGCCGCTCGATACCCTGCGCCTGCAAGTCAATCCCGACACCGTGACCACCTTGGCCGGACTGCCCGCGCACACGGTCGTCCTGGACGACAAGGTGGCGGGCTTCCGGATCCTCAAGCTCGCGCAGCCGACGGCGCCGGGCGCGCGCCTCGCGCTCGACTTCACGGTCGACGCGCGCCGGCCCGGCTTTTCCAATTCGGGGAAGGGCGACACGCTCAACCTGAACGGCACGTTCTTCAACAACCGCGAGTTCTTCCCGCTGGTCGGCTACCAGAGCGATTTTGAACTACTGGACCGCAACGAGCGCCGCAAGCGCGGCCTGGGTGAACCGGAGCGCATGCCCAAGCTGGAGGACACCGCCGCGCGCGCCAACACGCTGTTCGGGGGCGAAGCCGACTGGATCAGTTTCGAGACCACCGTCTCGACCAGCGGCGACCAGACCGCCCTGGCGCCGGGCTACCTGCAAAAGACGTGGAAGGAAAACGGCCGCAACTTCTATCACTACAAGATGGACCAGAAGATGATGCCGTTCTTCGCCTATTTGTCGGCCGACTGGCAGGTGAAGAAGGGCGACTGGCAGGGCATCCCGATCGAGATCTATCACGATCCCAAGCACGCCTACAACGTGGACCGGATGATCGCGGGCACGCAAAAGTCGCTCGACTACTTCACCACCGAGTTCACGCCCTACCAGCACAAGCAGGTGCGCATCCTGGAGTTCCCGAACTACCAGCGCTTTGCCCAATCGTTCGCCAACACCATCCCGTTCTCGGAATCGATCGGCTTCATTGCCGACCTGCGCAACAAGGAAGACATCGACTACGTCTTCTACGTCACGGCGCACGAGATGGCGCACCAGTGGTGGGGCCACCAGGTCACGGCCGCCAATGTGCAGGGCGCGAGCATGCTGATCGAATCGCTGGCGCAGTATTCGGCGCTGATGGTGATGGAAAAGGAATACGGTCCGCACAAGATGCGCCGCTTCCTGCGCTATGAACTGGATCGCTACCTCAGTTCGCGCGGCGCCGAAAAGATCGAGGAACTGCCGCTGGTGCGCGTGGAGAACCAGGATTACATCCACTACCGCAAGGGCAGCCTGGTGTTCTATCGCCTGCGCGACGAGATCGGCGAAGCGGCGCTGAACCGGGCCCTGAAACGCTTCCTGCAAGACAAGGGGTACCAGGAGGCGCCGTTCACCACGTCGGCCGAACTGGTCGACTACATCCGCGCCGAAGCGCCGGTGGGAAAGCACGCCCTGATCGCCGACCTGTTCGAACGCATCGTGTTCTACGATAACCGCGTGACCGAGGCAAGAGCGGTCAAGCGTGCAGACGGCCAGTGGGACGTGACGATGAAGCTCCACCTGGCCAAGATGCAGGCTGACGGCAAGGGGCAGGAAACGCCGCGCGCCTACGACGAGGCAGTCGAGATCGGCGTGTTCGCCCGTGCGAAAGACGCCAAGGAGTCCGACGAGCGCGTGCTGCTGCTGGAAAAGCGCGTGCTGCGGGGCGACAACCCAACCGTGACGGTGACCGTCAAGGAGCGGCCGTTCGACGTGGGCGTCGACCCGTACAACAAGCTGATCGACCGCGTTGCGCGCGACAACCGCAAGGAGGTCAGCGTCGACTGACCGCGTAGCGCGCGAAGTGCTTCCACGAACCATCCGGCTGCGCCGCTTCAAGCGCAAACTGCCACGTCGACGTGGCCGGATCGAAGCGCCAGGTATTGCGAAACGGCCCGCTGGTGTAGGGAATCGTGAAGGTGACGACGTTGCCGGCGATGTCGCCGCTGCCATGCGGGACCGAGTATTTGGCGCCGAAGCTGTCCATCCAGTGCGCGATGACGGTCTTGCTGGCGGCGTCATAACCGACGAAGACGGCCGCTTCGTACTGCGCCGGCACCTGCACGTCCTGCATGCGCAGTTCGGTGAACGTGCCGTGCAGGGCCGGCCTGGCGACCATCTGGTACGTCACCGGCTTGCCGCGAACGTCACCCGTCATCGTCCAGACGCCATCGAGCTGGCGCAGGATGTCCGGCCGCACGTCGCCACCGGCAGTGGTGGGCTGCGCGTGGAGCGCGGCCGGCAAGGCCAGCATGGCGCATGCGAAGGACTGCGCCGCAAACTGTCGCTTCATTGAAGTCTCCGTAAATACCGATCAGTATAAGCATCGGATGCGTCACAGGAGAAGCTCACCTGTAGTAATGCACCGAAAAATGGCTTCGCGGGATCGCGTATTCCCCGTGCATTGACTCGTTCATATCACCCGTGTGACGCTTTGTGCTCAATCAAACAATGAGCACAACGGACCGCGGGCGCGGGACCGGTCGTCTCGACAGGGGAGTGCAATGCTGGCGCAGACAAAGGCATGGGGCATGCTGCTGCTGCTGTGGCTCGCCTGGAGCAGCAGCGCGCAGGCGGTCCAGGGCGACCTGCTGGCGCACCTGGTGCAGCAGAAGCGGTATATGGAAGTAAGCCGCATGATCGACGCGCGGCTGGCGCGCAATGCAACCGATCCGGTCGCGCTGGCGGCGTCCGTCGATATCTACCTGACGCGAAGCCGGCCGGACGTGCCGCTGGCGCGCGCCGTGGCCGAGCGCTGCGTGAACGCCAATCCCGGCAGCAGCCTGTGCGCCGAAGCGCTGGGCCACGCGCTGACGGCGCAAAAGCGCGCGGGTGGCCTGGTGGCGGCCATCGGCAATGCGCGCCCGATCCGCAACGCGTTCGAACGTGCGATCCGGTTCGATCCAATGAATTACCGCGCCCGGGTGGCGCTCGTGCGCTTTCACCTGGCCATGCCGTCCTTTTTGGGCGGCAGCGAAATCCGAGCGCGCGAACTGGCGACCGAAGCGCGCCGCTCCGAGCCGGAGCTGTCGCGCCTGATCCGCGCGCTGTGCGCGATCAACGATAAAAAATTCGATGAGGCCGAGGGGTACATCCTGGCGGCCGACCTGTCGCCTTACGCACTGGTGGATGACAGCCAGCGCGACGTGCTGCTGACGCTGGCGGGCGCGCACCTGGCCGCAGGCCGGCATGACGCCAGCCGCAAATTATTCGAGGAGCTCGGCCGCTGCGTGCCGTCGAGCGAGCACGCTCCCTACGGGCTGGCGCTGATCGCCCAGGCGCAGGGGCGCCTGGGCGATGCGGTGACATTACTGGAGAATGCGGCGGCGATCGGGCCGCGCCCTTATATCTACCGTACCCTCGGTGAAGTGCACGAGGCGCGCGCAGATGGGCCGCGCGCGGTGCTGGCCTACCGGGCGGCGTTGATCGGGATCCCGCGGTTGACGTGGCAGGAGCAGCGCCAGGTGACGACGCACCTGACGCAGCTGCAGCAGCGTTGAATACAGACGT
>Ga0265797_10011051_pt1 | contig 11388 bp, 15 predicted proteins | sample P2T30metagenome_FD_192433 | JGI IMG/M metagenome (GOLD analysis project Ga0265797, IMG submission 192433) | Plant litter microbial communities from East Loma Ridge, Irvine, California - P2 T30 | ecosystem: Environmental > Terrestrial > Plant litter > Unclassified | place: USA: California... | reverse complement strand
ACCATAAAGCAGGATCGTATGCGAGAAGAACTAGGTTTGTTGGCTAGATCGCAGGAAGTGGGCAGCTGCTCCCACGAAGCGAAACTCGCGAACAATGACGTTATTTGGTTTTGGCGGCTCAGCCACTACTGTGGCGCGACACCCTAGCCCTATGCGGCCTGCCACCGCCTGCCTCCACACGTCAACCTAGAAAAAACCTCAACACCCTGGAGCCTACATCAACGTTGAGCTACCTACCTTACACATTTTAATTTACCGTAGTCTGCAAACCTGTTCAGTTTTTTTTTTGCCTAAGGCGTCCAGGCCCGAGTCCATAGGGACTTTGACACAACCTTGGAATGTGTACAATTAGCGACAGCACATCACGAGCCTGATGACGCGACACTCCATTATGTTCATTAAAACGCACCATCGCTACATCTAGTTGGACAGTGATGCAAGCATCGAGGGGTCTCAAGTATCATCAACGCCCAATGAAGCTCGATGGGTTAGTGACATGGCCGTGCAGTAGCCAACTACTCGCAGGCACAGGGACACGCTGAGTTAGAATGTATCGAACCATGGCAGTCTGAAGGTGATTTACGTACACATTCCGTCTATCGGATGGATCTCAGTCAAGTTGTCGAATTTTGGAAGTAAACTAGGCAAGACGACATTCACCGTGAAACTCCTCCACAAATACATTTCACTGTAGTTGCCTAGTTCCGCTCACCGCATGTCACTTATGGCTCTCTCAATGGTCAATCAACTCTCTCCACTTCCTTCAAGTCGCCCACATGGAGTCAGTAGTCGCCGTCCACACGAACGAGGGCAGCCCAGAAGCGCAATCTGCTCTGGCCGCGCTCGCAGCCACTCTGAACATCAATGAGAACGCGCTGAAGACGGCTCTCAATGGCGCGTTCGATCTGCTGCCCGCGGCCGCAGGTAATACAATGCTTGCGCTGCAAATGAGCTTTCAACGGCTGTCGTACCACATTGACAGCAAGGCTTTGGTCGAGATTATCATAACATTTCGACGAGCATTCGGCGGCGCTCTGAGTATGGAACGAGGTCAGTGTTACAGAGAGTCCAATATAGTTCCACGCTGACAGAACTTCTCAGTCAAGTATGCGACACCCGCCCGGGCAACTTACAGTCAAGTCCATGGGCCGTATTCAGATCAAAACGTACATATTGGTCCTCCGCGGTACTCTGCCCCAGGTTTTCGATCCGGCGAGCCTGTTGGCCAACACTATAACTTCCCGGTAGCAGCACACTACCAAACTCAGAACTATCCACTGCCGTGGGGCTCAGGCTATAATTATAACGCCCTAAGGAACGCGTCACAGCCAGGTGTGATGTCGACGAACCACATATCTCCTGTCTCCCCAGGTCACCAAGGTCCTATAATGGCTAGTCAGAGGAACGAGGCGCCCTCGGTACTTCCAGTCGGTCCATATTTCGGTCGGTATCAGTGAGTGATACGAGAGTTTGGCCCACTCGTGAAAGACGTAGCGGAAGGCTGGGTTTGATGACACATTTGTGGTATTCTGTACAAACAAGCTAATCGGGTTGCAATGTTTCATGAATTCTTCGCCTTTGGTCGGTAGGCTGCCGAGCTCTTGATTCCTTAGCCATGATATCGACCTTGAATGTGACTTCATTCCAAGGTTACCAGCGTTTAGCATAGCCTACACAATAGTTAGCTTGCTCAAAGGACAAGTGATCAACTTCCATCTACGTGCGGAACAAGCAAACGTACTCGTATTGTTGCATAAAGAAGGAGTATACACGTGTGAGTCGAGGAACAATAAGGTCATGTCGTCTTTGAATAGCTCAGGGATGTTTGACTCAACTTCTCCTGCCTTCACCTGGTATATACACACAGAAGAATGTCGTGCTCACGGTCGGTTCTGCCTTACTTCCCATACCTTCAGTGTTTATAAGTTCTCCTTTTTACCATCGTCTTCCCTCTGAAACGTCAAACTTATAACGAATAATCATCATATACACTATCATGGCCAATAACTCGAACTCCGACAGCCCCAATCACGAAGAACCTTCTGGTGGTGCTGGATATCGCCCCCTGAAATACCTGGACGAATCTCTATTCCCCAACAACGACGGGGACTTTGCACCTTCATTCATGCAGCCACATGGACCAGCCAGTCGCCTACACACTCGACGTAAGCCATTATAACGATACTGTAGTCTTCAATCTAATTTTCATGCGTAGCCCCAGCGGCAAATCCACCCCCATGGGAAGACCCGGCTCAGGCTTGGCGGTACGTGGATGACGACAGGGTATGGACCGGCGAGGCCTTCGTGGTTTCCCGTCGTACTCGGCCTGATACAAGGACAGCCAGAGCCAATCCGCATGCCTCTGGATCTTCAACTGCAGCTGCAGCTCCACAAAACCCTAGGCAAAGCCAAGCACCGAGGGGCCTACATGGTCCTGTTGTCTTTGGCTCCATTGGACAGCCGCAAGCTCCAGTAGATCTTCAGCAGCGTGAGCCAGGCAGTAAGATGACTCAAAACACCTTGGTAGTCTTCCCGCTAAATCATTATTCCGCAGTTTTGTCAACTCCAGTTCCTGGTAGCCGTGATGGTGCCTTGCGAGGTACACCTGTAGCTCCTCGAAAGACCGTGAAAGCCCCATCACCTAGCAGCAATGGTGAATTCGTGTTCACCGACTGGAACGACGAAGCCAAGCGAGAGCTCTTCATGTGGAAAGTAAAGCGCAAGAAGGGCTACCCTTTCTTTTTGCATCTCTTTCCTGGTGAGACTGCGGATTCACTACACGAGGCGTTCAAGTTGTACAAAAATGAAGGAGAGCGTTTGTTGAACGGATAAGGGTGCGCAGGACCGGTGGTGTTTGGATTCAGGTAGGACGTATACGTATTCGTTGGACGGACGGAGGACATTAATGCGATCTGGGATGCTGGCTTCACGTCAGTGAACTTGTTGGATTGAATGGGTAATATAGCGCTGTGCCCCATCAGGCCATAGTATGAGGATACGTCTGAAAGGCGATAATGTTTTGCATATCGTCGCGTCCGAACAGGAAATGGCTCCAAGCCCAAGTCCGCGACGCAGATATGTGTTGAATATTGAACGAGTAGTCGGAATGAATCAACTGAAAAGAATGACGACTCATCGTGACGTGAGGCGCGTGTTGCGCGGGATTAGTCATCGACATTAGCGCGTCAATCTCGCGTGGCCGCCAGTCGTCATCGTCATTGTCCTCTCACCAAACGCATCTCATCCCATCTCCTTCCGGGCACATTCTCCTCACTTCGCTTCATGCTTTTCGCGAATAACATGCGTTCATCCGTGTTATAGAGGCAGTCACAAGATGGATATGTGGAGCTACTGATCATGTCCGTCCACACGTGGTCTTGCTTTGCTAGACAGACCTCGGGATCCCGCGATGCACGCAGCAATACCGCGAGGCTCTCTGACAACCGAGAAACTCGTACGACAACTAGTTTCTGTTCTGATTCGAAACCCAGCAGTCAACACACCGTACACAAATGTCAGGATCCCATTCAAATCCGGTCTTGGCTTTCATGGCACTACACACAAGACAGCACTTGGAATGCTTAACCATGGGGATAGCTCTTATCTGGCCTTTCAAAGACGGCTTCATCTGAGGCCGAAAATTCCGAAGAGTCGAAGATCATGGCCCTGACGGGAGCTGCGACGCTTGTGCGACATGAAGAACCCCAGCATCCTAGCGAGCGGTCGGCCCCGCCGCGCACTGGCGTTTGACACACTGTTCCGACCACTCTCGATCGCCAAGCTGGCCTGTAAACGTTGTGAAAGCGTTCCATCATGTAATTCCGGCAATGCCAACGACGGGTGGCTGAGGGAAGCAGATGTCACTGAGACTCATGGGATTCAGAAGCATTTATTCGCAGTAGGCCTCAGGAGGTGCACCTGATGAGCTCACTGGTACCATCGCTTTACTTCACAGTCATCTGTTCATCTTGCTGCCGGACAGCTGTTTCTCGTCTACGTCTTCTTTCGATCCGCTAATTAACAAACTCTCTCGATATGAAGCTCTCTCTGGAATTGACTCTCGGTCTACTGGCCGTATCATGCGTCGATGCATTCGTCGTTCCCCCTCGCACGCTATGGGCAGTATGTTGATCCGATGCACCACCTTGGCTACTCAACACGTTATCTCTCTTGTTAAAGCCTGTCACTCACTGCATATGCTGACACTCATGCTAGACCAAAGCAAACCTTGCCTCTCGCTCGTATCGCGCACACCCTGTCAGACGTGACGCAGACTTTCAGAGCTTGGACTCGTTGACCCAAGGAGGAAGTCGCCGCCGCGAGGCTCAAAAGCAAGGTGGCGGAGGTGGTGGTCTCACGATCGGAGGCCTCACTCTAGGCGGCCCAGGCGGTGGTATCACTGGCAACGGTCTCAAGCTCGGCGGAAATCAGCAGGGCAATGGTACTGCGGCAGCCGCAGAGGAGCCCAAGTCTTCAGCAGCAGAGGGCGAGAAGTCCGCCACCGCCGGTGAAAAGCCTGCTGTCGCCGCCGAGCAAGAGTCAGAAGGGGGTGCGGCTGGCGCTGGCGCTGGCGCTGGTACGGAGAACCAGCCCGGACGCGCCGAAGGAGACGCAGCAAGGAAAGAATCTGAACAGGAAGCTCAAGAGGCCGAGGGTGAGAAGTCAAACGGCGTCAAGGCTACTGAAGAGTCCGAGAAGTTCTCTGAGGAATCTGGTATCACCCTCGGCGAGGACGGTGCCGCGGCGAACCTCGGTGGAAACCTGGGCATCACGCAGGGCTCCGACGGCAGCAAGTCAATCGGCGGGTCAAACGGTATCAACATCGCCGCTAATGGGGACGCAACACTAGCAGGTAATGAGTGAGAATTGGCCGCCTGCCAACACAAGGATGTGTCAACCCTTTCTGTTCATTTCCTTTGTATTTCTCACTTGTTTATAAATCTCTGTACAATGATCACATTTCTGCAGCTCACACTTCAAGAAATACCCTAGTTGCTTGCTTGAAAGGGCTGGGCTCTCTCACCAGCGCGAATAGACGGTGTGAGCAAACGGCCATCATCCTGTCGCGTAGCTTGGAAAGCGTCAAAGCTTGTTGCGAACCTCACAGGTTAACCTCTTATAGAGGCCAGCCGTTGTCATTTTGATTTTCCACTTTCTCTTCCGTAGTTCACTGCTCATCGCTCATATCTGCGCCTGGCGTGGCTTCCTCCCTGTCGAGGACGCTCCGCCAAGCATGGACCCTGCTGTGCATATCAGGTAGGTACGACCCAAGCTCGCACCCCATCGCCACAACGCACACACGAGGTGACCATATTCAAAAAAAAATCATGGCTTCCGCGGCTTTCGAGAACGACGATTCCGGCGGTCATCCAGCACGGCAGCAGCAGCCCACAACCCTCTCCAACAGCTCGGTTACCTCGGTAAACAACGGCTCCGACAGCGACGATGAGAAAGATCTCTTCGAACTGAGACTACAGCTGGTTGTTGCAGACCGCAAGAACAGCGATCTAGAGCGCGAGCTTCAGCGCTCACAACATGCAGTCGCCATGGTCAGAGCTTCAAACAGGAATCTACAGCAGACGAATGCGCTCAACGTCGCCGCGGCCTCCGAAGCAGAGGCACTTCGCGCGAAAGTTGAGGCACTCGAGAATTCTGCCGCAGAGAAAGATTCGGAGTTGAAAGCCACGCGACATGATGTGACCGTTGCGGTACAGGATGCGGAGAACACTCACGCCCGGCTGCGTTCGTCCCAGGACCACAACAGTCGACTCGAGCGCAAAGTGCGGTCTCTTGAGAGCGAATTGTCCGAAGCCAACATTCGCTCAAACAAGGCCGCCATGAGCCAAGCGGAGGTCGACGATCTGCGAACCCAGCTCGCCCAGCACTCAAGTCAGAATCGACAATATGCTCAGAGGGTGCAAATGAGCACAACCGATGCAGAGCGCCTGAAGGCACAGATCGACGGTCAGAAGAGAGAGCTAGACGACGTTCAAGCCAAGCTTGCCGCGGCCGAGTCATCGCGAGATTGGTATGTCTTTCAATATCCCCCTTCCCGACTCTCGATAGACCCTGGAGACATTCAGTGTGTTGCCAGCGCTCCTAGGAATCCTGAAACTGCTGCGAATTCCTCCAAGCCTCCCCAAGAGCTGCTAATCGAGTTTCCCTTTACCGAACATGTCGCTAACATGTCTACAGGCACCGTGATGAGCACACTCAGATCTTGGCAGTCCGTAACACAATCAATGCCGGACGTGCGCCCGAGATCGACCGCTTGAAGACCGAGGTCACCAAGCTGAGTAAAGAGGTGAAAGGCAAAAAGGACCAAGTACCTAGGTTGAAGCGCGACATAGCCTACTATATCGCTCACCTCGACCTGGCATATAGAGATGCCCGAGTCTACACCTGCGGTCACAATAATCTTAACAACATCGTCCAAGACACGAACGAGACCCGTCAGTGGGACGAAGCTTCAGTAGCCGAAGAGTTCTTCCGAGATTGGGAGGAGGATGCCGAGTTCGTGGTGGAGTACAACAGCGCTAGACAACACATTCTCAATCATCATCGTGCGCATGAGAGCATGAAGCGCGGTCGGGGAGATGGGTCTGGGTGGATTCGGGACGAATTCCTCCACGTTGATTCCAAACGTAGGGTCAACGTCACCTACAACTGATGTTATGACGGGATGGACGGGGCGGATATACGGGTCTATGATGACTGCATAACGAGTACTGCTCGCGGAAGGCATGATGACGATGGAGGCGGGAGGTGTACGGTGTGATGTGTGTGGTTTGTATGAAAGACGCTGATATCGCAAGGATAACGATGCGCTACTCTAACCAGACGTACATGTACATAGAAAAATCTCCAAACGAGCTTGGCTATTGCCTACATCCCTGTGTGTCTCACGGTCTGGAGTGTGGTACCTGGAGTGTGGTACATAGGCATTGCTACATAATGTGAAGGGAGCGAGCGAATGACGTAATGCGCACTAAAATACTGTGCAAACCGCCCTAACACCAATATCCTACAACATCCTCATCCCGTTTGATCTCAACATCAACATTTCATTTTACAGGGATAATAGTTATTCCGACAAATGCCGGCTTTCACGCCAACTCTTTTTCCTGTTTCAGATCAGCTCTGTGCCAATTTAAGCTACGATCATTTCCACCAGCATTTGATCTTGAGTCGTCTTTTGCGATTTTGGGAAGGCGAACACAACGACTATTCGAACACATCCTGAGAAAGAGATTGAAAAGTTCATTGGAGGAACAAAGGGCTCGCTAAGACGGGTTTTAAACGCTGTTTTTCTTTCTGCGCCAACAAACCCGACCTATACACATTATGCAACAACCGCCCTCCAGACGCGGCCGTCCAAACCGGCAACCGCCTTCTTCAGAACCATCAAGAGGTACCCACACGGGCCGCGGTTGCGGCCGCGGCGACTCCAACCCCATCTCAGACCGAGGACGAGGACGAGGAGCATCCAGGGGCAGAGGACAAGGCCGCGGTCGCGGCAGACCCAACTTCAGACCGGACCCCGACGAACCCCCTGTCCCCTCATTCGCATATATCCACCCCGGAACAAGCGTCTCAATCATTCTCAAACAGGATCAACCCACCGGACACCAAGTCCGCGGTATCGTCGCCGACCTGCTAACGCGGGGTGATCATCCGCGAGGTGTGAAAGTGAGGTTACGAGATGGAAGGGTGGGGAGGGTGCAGAAGCTTGTTAGTGAGAGTGAGGGACAGCAGGGTGAGGCTGTTGTTGGGGGCGCTGGGGCGGGGCTGGGTAGGGATGGTGAGGGTGGCGGAGGTATGGGAAGAGCAGGTGGGAGGATGGTTGGAGGCAGGGTGGAGAGAGATATTAGGGATGATGACGAGTATCTTTATGATGAAGGCAGGACTCGGAGACAGCCGGCTGACATGGGGCTTTTTGCTGCGTTGGAAGAGGCGGATCGGAGACACCAGGGTGGAGGTGGGGTGGAGGTGGCGACGTGTCCGGTTTGTGGAGAATTCGAGGGGGATGAGGCGGCGGTTGCGCATCATGTTGAGGAGCATTTTGGGGGATGAGGTACCTGGGAATGGAGGTCTTGATGCGTTCGGCATACAAGTATGCTCTCGTGACACTATCACAATCTCTGAAGAACAATCACCAATACATATAACATATGCAAAGACGTTCCCTTCTTCATCGTTAACTTTTGAAATTTCGTTTCACACTACTTCTTCCAATAAGTCACAAGCGGCATTCATTTCCTCAAGCAGATCTCATGCATAAGATAATAATGAGAGACGCCAGGCAATGCTCAAATCCCTCGAAGGCCAATGTGAAAATCAATGCTTCGCACCCAAATACAGGAGAGCGATCCAAACGACCGTCTATGCATCTACTGCTCGCGCATCTCCTGTATCCAACGCCATGAATGAAATCTGTCGGAAATGTTCTGCCAAGGCTATACACACGAATCAAAGGTCGGATGATGTGTTTAAAACGGAGCGTGGTGGTGGTTGTCGTTACGTGGGTATGATCGGGGCGTTTAGAAGGGGAAACCACCGGGCGGTCCTCCTCTCCGGCCACCGCTGGGCATGCCACCCATGCCGCCAAACGGACTTCCACCGCCGCCGGAGCTGAAGTGGAAACCACCTCCCCCTCCGCGGCCGCCTCCCATACCTCCGCCCATGCCGCCGAACATTTGCATGACTGTGAATTGCGTTAGTCGTGAACTTTCTTTCATAGACATGAGAATACTTACGGATCTCTGGGTCAATGCCGCCACCCATGCCACCCATGCCTCCTCCCATGCCTCCGCCGCCGAACATGTCGTTGGGATCGACAAGATCAGCGCCGGAGTCGTATCTCTCGCGCTTTTGTGGGTCGCTCAGAGTCTCATGTGCTTCTTGAATCTCCTTGAACCTGTCCGCAGCATCCGCGTCGTCTGGGTTCTTGTCGGGGTGGTGGACAATGGCCAGCTTGCGGTATGCCTTCTTGATCTGTGTCTCTGTGGCGTCCTTCTCGATACCGAGAATCTTGTAGTAGTCCTTCCTCTTGCTCTTCTTAAGCTCCATCTCGGCATCGCGGATTTCTTTAGCAATGCCAGGCTCCGATGGGTTCTCTTCCTGGATAGCCTTGAGATCACGTACAGCCTCCTCCCAGTTACCGTTCTCTCCCAGGGCCTTCGCCCGGGTCTTCCGTGCCTTTGTGTAGCTGGGATCGAGCTCGAGGGCCTTCTCGCAGTCTGCAATGGCTTGTTTCCAGCTCTTTTGCCGGCTATGGCACAGGGCTCGGTTCTGTAGGATCTTGGAGTTTGTGCCCTTGTTCGAGGGGTCGACTGCGAGTGCCTGCGTGTAGGTGTCGATGGCTTCTTGGTACCTGCCGGACTTAAAGGCAGCGTTGCCCTCTTGCTTCATGCGGTCCAGCTTTTGCACCATTCGCAGGTACTTGACAGCGGCCTTGAAGTCGGGGTCGCATGCCAGTGCTTGTCTAAAGTGCTGTACAGCCTTGTCGTTCTCGCCCTGGGCGTATAGGATGCGGCCGCGCAGTACGAGGGCGTCAGGGTCCTGGTTGTTGTACCGTAGTAGCGACATGGCTACGTTTTGTGCCTCTCCGAGTGCATTGGCATTGCCCATGCGCAGATGTGCCTCTCCCCGCATGAGCTGCCACTTCCGGGGCTTGTCTACACCAGCGCCAAGACCCTTCTCAGCCTCGTTGAGGGCGTATATGACCATGGAACCCGAGCCCTCGTTCCGTGATGTGTCTTCGGCCATGCGGAGGTGTTTCTGCATTGTCAACGCGGGCTGCTTGTCTTTGGCCGTGGCATTGATGGAGTCGTACACCTGCACAGCCTCGTCCGGCCGGCCCAGGCTAGTATATACTCTGCCTAACCGCAGGAGGATCTTCATGTTGTTGGGGTCCAGCTCGTCGGCCATCTTGCAGTCCTCCATGGCCTCGTAGAACTTGTTGGCGGAAATGTAGGCGGCGGCCCGGTTCGAGTAGTAGGTGGCATTTTTGGGGTCGGCTTCGATCGCTGCGGATTGGTTAGCCAGAAGCTCTCCCGGTGTACTGTAGTGCAAAGCTTCGGCTAGAGCATGGGCAGTGTCACTACGCACCTTTTGAGTATTCCTCGATGGCCCGCGGGTAGTCTTTGATCTTGAAGAACTTGTTGCCGGCCGCCTTGTACTCCTCGGCGTCTATCGTCGGGGGCTCAGCGGGCGGGGTGGCAGCCTCGGGGGTCGCGGCGTAGTTTGCAGTGGGCGGCGGCGGGCTCTTGGTGTAGCGGTGTGGTGGAGGAGCAGGCCCGTCGGGGGCGCCGTTGCCGTTCGTCTTGGGCGTGTCGGCGACGGGGCTCGAGGGGGCGGGCGAGGACGAGTGGTCCCGGTCCACGTCCATTGGCTGGGGCGTGGGCTGGTCCATGGCGGACATCTGCGAGGACAGGCGCTGGCGCTCCTCGGGCGGGAGGTTTAGCGGGTGGGAGTCGCGGTCGTACTTGGACGAGCGCTTGGACGAGTAGGAGCTCGAGCGGCGGCTGGAGGAGCGTTCCCGGTCCTTGACCTTGGAGTGGGTGTGCTTGTCAGGCGAGGCAGGAGGGGTGCCTGAGTTAGCCTGGGGGGAGGGTCGGGGGGCAAGGTTGGGGATATCTCTGGTCTTGGACGACTTCTTTGAGGATGCGAAGAAGGAGGGAAGAACCATGGGGGCGAGCTGCGGAAGGATAGCGGCCTGGACGGTGTCACTAGAAAATTAGTCTGGCTGCAGCGACTGTTGGTTGAGATCCAGGGCGGATAAAAATTAAGCTGGGATTTTGGTCCTAAAAACGTTGCTAGAATGTTCCATATCAGCGAGGTTAAGCCCGCTAGCACTTCTGCCACAGAGTCAAGCCGCAGCGGACGTGCATCGGAAGGCTGGGCTGATAGTCGCCTACCACGCCAATCGCCCTGCATGCGGCACCGACTTACTGCCCGTTGGCACGTCGCGGAAGCGGTAAACGCTCTGCAATTACCTTTCTCTCACTCTCGACACACGACTATACGCTGTGGGACTCCAGGACTACCTCGAGTGGGGCATCCGACTCGCCCAATCCGCGGAGAGAGGCTGGGACGCGCAGTATCAACAGACGACAACAATACCTTGCATAGGGGATGCGATAGTCTGTCCACTACCAACGCTCATCGTCCTTTTTATCGTCGATGCGCTGGCCTCTCAACCACCAGCCTGCTTCTTTGTGTGCCAATGTAAAACGCTCTCTGTTTGCAGGTGCATGCATACACTCGGCCATGGCAACAACAACACCGAGAAGATGACTTGAGGTAGACAAGCGCTTATACGATGACTCGCCGTTGCGGAGAGACGTTCAAAGGCAGCAAGACCGACAATGATCCCCCGAACAGGAA
>Ga0265797_10011050_pt1 | contig 11390 bp, 12 predicted proteins | sample P2T30metagenome_FD_192433 | JGI IMG/M metagenome (GOLD analysis project Ga0265797, IMG submission 192433) | Plant litter microbial communities from East Loma Ridge, Irvine, California - P2 T30 | ecosystem: Environmental > Terrestrial > Plant litter > Unclassified | place: USA: California... | reverse complement strand
GCGAATGCAAGTGGAAGAAGCTGCTTCTTCGGCTTGAAGAAGATGATTAGACAAGGCGGTAGAATAGCAGCGGATGTAGCAAGGAGCGCAAGCCGCTGCAGCAACTCAATTGGATAGCGATGGAGCTTGTGGACAGTGTGAATCGTGCACCAAATGTTGGCCACCTTGTCTTCGAATAGTCCACGGGAAAACGGAAAGATGCGGTGGATAGTCTGGCCTAGCTCCAGAACATAGGGGAAGTACCAAGCCTCCATATCCCAAGTAAAAGGCGCCAGATTCATCAGCGGTGGATATTCCAGAGGCGCGTGGTTGAAGCCCGTATAGACGTCGTATGCAACGCCCAGCAAGAATGGGAGGTATAGTACAGCAAACGCGGCCACTGTGGTTAATGCAATTGCAAGGAATCGCACAATGTTGATTCGCGGGTAAAGGCAAATGCCCAAGAGGTACGCAAAAACGGCAGGCGCATAGAAGAGGGCCATCTGCTTGAACCCAAGCGCTCCAACGAAGAAGACACATGCCCACAACGGCCTTCCAGCCACCATGCTCGATAGGGTTGCAACTGCAAAGCCTAACATGACAGTGTTATACTGGAAGTGTCCATGGTCAATCAAGATGGCGCCAGGTTGCATCAGTATAGCCACCAACGCGATTGACGATTCCCAGATGTTTACGCCTTCTAGTCGCGAGTATCGGCGGAGGAAGATTACCAGGGCGGGAACGTAGACGAGGTACTCGGATACGAAGACGGTGGCTCGCATATATATCTTGAGGGAAGGGTCATCGAGAGCCCGGGACTCGTCGAGCGCGAACCAGTCAGGGTCAATAGCAGAGCCACTATGAATACATGTGTAAGTAGCTGTAATTGACGACCAATGATTTCACATACATTACACCCAGTACCCAGCTATGGTAGGCGGTCAAAGGCGGATAGTCCAGCCCCCACCATTGCAGGTCGTAAAAGTACCATTTCGAGACGGGGAGATGTTTGGTAATTTCCATCCAATGCCTCTGTGCTTCAAAGTCGCCGTGCATTGGCGGCGATTGATATCCCGAATATCCCCATAAGCTAACCGTCCATCGGAAGAGGCCGACAGCCATCAAGATGAGGGGGATGGTGACCCATTGCGAGACGGTGCCCTTTGCAGGCCAGAGAAACGCGACAAGCGGGAATGCGGGCTTACGCTCGTTTGTGGATTGGTCGAGGTCGAGAGTACCGTGTGCGACCTGAGCCAGAGAGCCTTCTTCGATCTTGCGCCGCCGCCGCGGTTTGTGGGCTGCCGGGGAAGCCATGTTGGAGTTGTGCTTGGAGGAGTGTTGGTTGTATTCGAGGACTCGTGGAGGTCGCCATGCGCTTTACCCCATAGGGAGCTAGCTCAATCCATCCTAGCCGTCTGACGCTTCACCACTGCCAGCGACTCCAGCAGCGAGAGAAGCCGTGTGAGCATGTTGGGATTATGTTACATGGAACTGATTATCGTTTGCTCTCTGAGGCGCAACACTAGCCGGAAGGAACAGAGAGGGAAGCGATGCACGCCGTTGTCAGGCTTGGCCCATCTTTGCACCGCTCTCTGACGTATGCTGGATAGCTAGGTGGGCACGATACAATGAATGAATGTACCAGTACAGTATGTAGGTAGGAATCTCTCTTGCGACAGAAGCGAATCCACGTGCACGAGAGCGCACTGCTGTTCAGGGTGGGCAGGTGTTGGACAATGGCACATTGGGAGCCGGAGCTCCCCGCCACTATACCCGGCCTAACTCCCTGATTATCAATGTGCACTCAGCCCTGCATGCGCAGCCCTACTACCTGGCGCCAGTTGAAACGCATGTTGACGACGTGCTTTTGGCCCCCACGATTCCGGTGAGCTCACCTGGTGAGGGTTGGTGAGCAGACTGTGCCAGCTGGCCCAATGAAACACCATTTGCACACGTATGCGCTCACCCACAGCATCAGGACACAGTGGGCACGCGACGGGGGAGGGCGGGTAGGACGGCGTTGCGCAAGTGTGCAATTCCTAGCGGGCGGAACTGGCCTTTTTATCAGCAGCGACCGGCTTAGCTGCTGGGCCCGGGTTCCGTCATTGTTGCTGAGGGCGGCGGAGTGAATGTTGTGGATGCCGTGCCGCATGCACAGCCCTTGAGCCCTTCTGTGCGCCTCCACGGGCGCAGGGCGCCTGATGCAATTAACCAGTGACGAGCATGCACTAGCTGCCATTCCTGTGCTCCTCGAGTTGACCGGTTTCTGGCTAGGGTGCTGTCACCGCCGTCCCAAGGGCGTTGGCCTCTCTTTCTCGCCTGGGCCTCTGTCTTTTACCGTGTTGGTAGTGCGGTGAACGATGAACGGGTGCGTAGCTCGCGTCCTAGCTCCAAACGTCAACGTAAAGCAGGGGTGGGCAAATGGGATTGGCTGCTATTGTACAATTGCGAATCAATCGCTGCACCCTCGTATTGATCCGACACTAGCTATTGTGGCGTCAACCCTCCCCACTTTTCTAGGCTACAACATTGAGAGAGGCCAAGCGCGTACGGGACCGACCACACCAGAGCGCTATGCTTTTGAACGACCTACCACCCCAACCCACGATCCATCTTGTTCCTCTAAACTCGACACCTAAGGCCCCTCCTCCCCTCTTTTTTTTCTTGCACACACCGCAGACCCGCCACCCTTGCACCTCTTGGCCGCTCGCCTCCCGTCTTACTCCTCGTTGCTGCGCCTTCCTATATACCTGCACTACTCCCCCGACGCACGACCAGAGGACTCAGCGCCCTTTCCACTCCTGCTCACTCGCTTTCACCAATCCAGCCTATCAGCCATCGGTTCAAGCATCCCCCCCGGTCAATGAGAACGTGATCTAGAGCGGTACCACCACTCACATCTGGTCCCTTGGATCGCTGGGCTTTGGGAACCGTCCAGTCCGTGACTCATCAGACCTGAGGCCGCCTTTCCCACTCGACCCGGCACTGCAACCAGTCACAGCCAACATGTCTGCACCCCACGGCCAGAACTGTCATCCCCGCCGCCGCCCTCTTAAGGGAACTGCCTCTCCTCTCAGCACCCATGGCATGCAACTCCGCAAGAGTGGCACCTTCTCGTCGCCGACACACATATCATCCGATATCTGCGACCTGGACCGTCACTTCATGCCCCGGCGGTCGCCAACAAACACTGAGAGGCTAGAAGAGCTCGTCCAAGAGACTCTTCAAGATCCCAGTGTCCGTCGTGTCACCAACCTGCTCAAGGACTTTGAGGCACGAGTAGCTGGCCACAAGAGCTCAACTACCGGTGCCAACATCCTCAGCGACCCTGACGTGTTTCCCGTCCCGAGCTTGTTTCTTGATAGCACTTCAATGGACTGCACCCCAATGGACCTTGACGTCAACCCTTGTGCAGTCTCCAAGCCAGCTGAAGCAGAACACGAGCACGCTTCCGATAGTGGTCTGGGTACCAGCATCGGTGAATCGAAATACGGTAAGGACACTATGCAGCCATCCGCCTTGGATCTGAACGCCCCGCATTCTAACGTATATAAAGACGACACCCGCACCCAGCGCTCCAGTCTCCGTGAATCCATCAACAGCTCAATCAGCTCTACCCACTCCGCCGTCACCCGGTCTTTCTCGGCTCTAGGGGCATCTGAAGAGGACCACACGCTTGGCGAGTACGCGTGCAAGCAGATTCACGATTCCATCATCAAGCCCATCCTTGCCGAAGAGTCCCTAAAGGACTTCCACTCCCTGGTAAAAGACGTCCCCCGGCGTATTGGTGAGAAGAACATCCGCAACCTTCGTGACCTCGAGAAGACACTCATCTTCCTCGCGCCCGTAAGTGACACCCGTTCCCGTTGCATTTCGCAGAGTGCAGAAGCTTATTGCATTTTCTGTGGTTTAAAGGAGCTGTCGGCTACATCGGACTCGTACTCCCGCTTCTGCGAACGATCAATCCAACTATTGGCTACGACCGTCCAGTACCTATCCGAACAAGACCAGCGACTACCATCCGACCGCCCTTATACTGACGGCTACTTCCTCGATTTGATGGAACAGATTAGACGATACGCTTCAATCATGGCTGCCACAAGAGAAAAAGAGGCCAAGGGCGAGGACCTCGACGACATGGATTACTCACGGTATGACCGCGCCGCCAGCTACTTGTTTGGACGCACTAACAAATTACTCGGTAGTGATGAGAAGATTACTCTTCGTGGCGGACTCAGCCATAACGGACGTCCGGTTGAGCTGGTTCGTGAGAAGAATGGCAAAGTCGTCCCTCTCTCCGACTCGCCTACCATCAAGCGACGCTTTTCAGACGACGATGAGGATGAAGACGAAGTCACTCGTTCCATGGCGCGACGCCGCAAGTCGGAAAAGCCAGGGGATGTCATGCACACTTGCCGCGACTGCAAGAAGCAGTTCAAGCGACCATGCGATCTGACAAAGCACGAGAAGACGCATTCCCGCCCATGGAAGTGTTCTGAAAAGAACTGCAAATACTACGATCTCGGATGGCCGACTGAGAAGGAACGTGATAGGCATATGAACGATAAGCACTCTGCTGCTCCTGCACAGTACAAGTGTCTCTACCCACCATGCACCTACGCTTCAAAGCGCGAATCCAACTGCAAGCAGCACATGGAGAAAGCGCACGGTTGGGAATATGTTCGTTCAAAGTGCAATGGTCGCAAAAAGGGTCCTACCAGCAGCGATCGCAGCCCCGCTACCCCGCTTACCCCCTTCATCGGCACACCCATTTCGGCGAATATGACCACACCCGTAACGCCTTACATTCCTTCACCTCAAGTACCCATGATCGACTATGGTTTCGGAACTCCAGCCATGAGCGTGTACGACTACCAAGACGAGTTCCGTCGTGATTCTGTCACTACTGACGGCTCCCACTTTACATATTCGTCTGAACACTCCCCCCTTGAGCCAACGTCATTCGAGGACGCTGTGACTCCTGACGACACCGCCATTAACCATGACGATGTCTACAATTGCAACCTGCTGAACTTCAATACTGGTTTTCAACAACCAACGCCTATGAGCACTACGTTCGACTATGAGCCGCTGCCATTTACAGCCAACAGCACCTTGAACACTGGCTATACACACCTTTCGCCATTGGCCCAGCCTGACGTCACGCTCTACTCGCCGCACATGGATGAGGGCTTCGGCGACATGGACATGGGCATGCAAGGCTTCACCCGGCCGATGGGGGACTTTACCTTGTTCGACACATCGCCACCAAGTCAAATGCCACTCAACAGCACCGCAAACTTCTTCCCTGATTTCAATCAACTCGGAGGCCAGTTCGACCATATGTACGAACCGAGCACTACGTTGGATGATTTGAACTTCATGTACTTGCCGAATCAGCAGTAATTTCCGCGCTGCATTGTATACAAACAGCGGGCTTTTGTATAACCAATTTCCACACATTTTTTTGCTCTTGCTCATGAGGCAGCTCCGTACTGAGCTGTATCTTTTTTTTTGCCATCGTATTGCGATCTGCGATTATGATTAACACGACAAGAGGAGGAACTGAGGGCACGGGCATGTGTTTATGGCCGTCTTCACTCTATCGTTGGCGTTATACGACACTTGAACAGAACGAAAACTCCACAAAAAAACAAAAGACTTTTGTTTGAGCGGGTTCGTCTTGCGACTGATTTCGATCTCCCCCCTTCTCCTTCTTTGCTATACGGAGTCCCAAGGCTGAGGTAGAGGTCATCAGATAGTGTAGGATACAATATTAATATTGGTGGAAAGGAAACTAGAATGTGCCCTTTGCAAAAATCGTGAGACGTGGAAAATGTGGAGACGTGACTCTTGCAATGCTACACGCGCGCTAATGATGCGATGGATGAGTGGAGAATTGCCACCACACCACCCTGAGCATCAGATTCGGACAAGGTGGGAGGATCATGTGGATCAGGAGCAAACCCTCTGCACAGCTGACATCACCGGACTCCGAGCTAAGGGGCTTGGCTTCGGGGTTTCTGTGAAACTAGCGCCTGGCGTTGACGAGCCAATAGAACGCTAGGACGTTAGGCCTGCACGTTCCGTTTCACGCGCCGCTCCATCGAGCTCAAACCCCTCGCGATGTCGTTGCCGCCGTCGTTCTGACTGACCTCAATGTCAAACTCTTCGTTCAAGGCGAGTCTTTCACTCCCTTGACACGCTTTTCTCGTCGCTCTCTCAGCATACTCTTAGGTCCCCTTGTGGCCGTTACAATCACTATCCAGGACACGCCGGTCGTGCCTGCTTACGCTCCCTCAGTCCAGCAGTGATCGCGTCATAGCGAATCAAAGTGTTTCAGTCCGGTCTGTCAGTGTTGGTTGTTTGAGACTTTGCAAGATGTTGGGATTTCACAGAAGGACGAGGTCCTTGATACCAGTCAAGGATCTGGGCAAATATGACATCGTGGCTACCATCGAAGAAGAAGAGGAGGAGGAGGAGGAGCAGCAGCGAGACATCGAGGAAGAGACAGAGAGCCAGGATGCGCCGGATGGCGAAGACAGGGCACGACGGGCGCAACTCATGCTGGTGTACTTTGTCTTCCTTGCTGAGGCGTAAGTCCTCTCCAAGTCTTGTCGCAAAAGGGACGAGTCGCATTCCGTATGTATGCTAACGTGTCAGGTAGTATCATGGCTTCTAGTGTCCAGCCACAGCTTGCCATGCTTCTCTCGTCAACCGACTACTGTGGAACCCTCTCCTCGTCATATCTCCGAAGCATCCTCGACTGCGCATACGCCTTTGGCGGAACAACCGGCCTCTTCTGGGGCTACCTCGCCGATCGCATGGGAAGGCGGCGCGTCACACTCATTGGGCTCTGGAGTATGGTCGTCTGCTGCTTGAGCATGGGCTTTGCGACTAGCCTGGTGAGCTGCGTCATCTTCCGTTTCGTTGCTGGTATGGTCAGCTCAGCCATCGTATGCACAACCCTCACAATGATTGGGGACCTCAGCAGATCAGCGGAGGAGAGAGCGAAGAACGTTGCTCGGCTACCGTCCATCTCCCTGGGTGGCTCCGTGGGCCCGCTCATGCAACTCATGGTTTCGGATAGCCTGCAGGCATACAACATGGTATGGCAGGACTTTCCAACCCTGGGCTCAGAGCTGGCTTGCGGCAGCATCTTGTTCGTCATTGCAATGCTCACGAGCGTCTTCCTCAAGGAGACGCTACCTCTTCACAGCGAACGCTCAGCAGACCCGGTCGACGTGGACTGCGAAAAGGCAGCTTTCCTCCGCCGTGGCTCCGAAGACACCAACATCACACTCGTTGACTTTACTCGCCCAGAACCCATCACCATTTCTCAATTTCTCCAAGCACCCTCACTCATGGTCCTCCTATCATCTTTCTGCCTTCTTTCGCTCCACGCATCAACTTTCGACGTTGTACTTCCCCATCTTGGCCACAGCAGTACCGATCAAGGTGGAATGGGCATTCCTTGCGAACTCATCAGCATCGTTGTTCTCGGCGTCCGCGGCCTCGCTGGCATGGTCCTTTTCTACGCCATCCCTTACGCCACAGAGAAGTACGGCCTCTTGAAGCTGTACCGCTCCGTTTCCGCCCTCCTCCCTGCAACCTACATCATCGCCCCGCTCCTCGCCTTCCTTGTCACCTGCTCCGGCCTCGAGCCCGTTGTTTCGGCCTTTTCCATCTTCTGCAAACACCTCCTTAGTGGCGGTGCAACCGTCCTCGTCTCCCTGCTCGTCCTAAACACCACCCCAGACGCCTTCTCCGCCGGCACGGTCGTCGGCATGATGCAAGTCGCTAGCCTCTTCAAGGCTTTCGCCGTCGCCGTTAGCGGCACGAGCTACTACTTTAGCGACGATGTAAGCGTCCAGACTACCAACCTCGCACTATGGTCTTGTCTCGCGTTCTTCGGCTTCGTCGGCGCGGGTCTAGCTTGGTTCGTGCGTGAGCGACCGAGCGTGGAGAAGGACTTTCCTAGCGAGGTGCTCTGCTGGGAGACATGTTTCGATGCCGACGCAGAAAAGCAGTTTGAGCTTGATACTAGCGATGCCGAGACTGTATGAATGTTTCCTTGTCTTTTTTTTTGCTTCTGCTTTTTATATCAGCCGCTGCCGCCACTGTTCATCTTCATTTGCATATGTAGCTATAGTGTGTGTGTCTGTGTGTCTGTGTGCGATGTTTGTCGTTGTCAGCTCTGGTTGACCTCCTTTTTCCATGTCTGTTTGTTTGTTTACTTGCTTACTTGCTTGTTGTTCTTGAGCCTTTTTCCTTTTTTTCCCTGTTTCCTTTTACTTCAAAGTCAGTCCTTTCCTAGTGTCCGAAATTTCTCTCCATCTGGTTTTTATTTTCCTTTGCTGTGGCTCTGTTTTTTTTTCAATACGTTCGCTTCTTGATTGTATGAATAGATAGCAATCTGACACATCTTGACGATCGTTACTATTGTTCTTTTTTTTTCCTCTCAAAAGCTCTGGTGAAATGATATGCTTGTGATGGTGTGTGCATGACTGAATTGTATGCGTCTCGCAATACTTCATTGCGAGGGAGGGGGAGCCTTGCTGAGAGGACGATGTAGTAGGCAATTCTAGAAGTGGGAAGCCCGAGATGCTGGCCCCCATAGCACACTTCCACTTCACTTACTCTTGCACACACAAACACACACAGGCTCACAGGCTAGTTTGTTGTAAAGTAATTAAAGATATAACACCCTCCACAGAGTACAGGAAAATTTCAAGTTACACAACATCACATCATGCGCATCTGCATGCTTGTAATAGTGAAACAAGACTTCACAGCATCAAGTGAAGAAACTACATGTTTAAAGAGTGCGTTGTATACTACATAATCTAACTAACCACCACCCCCAGCTGAAAGCAAAGCAATGGATGGAGTATCTGTGATCAAGCTTACTTTTACCCGTAAACGCCATACCCAGAGAGCTTAAAGCTCAGATCAGATGATCGTTTCACGTCACATCGTACGAAAGTCGGATTACCTACACTTCGAAAATGATCAAAGCAAATACAAGAAACGCATGCAAGATCCTGGGAGACGTTTAGTCAAAAGACTTCTTCTGACCCTGGAAGTCACCGAAGCCACCACGGTTGAATGAACCACCGCGACCGCCACGGCCACCACCACGGCCACCACCGCGACCGCCGCCGAAGCCACGGCCACCTCCACGGCCACCACGGTCGCCGAAGCCACCACGTCCGCCGCGACCGCCGCCGCGACCACCTCCAAAGCCGCCGCCACGGCCACCGCCGCCATTGTCCTCACGGGGAGTAGCGTAGTCGATGCGGATAGCACGACCGGCGACGTCCTGGCCGTTGAGAGCCTCAAGAGCAGCAGTAGCCTCCTGCTGGGAGCTGAAGTCAACGTATCCGAAACCCTTGAGCGCACCGGTGTCACGGTCGGTGGGAAGAGAGACACGGGTGATGCTTCCGTACTCGGCGAACATCTCCTGGATGCTGTCGTTGGTGCATTCGAATGAGACATTGCCGAGGAAGAGCGTGTTGCTGGGAGGGCTGCGCTTGTCACCGTACTTGTTGGCACGAGCACCGCCGTTGGCATCAGGCTTCGCGCGAGGGGTGCTGAAGTCGACGTTCAGTTGACGACCGTCAAGCTCGTACTCGTGCATCTCCTTCTGTGCCTTGGCGGCATCAGCAGCGTTGGAAAACTCGACGTAACCGAAGCTATGCAAGTTAGTTGTTGTATCGATGAATAGAATCGTGATGAACATACCCCTTAGCACGGCCAGTCTCACGGTCAGTGATGATGCGGCAGCCAACAATCTCGCCAAAGCCCTCGAACTCGCGACGGAGCCAGTCCTCATCAATGCCCCAGCTCAGGTTGCCAACAAAGAGGTTCTTGATACCCTCCTCAGCGGCGGGCTCCTCAACCTTTGACTTTTTGATAATAGGCTCGGCAACCTCCTCAGCCTTGCGCTTCTTAGAAGGAGCCTCCTCTTCGTCGCTGTCGGAGTCGGAGGAGTCGGCGTCAGAGTCGGAGGAGTCGGAGGAGGCAGCCTGTTGACGTTAGTATAAACTGCCAGATATGCAAGGCAAGAAAACTGACCTTGGCCTTCGCGGCGGGCTTCTCATCCTCAGACTCGCTGGAGGAGTCGCTGTCAGAGTCGCTCGACTCAGCCTTCGCGGCAGCCTTCTTCACGCCGTTGGCCTTGGCCTTGGCGGCAGGCTTCTCATCCTCACTGCTTTCGCTGTCGCTGTCCTCCTCGCTGCTGTCGGAGTCAGAATCGGAGTCGGACTTGGCAGCGGCCTTAGGAGCAGCTTTGGCAGGGGTCTTCTTCTCGACGACCTCCTCCTCGCTGCTGCTCTCAGAGGAATCTTCGCTCTCGCTCTCGCTCTCAGACGAAGAATCAGACTCCGGCTCTGGGGTAGGAGCCTTCTTTGACTTCTTCTTGTCCTTGACGTTGGAAGCAACTGACTTGGCAATGTCCTTGCTCTTTGACTTGGGTGTGGCAGCGGGCTTGGTAACGCGACCAGCCTTGACGCTCGCAAGCTCGGACTTCTTGTCCTTCTTGGACGATTTGTCCGCGATCTTGGTCTTGCCCATTTTGAAGGTAGGTTACTAGATCTACAATGTATCAGTATTGTGCAACGTACGACGAGAACGTCTATGATGTTGAAATAGAAAGGAAATAGAGGAGACGACGGCAATGACGCCGTCGCTCGGGCGCTGACACCCAAGGGCCATCATATGCGCCAGCCTGCGTATCTGGTTGTCTCAAATTGCGAAAAGCCCACTGGTATCTCTCGAGACCGCACGAAGCGGGAATCCCTCAAGCCCACGGAAAGCCCACAAGAGCCCACAGAAAACCGAGCTTCAAGGCAGTGTGTTCCCACAAACGCCGAGAAGACGGAAGATTAACCCTCATAGTAGCACAATGCCCTCTGGTTGATCTTGTCTTGCCCTGACGAGCGACAGACGTGCCCTCTGTAATGTGTGTTAAGGAAAAGCCGAACGTTGCCCACTGACTTGTATTTGATTCTGGTACTGGTAATTGCCCTCAGTAGCCCACTTTTGAAGATTGCAAAAGCCCTCAATGTAAATCTCGAACTGGTGGATGTCCGAGGAAAGGATGTGAAAGAGGTTGAAGAAGCTTGATGGCTGGGGCAAAGGCGAGCTCTGAGCTTAAAAGCAAAAAGATCAGCGTCGAACTTTTCAGCGGAGACGAGTCCGTGCACGGCGCTAGAGACGCGTATCCAAGGCACGCTAGCGACGGCCCACAGCGACCCTCAACTCCATCCAACGGCCTTGCCAGCAATGCGCCGAGGCTAAACTCCATGGACCCTGTTGACTTTTTCCCTGCAGCGGATTCTCCTCTGTGAGTCTGTAGACGCAAAGAGTTGGCAATAAACTGGGTCTTGCCGTAGCTCGCCGCCTGGGTA
>Ga0265797_10011048_pt1 | contig 11392 bp, 5 predicted proteins | sample P2T30metagenome_FD_192433 | JGI IMG/M metagenome (GOLD analysis project Ga0265797, IMG submission 192433) | Plant litter microbial communities from East Loma Ridge, Irvine, California - P2 T30 | ecosystem: Environmental > Terrestrial > Plant litter > Unclassified | place: USA: California... | reverse complement strand
TTGCGGGATGGTTTATGGCGTGGGCTGTGCTTCTCCGCATGGCTTGCTCAGGGCTTTTGCATGGAGTTACTGCGGGTTGCGTACTGCCGAGCTTTGACACGCGTCAATTGAGAGACAAATGTGAAAATCGACAAAGCCTTTTTTCTTCCAACTACCCCTGGTACACGATTGCTTTGCGGTTTTTGGTGTCTCTGAGAAGTTTGCGCAGATGTTTCCTCGTCAGCTCCTACAGAACAGCGCAATCAAAATATCACAGCTGGAAGTTGCTGGTGTTCATGCAATTACGCCGTAATGTCAACAGGAGTCGGTACAAGGCTTCTCTACAACTTGCTGGGTGAGAGTCTCAAAATGGCCCATATCGCCGATTTAATGATCATTCTTATATTGCGTGTAATGTTCCAGGCCCTTGCGGAGAAACGTTATTACCTACTTGGATCACCTAAATATATGCGACTTGAGATTACCTAGGCATTGACCTGACTCGGCCGGCATACAAGCCAACAACGCGTCTTAACATAGCTATATTACTACCCCATGGATCCATACTAACCATAGTTTCGCCAACTCATGATCATCTTACCCAGCGTGCGACCACCTCCAATGAGACAGAGATGTATAGTCAAGATTCACCTGCAATCAATACACATATACCCAAGCAAGTCATCCAGTCTCATCGGTACAAATACCGACACAGAGTATGAGCAACGAGATAAAACTTATATTCCCTGGAATCACGATCACAGATGGGCAGTACTTCCTGAAAACGTGCTTGTACTCTCTTGCTATACTTCCTAAGATCGTATCTGCCGTTGCATAATAAATGGTAATGGCCCACTTTCGCCGATTGTTACTAAGCATCACGTGGCAATTCACATCGCATACACTCACAATCTCACATGAGAATGAAAACCGATGGAGCAAAACTTCGACAATCGAGGGGTATCTAGTCTGTAGCTTCGAATGAGATATATGAGAAAAATCGCCCGCCTAGTTAAACTTAGGTTTGCTCGACATGGGAATAGGTGGCGGCGCGGGTCCTGCGCCAGGGCCGTCGTTCGGTTGCAGAGTGCTCTTCTTCGGTGGTGGAGGAGGAGCTGGCTTCTTTTTCGCGGCTGCTGCGGCTCCCTCTGGAGGTGGTAGTACACCAGTCTGTTGTCCTGCGTATGAGAGTATGGGGTTGTTCTGTATTTGCTGTCGTTGTTGTTGCCATGATGCCACTGGTGAGGGTTGAGCTTGAGGGGACGCGGGTGTCTGTGTTGAGCCGGTGCCCAGGCGGGAGAAGCGCTGTTGTAGTTCGTTTAGTTGGCTAGGGTGGCCTTGATTTGAGAGCGGTGCTTGAGGCGTTGCGTTGTTGTTGTTGTTGTTGTTGTTACTTCCGATGCCAAAGCCAGGCACGGATACACCGGCTTGTCCAAGTCTGTTGATTGCGCTCTGATTCAGCGAAGCAGGGTTCGGCGGCTGCGGTTGAGTGGCTTCTCCATACGTAGGCGGCGGCGCTGGAGTATGCTCGTCCGGATATTCATTCTGCCTTGGTGGCAGTACGGGCGGCGGCCGTCCAGCTACCGCTCTCGGAGGCGGTGTTGCGCGCGCAGGAAGACCCGGAGTCGCCCTAGGCGGTGGCGGAGGACCCGGACTGCCTCCTGGCGTGTTGCTGCGTCTCACTGGCGGAGGCGGTAGGTGGTCTGTTCGTAGGCCTGAAGTATCTCTGCGATATGGGCCTGCTGGAGGCTTTGCTGCCTCTTCCGCTTCCAACTCTTGCTGTGTCGGTTTTGGTCTAGGCGCTGGTACTGGTGCTCCCAGTCCTCCGCCTCCTCCAGTTCTGACTACAGCTGATGAAGAAGAAGAAAGTCCAGTGTTCGAGCGGCTTGGGGTCGGAGAGGCTCCGTCTGGTCCGTAGTACGCGGAGTGCTTGGGAGGAGGTCCGAAGGATGAGGCTGTGGTCGCCTGTCAGCTCCAAGTCCAGCTACCAGTTCCACACATACTCACGATCTCTCAACGACGCAAGCGGTCTCGACTCGTGGTTCATCTTCTCTTCATTAGGATCATGCTTCTTGCCCGTGGCCATTCCCTTGAGATCCGTCTTCCATGTTTTGCGCGAGATCGACGGGTCTCCGGGTGGATGCCATCCTCCCTTCGACAGCCCTTTGAGCTTGTCCATAGTATCATATGCTTGCGAAGATATGCTGGTATGCTATCTCTAGAGAAGATCGTCGGTAGCACTGTGAGGATGCAGTATGTGCGCACCCGGTGCGTCGGAGGGTGAGGCACAGCCACATTCACCATCGCTGCCCTGCCCATGACGTTGGCGGGGAAGGCATCTCCCACACAAACATCCTCCTGCAATCACAGCAATCAACGTCTCACATGCCCATGTTCGATACTGGTGAACGATCGGTCATAGCGTGTCGAGATCCTTCGTAATACTCGACATTTCTACGTTGTATTCACCCCAATCACTATGCCTTACATGGTGCTTTCCCCCAAGCACATAACACCCACCTCCCGGTAATCCTTTCGCCATGTGGCACAACCCTTCCGTCTGGACACAGCTGGCTTCCTATCGGCGTGATGATAAATGTCCGCTTTGGCAAAAGGTAGGCTCCCGGATGCAACACGGATCTTTTGCCCAAAAGGCGTGGGCGAGATTTAGCTTCGTCGACGGCAACACGTCCATGAAGTCGTGCGCTGTCCGCCTCGTTTCGCGAAAGTCGCTGCTCCAGGACGGTTCGTTCTCGTTCAGAGCGAGGAACTGAATCGATGGGTCGGTGTTTTCTGTGGCTCGGCGGTAGTGCAGTGTGCCGTTGTGGAGTACGTTCTCATACGCTGTGACATCCGATATGCCTGGCTTGGAAAAGATATGCATCTCATGAGATCCGAATCCCAAGCAAGAAGAGACTGTCCGGCATGACCAAGATGACTGTCGGAGTTGAAAGATCCTTGAGACGAGCCATGGCAGAAAGATACAGACAACGAATGTCAGCACACGGCTACTTGATCGATTGGGCCAGTGCATCTCGAGTTGAGGTATCTTGCGATGAGGGCGGATTGGTAGACCAGCGACTACATTCTCGAGCTGACTCCATACCTTACTGGGCACAAAGGCTCCTGTAATTGGTTGGATTGGAAGCCATGTTCGATCAACACATGAGTAGTATCAGTATTTCTTTTGAATTGCGCATTTAATGATCATGTTGTGTCAGGGTTAGGGTCTTCGAGTTGAGTCGAATCACTTTCGATGATGCTCTGAGATTCTGATCTGATGACAGTAAGTAAGGTATAAAGTAGCATCGAGAAGTCTGGAGATGCCGGACGGTATGGAATTATATAATCGATAGATTTTTCCGTATGTTGCTCTTCGTGTCGACACCAGAGTGTCAACATTTGGTATGTTAGCAGTATCTATGCACCTGTACAGATGCATCAGCTCAGTGCATTCGGGCGTTTGAATGGCTTGTATCATACGTATAATGGCAACAACTATTGTATTCATATCGAGAGTCATGTATCGAAAATATGGTGGAAATGCGTTATTCATGATCGAAAAGGGGCTTAGCGTTTCACATGTCAGCAGTGAAGGGAACAGTTCGGTCGACGTGTCTTTGGCGTTGGCTTTCGTTCCCCGCCGGATTTGGAAACCACACCTGTCAAGAGCTGGAGATTGTACTGAACTTCCACTCCGAGGGGCTGCTGCGACACTCATTCACTCGACACACACACCACCCCGTCGCCTCCCACTCCTACGGCAACGCTTCTTCCGTGCTGGCCATGGTCCACCTGCCATAACGACGCCATAATCACCGACACCGCCTGCCTGTCTTTTTCTCTTAGCGATTGCGCTCAATAACCACGTCACCGACGACCGCCCACCATGTCGAACGAATACAATTACGACAACGATGCTCAGTTCTTTCCCTTCTTCTTCCTGACCGTAACATCGCTCATCACCGTCCCTCTCACCTACACCCTCTTGCGCGCGCCTTCAGACAGCGCCACCGCCAGCAAAGCGCCCAAGATCGAGTCGCCCGCGCCGCTCAAACATGCCGACATTATCGACACCCAGCGCGCGAAGCAAAAGCGCAAAGAGCTTCGCATGAAGCGCATAATCACCGCTGTTGTAGGATGGGCGATCATCACCTACATGGTCTACCTCATGTCCGTCACCGCCCGCCATGCGCCCAAGATCTGGAATCCCTATGATATCCTCGATGTGGGCATGTCTTCTACCGAGAAGCAGATCAACTCTCGCTACCGCAAACTCTCCGTCACCATGCACCCCGATAAGCGTCAACCCGGCGTCAACAACAACTTGACCAGCGAGGCCATCAACGACGAGTGGGTGGAAATTGTAAAAGCATACAAGGCGCTCACGGACGAGGAAATTCGCAACAACTTCATTCAGTACGGCAACCCTGATGGTAAGCAGAGCACAAGCTTCGGTATTGCGCTTCCTCATTTCTTGATCGCTGAGGGCAGCGGCAAGTACGTGTTGATCTTCTACGGTATCCTTCTCGGCATCGGTCTTCCTTGGCTCGTTGGAAAATGGTGGTATGGAATGCAGAAGATGACGAAGGAGCGTATTCTGGTCACCAGCGCAGGCAACATGTTCAAGGAGTTCAAGGATCGCATGGATGGCGGCGATGTAGCCAGCACTCTGAGCAGCGCCATGGAATACCAGGAGATCCTTCCCAGCAGCAAGGCTGATACTGGACTTGGAAAGCTGGAGAAGAAGCTACAAGCGACAAGCGATCTCGATTTGGGAATGCTGGCAAAGGACAAGAAGGTCCTCAGCGAGCTGGACGACGCGACCCGCCGCAAGACTCTGGCTTTGATCTGGGCTTACCTTGGCCGTATCGATCTTGATGACCGCACCCTGGAGGCTGAGAAGTATGAAGTCGCGCCCACAGCTTTGAGACTCACTGAAGCTCTGTCCTCGATCGGATTGGCCTACGGCTTCACTCAGCCCGTATTGTCTATTTACCAGATGGCTCAGTCTCTTACGCAAGCCATCCCGCCGACCAAACTGAACCTTCCATTGCTCCAGCTCCCTCACTTCAACGCCGAGATCATCCAGAAGATTGAAGCCAAGACCGCCTCTGATACAAAGGAACACCTCACTATTCAATCTTTCATGGCTCTTCCTTCGGAACAACGCCAGGCACTAGCTCAAGCAGCTGGTCTCGCCAACGATCGTCTCAAGCAAGCCGAGAAGGTCGCCCGTCAATTGCCTTACCTCAGAATCGAGAAGGCCTTCTTCAAGGTTCAGGGCGAGAAATACATTATTCCTTCGTCTCTTGTTCAGCTGGCAGTCAAGGCTCGCTTCATTCCTCCCGGTACCACCAAGATCCCACCTGTCAACGCAGCCGATCTCGAAGACCCCGATCCAGCTGAGGGTGACCTCCAGGCCCAGAACAAGGAAGTCGAGCAGCACCACATCCCCTTGGCCTACGCGCCTTATCTCCCCCGCGACAGAGAACCCAAGTGGCACATCTTCCTTGCCGACTCAAGGCAGGGCAAGATTGCTGTACCACCTTTCCGTTTCGCCACTTTCGACAAGCCTGCGTTCAACGCGGATGGTACCCCTACTTTCGAAGTCGTCACGATGAAGATGCAATTCCAGGCTCCTCCTCAGCCCGGCGAGTTCAAGTTCACCATGCACGTTGTTTCCGACTCGTATGTCGGCTTCGACTACAAGCAGGATGTCACTCTCGTGATCGACGACGCAAGCAAGGCCGTGGAGGTTGACAGCGACGACGACATTTCTGAGCCTGATGAGGGTACGTACAAATCCCTTTCGATACGAATGATACACAGCATACTAACTTCACAACAGACACCATCGCCGGCCAAATGGCCGCCCTCAAGGGCCAGACAACCAGCGACCCCGCGGCCAAGGAGGAGCGCGCCAAGCGCAGGGCCGCCAGGAGAGCCGCACACGACGCAGAAGAGAGCGACTACGAGTCCGGCACCGACGAAGACGAGGACAGCGAGAGCGAAACGGACACCGACACTGATACCGACGAGGAATAGGAGATTCTCGTCGCGAGCGATGATGATCGGTCGTCTTTGGGGTAACTATACGTTGTGTTCATAATAGAAAGAAAGGTATTATCATTTTCGCGTTGTGAGCGATCTTGGGTTTTTTGGCTATCTTTTCTCTTTTTCTTCTTTTTCTTCGCTCTTCCGTCTCTTGCATTGATTGGTGGGGTGGTGTGGCATGGGCTGGGGAGTCCTTTGGCTGATAGGAGTGTCAGAAAATGGGAATCTGCTCTATCGGAACTTGTGGTTTCTGTCTCGTCGATCAATCTCCCCAACAAGGAACGAAGGCCACCAATACGGTGTGACGAAAGAGAACGTTGCTCCAAGTGATATTTGCGCTTGCCTTGGTCCATCGATCCTCGAACACGATGCGATAGATTGTAGCGAACACGGACGTCCAATGCTGGCCTTGAGGCTCCTCAGCTCGTCCCGAACGAACCTCGTGGGATTCGTGGAGAGCCAGGAAAGGAGGAATGTTCACTGCGACTTTCATGGACGCGCGCCAAGATCATTCATGGGATCTGCTGCGACACCTGTACGCTGCTATTTCCGTCGGCATTCAGATATGGACTGATCATTGGCGTAGATGCGGTCGACGTGATCAGCTTTCCCCTTGCCAATATCACACCGCGGCGGAGATGGACAAGTAACAAGGCCATACGTGGGTGCGTATCGTATAATCCCCGTTCGAGTCAGCAGTCACGAATTGGCTGAAAGAGCTCTGAATCGTTATTGATGTTTGGTTGTCGCATCGTTTGTCTCTGCGCGGCGTCTCCGGTGAGGTACGGAAATAGGACTCTACCTTATTTGTTGTTGTTTGAATGTCGTATTGTTATATCACACTGCGGCAAAGATGGACAAGTAGCAAAGCCATACATGGAGCGTATCGTATAATCCCCATTCGAAGTCAGCACACATGTGTTGGCTGAAAGAGCTCTACTTCAATGTTCTTGTTCCACTGCCGTATCGTTCATTTCTGTGCGGCGTCTCCGGTGATGTACCGGGAATATGACTTGGAATGATATGTAAGACATTAAAGCGAGATGGTCCTATCCAGACCATGTAACCCTAGCCAGCCTACAGTACGCCTTCTTCGCTTGCATCTGAATTCCAGTCTCCTCCTCTCCACGCTGCGCCCAAAATAGCATCTTCAAGCCAGATCCAATGCAATGCACATGCACGACGGCACATGCAAAAACAGCCCTGATATCGAAGGACACGTGAAGCGAGGAGCTTAGTATAGAAACCTCAGATCTGACAAAATGGGCGCTATTCTACTAGAAACTCTTAGGTGCCGGTTTTGCTCAGGCACCTCGAGGCCGTCTAGCTGAAGAGAGTAGATAAAATTGCCGAAGCGTAGCGAAGCGAGCCAAAGAACCTAGGTGCATTTTCTCGCACGCCCTGTCGATCAAAAAAGAAGCCCTTCTGAATACGAGGCAAACCCGCATAGAGAATTGAAGATCTATCTAAATCTTGCAACGATCTTTCGAAAATCGAGGCGGAGTGACCGACTGGGCTCCACTGGGGACGGGTCCGAGTAGGGCTGGCAGAACGGTGTGTCTACGAGCCGTGTTTTTTGATTTTCGGGTGCTATTCTTGTACTGTGCGTTGGTACAGTTGGAGGGTTCAAAGTTGGGGACGGTTTTGGTAGACATTTTGTCAAATTGATGGTCACAAGAACGCGAGAAAATATGTTTATGGTTTTCTGTGACGAGAGGATAGCTCTGTTGTCACCACGGGGTTCGTTCGGAAAATACCTTTGCCGTGCGAACTCGTGGAGAATAGAAAGACAAGCCATTCAATCTTGCGATCAAGATTGCAATTGAACGCCTGCAAGCGAATGCAAGACTTCATCCGATGTCAGAAGTCCATAGGATTCGACCGGCACTCGAAGATGCAGGCCACACGGTCCAACGGAAAGTACCTGTTTGGGTTTGTGCATGAAGGCCCAAAACCCGCCGACTATCAACTTTCCACTACGCCGACCGACCAACTATTGTCTGCGGAGCCTTACCGCACCCAATGCTCTGGTAATAATTCGAGAAAATGAACTGCCAGAAAAGCTAAGGTATTCTGGCTAAAAAGGTAATCGTCGAAACTCTGGTAAAGATAGATAGTCGGGACCACATTGCGTGGTGTGAAAGAAGGCCCAATGAAAGGTGTCGACTGTCGATCGACGGTTCTTTTTGCAGCCTCCAAAACGCCCCTGGAAACTCCAGCCGTGTCGATTTGGTTTGTGTTTGGGAGTGGAAAAGGTTATGGGAGCCTTCGGAGGGGACTGCCGACTCCTTCCTTTGGATCGTCTATTGCACCCTTCCTTTTCGTGAACCTAGAGCTTGTCGGATCAGCGAGATTTAGGTTCGGGTTGGCGAGTGAGACATAAGGGTCATTCGTGCGTTTGGCCTACGTGGACTTTTGGGATGGACGGTAGCTGTGGCACGTGTAGCAGGATGGAGCTTCGCATGCGATCATCAGTTTTGGGTTGTTGCAAATCTACGAGATCGTCAGTATTGAGTTGTTGCAAATCCAAGAGGGCGGTATTTGCTCGAAGTCTTTTGTTTTATCAAGTGTTTGATCGGGTCGGCATTTGAAAAGAGTTTCTGGCACTCATCATTTGCAAACAAACTTCGCCTGCGAATGTTGCGCGCAAGGAAATCCAACATGAAGAGGCGTATGCAATGTGCCCAAGCTGCAACTTTGTCCATGAACACAGTCGAGGCTTCAATTTTGCAAACACCGACGGATAAGAAAGGTGGCTTGCAGAGTTCAACCTTGTCCAACTGTTCTCGCAGTACGCCACAGTTCTAGGCCCAAAGCCATACATGGCCTTAATTCGAGCTTCTATCTGGTAGGCACGTCGTCAGTGGTCGTCTTCAAACGTGACAAGTTCCAGAATTAGTCTCCCAGGGTCATCCCCCAGTGGCCCACGATGCGGCAGGGATGTGAAGCAGCACAAGGACAGCAATAATGGCAAGATTGAGCGCGATAGGGCGCACCATAGATTGAAGGAGCGCATTCCCTGCAGCAGGCGGCGGGCTTCGCTCCTAATGGGCGACAACTCTCGCGTGTTGAGATGGCCATCTCGCAACGGTCTTCACTGGCGGCCAGTAGCCACCTGTAGGGAATCGGCAACAGCCTTGCGCTGAAGACTCAAGAGCGCTCGTCTCGATGCGAGGCCCTGAATTAGAATTTCCTGGAGCACCGTGCATGTTCTGAGCGCCGGAAGGAACGCAAGGAAGCCTCCCCGACGACCTTTCGCTCGGCACCGTCGACTTTACAGTGCTGCCTAACACTTTTTGGCTCGAGATCCAGTGCACGCGAGGCCAAAGGCTATTACGAAACGCACAATTAGGTGCAGGATGCGGGGCGTATTCAACCGCTTGAACCATTAAATAAACATGACTATCCAGCAACCCGCGGGTCCCGTGCTGTACCGGCGATTTTGACTAAACGGTCGCTTGTGCTTTGTGTGAAAGGGCAAGCACAGCTCGCTTGCTTCTCGTGCGTACAGATTATAAAAAGATATAACCTTTTCCCACGTGCGGGCTAAACGTCATGCCACAGCGCTAGAGCCCATAGCCGACTTCCTTGAACCCCTCGGAGCAGACGACTTCAGTCTTCACCCGTCGACTGGTAGGTTGTTCGCGGTACCAGATTACGAAATTGCGCTTGACGAGCCCTACGGTGGCGTTTAGTGAAGGGTGACAGCAGATCGCTTGCTGGCCATGGGTTGGTTACATTCCTCGTGGGCAGGCACGGCGGTGACACAATAATTCTGCTCATCATCGGCCACAGCCACCAATATGTCACGCCGTAGCTGGCAGCGTGCAGACGCCACCATCTGCGGCGGCGCTGCGAGAGCCTGCGACACCACGATCGCTTCGAGAAGAACATGCGCCGTTGGATTCCCAGCTGCTCGTGTGCCTGCCTACAGACGACTCCTACAGTTCTACCAGAAGGACGCGCAGGATTCCATGCGTGCCAGGCTAACTGCTGTATATGCTTTGACGGCCGTTGGGAATAGAGTTTGGCCGGTTGGCTTACTGCCTTGGGATTGTCGCGACACAGACTTTGCCAGACTGGAGTTAGCTGATCGCACTCCCACCGAGGTCGAAAATAATGCAGCCGAGCGTCATGCTTTTGCTCGATCGCCTTCACCTATACAAGTGCACAAGATTACAGGATTGTAGTAGTCAAAAGCATGCATGACACAGGCGATGGATTATTTCGTCGTCTGCAGCATCTGTGCGCGTGTCCATGTCTCCTCCACTCGTCCACCAAATTCAATATATCCCCAGCTGGCAACGAGTCGAGATGGAAGAGGCATGGGCGAGGATTAAAAATAACTCAAATCACTAGCGCCGTCCCCGCCATTTAGCACATGTTTAGCACGGATCTTTGGCGAACGCCATCCCTAACAAATTTTTGCTGGCAGCATACAGTAGCAGCAGCAGCAGCGGTGGCCACCAGCTGTGTGTCGGGCGACGACGCATACTCTCGTTCAATAGTGGTAGCCAACGGCCTCCCCGAGCGTGAGAGTCGCAACGTGCTGACCCGCCGGCGCTCTTCGTGTCGTGTCGGCGGAGAGTGCTGTGGTGGTGCTGCTGTAGGACTGGAGGCTGAGCAGAGCGCTTCCCGCCGCTGGGTTGCCGAGTGGACACCCACCAGCACCGCTGCGCTGCTTTCTGGCTGGCTGCCTTTGTTCCTGCAGATGTGCTTGCAGCTGCTGGGTGTATGGATGCATTCCTGCTGCTGGCTGGCTCGCAGGACGGTCAGCCTAGGAGCATCACACGGCGTTCCTAGCCCGTCACGCCGCGGACCATCGCGCCCGTCATGCCCATCTTTGGCGTGATTCTGGCTGCTTTCGGTGCGTGTGCGTCGTGGTGCTCCTTCGGGCGCGCAGACAGAGGTCGACAGTCGACGGCGGCGGCCATATGGTGGGTGTGTCTACTGTATGGCCGGGCATGCGGCCTGGTCCGCCAGAGCTGAAGACAGGCCTGTCCGCCTGCTGCTGCCATCCTTCCTGCCACGCTGTCCTATTCATGCTATCATTGCGATACTAGCTGGCTCGCTATGCCCCATCCAGTACAGCACTTCGCCAAACGGCTGCTACCGGCCACACGGCGCGCACGGTGCTAGCCTTGCGACGCAGGTGGCCAGCACGCTGCTGACAGTGAGTTTGTGCGTGCGGATGATTTGCGGTGAGCCTTCTCTCCAGGCGGAGGCGACGGTGGCATTCACACGCAGTGCACGGCCGATACCAGATGTCATACGAGGACCCTACCCGTCCACTCGCCGACGCACAAGGTTCTTACCGCACCCTATCATCCTCTCAAGCCGATCGCCGGACTCGCAC
>Ga0265797_10011047_pt1 | contig 11392 bp, 11 predicted proteins | sample P2T30metagenome_FD_192433 | JGI IMG/M metagenome (GOLD analysis project Ga0265797, IMG submission 192433) | Plant litter microbial communities from East Loma Ridge, Irvine, California - P2 T30 | ecosystem: Environmental > Terrestrial > Plant litter > Unclassified | place: USA: California... | reverse complement strand
GCTGATGAGGGGATTGCAGATGCCATCTCTGCGATGCACGCCGCGATCATGAAGTAGCAACATGCTACGGCGATGAACTCGTAGATGACACCTGCTGGACCGCCATTGTAGAGCGCAATGACCTAGGCAAGATTAGCATCTTCTATCCCATGAATTTGTACCAGAGAAGAAGATAGACGTACGATAGACCCTCCCAACGCAGCCCAAACATTCCCCGTCGTAATTCCAATCGCACAGATACTCAGTAAACTGAAATTTCTCTCAAGTTCTTGCTTGTGGCCCGACGCGTTCAGCACTTCGCCAACGCCTGTCGCTTCATCGACATCCTCCGCTCTTGGCTTCTCAGCAGACTTCTTTTCCAGATCCATCTTCGGAAGTGGTAGTACAGCGTGAAAGATACGCCAGTGACTGTGGGAATTTTTATTGCGACGTGATGCAATGCGCGTGCAGGAGGTCGTTAGCGACTGGGATACACGCAGAGGCGACAAGACCCGTCGTAACGTCAATAACCCTCCTCTCTGCCTAGACACGGCCAACCGGAGATTAATACCACCAATCGATCAAGTCCAAGCGAGTGAGCAATCGAGTGGACTCGCCGTGTCGATCGCAGATCAAACGGTCCTACGCGGGAATCGTACAAGCAAACGTCCCGCCCAAGAGATAAGGAAGCAAAGAACGATGGCGAAAGAAAGGACGATGAATCTAGCTGAGAAGAGTGTAACGACACAGAGGAAGAAGGAAGGAAATGTGCAATTCACGTCTTACTCTTATGACGGCCCGCGACTTCGCACGCCTCTATCTATGTCGTTGTGTTGTGTCAAACATAACAGTGACATCTACACGTAAGTACGTATGCTAAGCGACGCGACACATTTCCAAGACGGGCAGATAAAGCAGCCCTACCAGCAACCATGCGACTTCCGTACGCACTAAGTGTACCCATAGCCCAGTGCTAGATGCCGTCTCTACGCCCCGGTCACGGCCGTCACGCCAAAAGCCAGCCCCAGCGAAGCAAACCCATCCCAAAAAAGTCTGACCTACATGCTATAGTACAACGTGCGAGCATCCGACCATCTCCGCACTCCCGCAGCTGGAATGGATACCGTGGAGACGGGTGACGGGATATCAGACATCAGGGAACACTAATCACGTTGTGTCGCATGTCGAACTGATAAGAGAACCTCAGGCGAGCGAGGTGGCCAGGGGTGTAAGATAACCAATGATCCCGGGAATGTGGTGCAGGAACGTAATATTGACCAATGGGGAGGGGGTAGTGAGGTTTGGTGGAGAGAGCATCCCGGGAGATAGGCGGATATGCTGCGACTTGGGGAATGCGGAGATATCTTGCATGGCTTGTGTAACGAGGTGGCGTAAGGCGAGATAAGTGATTACCTCCGACGAGTTTGGAGGTTTGGAGGTGGATCGGGAGATGTTGTTAGGATGTATTTTTCCAGACTCTCAAGATTAGTGGAACAATCGAGTTGAGATGCGACGGTTTCTCGTTCTGCTCTCCCCATATTAGCGCCTAGATGGTGGTATGATGGGTGTCGTCCACAGGTCGGAAGACGGCGCCATGATCGAGCCGCTTACGCCCGTGCTATACCCCACGCATCCTAATCGGCTCCATTGGTCGTGCGACTTGACACCATGCGATGCAGTGACATTGGGGCGTAAATTGAGATCCATGGAGAAACAAGGCGTGATACGCTGACAAGGGCTGTGCGGTCGGGAAGTACAAATGTCTTCAGCGAAAAAGAAAGTAGATTGGTCCAGTGCATTGTCACCACAGCTTTTTAGGTGACATGCGCCGGATAGGAAGGCTGTAGTGACATGCGCTATATGCTATATTTCCTGTTTTGTGTTTACCGCGTAATAGGGTCAACTACAAAACAGAAAATATAGCATATAGCGCATGTCACTACAGCCTTCCTATGGCTATATTTCTTAGATACTGTACACAAAATAAACAAACGCACCTTCAACTCCGTATCCCATGTCATGTCGCTCTGCCAGAGGTCCAGTGATTACATACGTTTCGTCCTCATTTACGCGTGAGCGATATCCGTTTCTAGTGACATATTCAAATCCATCTTCAATCCAACTCATTCCGTGTGAAAGAAAGTAGCAGGCTCACGCACTGCGCATCTCGGTATCCTCGGCATCGTCCACGTCGCCAATCTTCCGCTTGCTAGGCGTCGCGCTGCCCTCGTCGCCGTTGTCGTCGCCCTCGGTCCACTCGGTGACTTCCCACTCGACGTGCACGCCGCTCTCGGAGTGTCCGCCGCGTTGCTGCTTGAAGCGGCCCAGGCGGGTGTTGCGCACAATCTCTTCGAACCAGGGCGCACCTCGCGATTGAGGTTCTGAGCGGACGACTGTACGCGAGCGGTTTGTCCGTGAGGGTCCGGCGGCGGATGTCTCGTTCTCGTCGTCGCTGCTCTCGCTGCTGCTGGGCAGGAAGCCGAGTTCGCCTAGCATGTCTTGATCCTCGTCGAGCAGGCTGCCGACGGTCAGGGAGATGTGCTCGGCCTCGTCTCGCGTCCGCTCATTCCATGACGAGAGCTGTGTGCCGCAGTATCCGCAGAACTGACGGCGGGTATTCGAGGTATAAGGGTTGACGAAGCTGCGCTTGATGCTCAGGCGCGTTTCGTCGGGGTATTGGGCAAACGTGGCCGAGGTGTACCATGGCAGAGGGACGCGGAGCCAGAGTGTGAGGGGGTTCGCTGAGTGGTGTCCTGTAGTGTTGTTAGCACCGTGTTGGAGAGTAGCGCGCGGCAACCCAAAGCAGATGTGGGCTGCACAACACTCGGCGTGTACTTACGTGACGCAGAGGTATTGTCGTATCGCAGCTCGGCCTGGCGGATCTGCTGTGTCGGCATCTCAATGACATAGCGGTTGCGTCCGCACGCGCAGGAGCCGTGCAGCGTCTGCGTCGCCATTCCGGGCTCGTGGATGTTTGGATGGAAGCGATTCGCGTGGTGTGTTCCGGTGCAGACAATGCCTCTGCCCATATAACTCGCGAATGACGTGTTTCAGTGTGTGCGGCGTGGCGTGTGGAAACAAATCGAAATTGGCTGCTGCCCGTCGCGCCTTCCCCAGCTGTTGTGCAACGGCCCGTGCTGCGATTGGTTGACTGTCAGCCTGGTGGTATGCCGACCAAGGTTTACCCTTTCACGTCACCTGGACAACTGTAATGGCCGTGTAAGAATGAGATGGTCTTTATTTCGAGTCGGTAGCTATAGAGGATATTCGAGATATTCGTCGCGAGGCATATGTACTGCGCCATGCAAAAAGTGACAACCATGGACCCTCGTGATACAGCCTGTCGTCATGTGTGGGGAAGCTCACAAGAGAACATTCGAGCACGCCCTGGCCCCTTCGCGAACCAGAACCTCGAGCTGTCGTCAACCACTCTTCATCTTTTCTTCTTTCTTCATCTTAGCAACACTTTCGTTTACTCTCTCAATCGCCTCCCTCGCCCCATCCCAGCACTTCCTCTTGCCTGTGCTGAACACGCGATGTATGTGCGGACTCCATATCCCACCCATCAGCAGGTTGCAGAACTTCCTGTTCTGAAGCCAAAACAGCCAGCCTTTCCACCCGTAGCCCAGGTACTCGTTGACACCCGTACCGGCAAGATCGTCCATGGCCGCGACCCAATCACTTGTCTCACATTGCCCTGGCGACAAGTTGTAAACACGCTTTGCCGTCTCCGCTAACCGTACGTGGTGTTCATCCACAGCAAGCTTCATGTCAGGAAGTGAGGGTAGAGAGGATTTGCCCGCCCAGACCTGGGCTATAGCCATGGTTGTCAAGTCTAGTCATCGTCAGCACATGTCTCACCTAACCATCATACCTAGAGTCGCTCACCGAAAATCTTAAACCCACTAATCGTTATGTGCACAGCAGCCATGAACGCCAGACTATCCGGCTTCTCGAGTGAAAACACGTTCTTGTAGAGACGGAAGAGCGACTTCCCATTCGAGCCCGGCGCGTCGAGCCACGCTTGAGGCCGACATTCAGGATTGAAACGCGGCTCGATCATGCTGAAGTCGGACTTGTAGCCCGTACACCAGATTATTGCGTCCACGTCAACCCTTGTCCCGTCTTGCAACTCTACCTCAGTAGCATTCACAATGCGTTTGATGCCTGCGACTGATGTGATGCTGCCGTCCTCGAGGCAGGGGACTAACGTATCAGATACCACTGGTACCTTACTTGCGGGCTCGAAGCGCCATTCAGGGCGGATGTTGAAACTCTGGTCTTGCAGTTTCTTGAGAAATTTATCGAAGAGGAACTCGCCGAGGCGAGGGAAGTATGTTATGACGAGACTTTGGAAGGTGGCGAGACGTAGGTTGTGCGTGTGGTCTATCGGGACACCCTTTATGCGCCGCGGGAACTACAAGAACCATTGTCAGTCTCAAGACCTTTGCACATCAACAAGGTACGCTTCAACTTACAACCCGAGCTCCATGCCGATGTGCCAAATACACTTTATCTGCTATTCCCACCAGCTGAGTAGATGTATCCGCCGCACTGTTGCTGAACCCTACAACCATGACTCTCTTCCCCTTGTAGTCTGCCGGCCGCTTGAAAGCCTGCGAGTGTACACTAGGTCCAGCAAACTTCTCCACGCCTTCTATGACTGGCAGACTGGCCTTACCAACCATACCCCCAATCGCTACAACAACTTTATCAAAGTACTCCTTCACGCCACCTTTCACATCCACCGTCCATTTCTCCCGCTCGTCATCGAACGTGATTTGCTCGATTCCAGTACTAAGCCGCATGTATGGTTCCAATCCGAAATGCTTCGAATAGTCTGTCAAGTATTGCTGAACCTGCGTAGCCGCTGGATGCGACGGTACGTCGTCCGGGTAAGGGAAATCAGTGTAACAAGATCGCTCTTTTGAGACGTTTACGGTTGTGGTTTGCATTACCGACGTTTGCTCTTTCTCCGAGTACTGCCATAATCCGCCGACGTGCTCGTTGCGGTCGAAACCTGTGGCGTGGAATCCTTCTTCGCGCAGGTTCTTTAATGCTACGAGGCCAGCCGGTCCTGGGGGGTTCAATTAATTGCTTCGTCATGGCAAGGAAGAGGTATTCTACCTAGCCCTATGACTGCTACAGTGGGAGCGTCTTCCATGATGCTAGTCGTGATGATGCGTCCTTCGCACTGTTCGCGTACGCTTTTCGCCACCTGCTCTCCAGGCCAACACAGCGATCGCACTTGACTCCGCAACAATCGTATTGTGTAGTAGATTTGGGAACCGTAACGCGATCACTCTCACGCGGAAAGCGAGTTGACTCTAGATATCGCGTGTGGACCTTACGGCCGTGTTGTTAGGCCGAGCAATTCCGACGCAAGTGGAAGGGAAGACCAAGGCTACACTTAACGTCGCGCACTCCGCCAACACATCTATATCTTACATACTTTACTGTATAACACACATGATGCGCTCTCTCAGCTCTGACATCTTGGTGTGCCGAAACAGGACAGGCTTGGATCTTGTAATTGGCTCTTTGGCCACAGAGACGCCCGAGGCTTACGCCACGGCCAGCCCCACTCTCTCACACCGTTTCCCAACTCAAGTGCTGCGCAGCTGCAGCCCTCTTGCCCACGCGTCATATCTGACGTTAAGTCGTCTTACTGGACATTGAATAATGCTAGACAAAACGCGTGGTTTTGAGTTGAAGTTGCGATTGGGCATCTCCCCGCATCTGAAGGCAGCAGCTTTCAGTGAGGCTGTGCAGGGCAGTGGAGTAGGTACGAATAAACAAGCTTCTAGTTCGTCCTTTACGCCTCAACCTTAAGTACGCTTTCTCCATGTTCCACGTCTTACTTTACATCATCACATTGAATTAACGCTGGCTTTTGTGATTTACTTTGATCATGGTCGGCCCACCATCATACCCCGCCAATACCAACCTCACCTCCAACCCACCACCCCCATCAACACCATCACAGTCCAACGTCGCTGTCACACCAAGCGCAACCTCAATCGCCGACTCCTCCGACAATGAATTCGAGCCAACTCCCATTCACAGCCCAGGCGGCCCCCAATATGAAGATTTGCCACCATCCTACGACGAGGCGCGGGACCAAGCCGTCCACGACACGCGTCATGGCATCGCGCCCGTAGATCCCAGCCAAATCGAAGCCCATCGCATTACTGCCAATGAAGGACCAAACGAGCCAGAAGTATGGGAGTACCGTGTAAGAGGCGAAGAACCAGATCCTGCAAGTGAACAGGAACAAGCGCCGGATTATGCGAATCATACAAACGACAAGGCCACCAGTGTCCCAGTCCAGCATGTCAGTACGAGTGAGGACATCGCAGTGGGACGAGTGCATAGCGAACCTGCTTCTTCGTCGAGCAAACAGCCCGATCTGGCTTCTGAATTGCTCGCCCAAGCCTTGGAGTTTACGCGGAAAGAACCAGATGCCAAGGCGCAGTATGCACCGCATTTAAACCGCATCATCGCGATACCCGACCATGCAGGACCAGCAAGACGTGCAGACGAACACGTATACTTCTTAGTTGCCTACGCTGAAGTGTTGGACCGGCATTCCATCAAGCCAGCCGAATTTGCAGAGTTCTTGTATGGTCTACAGGTCCTGACTACAGCGGCAAACACGACGGCTGAGGATTTGCTACACGAACCGACGCGTGAAGGACTCTCTTCCAGCATCGTACACGACTACATTCGAGGAGCTAATGAAGCTTTCTTTGCGCCGAGAGGTCTGGTTGTGTCGTTCCGCAGCGAGACTGCGCTTCTAGATATGCTACCTATACCTGCGGGCCACAAACCCACCGTTCTCGCCAACTTGGCCGATAAGACTGCAACGGCTGAATGGCGCGCGAGGCAATTATACCCCTGGATCGAAGCTCTCGACGCGGACGCAGTGCCGATGCCGAGCGAGAGAGTGCTCAAGTTGCATGAGATGAGTGAACGTTTCTCGGGTCATCAGACGGCTACTGGCTCGCCTGATCATGTTGGAAACACATCGTCGCATAATAGGGCGCGAGGATCTGCTGGAGCATATGAAGACCCACCTCGCTCCATTCCTGGACCTCCAGAGGAGTCTTCACACGCACATGGTCGACATGGACGGGGCGGTCATCATCCTCGCGGCAGACGAGGCGGTCACTGGTCGCCCTTTGGTATGCCAGGCCATGGCCCCTTCGGTGCACCTGGCAACGGACCTTTTGGTACACCTGGCAATGGGCCTTTCGGGCGCGGCGGTCGAGGACCATTCGGGCCCCGAGGCAACGCCTTCTTCGGTAGAGGAGGTTGCTCCTCTCGTGGCGGACGTGGACGCGGACGAGGACCACCACAATCCGGAAACGAGTGGGCAGAAGTAGGCAAAGAATTAGGAAAGATTGGGGAGCAGTTCGGTAAACATATGGGTGATTTGGGTGTTGAGATTGGTAAACGCGCTAGTGCTTTCGGGGTGGAGGTGGGTAGGATGGCTAGTGGAAATGCAGGTGGAGGTGTGAGTGTAAGTGGGAATAGGGGGCCTACTACCTCAGGTCCTGCCTCGTACGAGCAAGTCCACAACGACCTACCACCTGCGTACGATACGCCACCGGGCCAAGAAACAGGCGTGCTATACGGCGACCGCAAAATCGACACGGCATACCCCACCGACAAGAAAGATAAGGGCAAAGCTGCAGTCAAGGACCTGGATGACGACGACGACACCTCCTCAATATCATCAGATAGCTCTGATTCTTCCTCATCAGACTCTGATTCCGACTACGACTCCGACTCCGACCTCACCCCTGCCCCAACCCCCAAAGCCCAATCCCTCAAACTCGCGCGCCGCAACATCAAGCAGCGAAACCGCGAGCTCAAGAAACAACACCGCGCCAAGAAACGTGAATTGAAAGCCAAACACGCTGATACCAACACCAAGGGCAAAGGCAAAGCGGCGAAGAAAGCGAAGAAGGATCCGGAATGGAAAGCTGCGAAGAAAGAGTACAAAGTGCAGAGGAAGGAGTTGAAGAAGGAGAGATTGGCTGTGAAGAGGGAGTGGCGGGAGGCGAGGGAGGAGATGAAGAGGGAGAAGAGGGGGGTGAAGGGGATGGCGGTTGGTGGGAAAGCGCGAGAAGGGTCTGAGAAGGGAGGAGAGGGAAAGATGGGGGTTTGGTTGGTGATTGAGAATTTGGCACCTTGAATGGTTGGGAGACTGGAATATGTGTATAGTCTCTGCATACAATGTATAGACAGCTTCAATCAGTTTGTTCTTCTTCGCGGGGGTACACAGGTGACGTTGCTAAACCTAAGATGGTGCGGAGCGCTCTTTCCCTGAGGCTGGACACACTCGACGAGTCATACAGAACCTCATCGCTGGCCAAAATGACTCGTTAGCCGAATCGCGAACATCGCGCGTCACGCTTCCTCTTCTACTTTGCCAACTCACGGAAGGCAAGCACGCTCCTTTTGGTACGCAAACCAACATTTCAATTGAAATTAACCATGTTCCATGTATAGCTTCGGTCATACCACGATCAAAATGTTTCCTAGGCCTTCAGCAGCACCGCGCGCTCGCGTCCGTCTCCTTCCCCGCAACCCCGCCATAAGCTCTCAGGAAATCGTCTTCCATCGTTCAAGATTATCCGCAAGTAGCTCCCAGGACATGACATGAGTGTCGCGCTACCTTTATGCATAGCCGCCATTGGACGATGTCGAGGTAACGGCCCTGCAACAGCCTCGATGGCTTGCCGTACCCCGGAAAGCCGGTCCTGGACGGCCTGGTATATAGCTTTGAGACCCTCCGTTATGGAGCAATTGATCCCTTATTAGATTGACTACGAGACATACATGGCGCCGAACCCCAAACGAGTGAAAATGTCTCCTTCTACTGACCGCAAGCGCGCTGTGCGCATCGCAGGATGCTCGGGAGGGTTTACGGATCGTTCGACTGCTATTATGCGTATGGCTGGTGATCCGGAAGTTGATGTTGTGATGGGTAAGACTCCCCTGAAAGCTGGCTATGGAGGACTTCGAGCTGACACGAACAGGCGATTGGCTATCCGAAATGACCATGACCGTACATGGTAGCGGCAAAGTAAAGCAGAAGCCTACGAAGAGCACCAATGGCACGACGAGCCTCGAAGATCGGAAGAAGAACGCCATGTACGCCGATACCTTCATCCAATGCCTCGAGCCAGCGATACCAAATCTAGTCAAGAACAAGACGAAGCTCGCGGTGAATGCTGGTGCTTCAGATACTGAACTTCTCGCTGAAGTTGTAGTCGATATGTTGGAGAAAGCGGGTGCTGGTCACCTCAAAGTGGCATGGATAGAAGGAGACGATGTGACGGGACAGGTCAACAGTCTGATCAAGAAGGGAGAGAAGTTCGAAAGCTTAATGCATGGCAAGAAGCTGGAGGAATGGGGAATGCAGCCAATCTGCGCACAGGCGTATTTGGGTGGACTTTGCATAGCAGAGGCTTTTCGACAGGGCGCTGATATTGTGCTTGGTGGAAGGCTTGCAGATGCTGCGCCAGTCATTGGTGCTGCGGCGTAAGTTGCTATGATACTTCTTTGACCTTGGCTAATTTGAACAGATGGTGGCACAACTGGAAGAACGATCAATTCGACGAACTTGCCGGAGCGCTCATTGCAGGCCATCTAGTTGAATGCTCAGCTTATGTTACTGGAGGATACTACTCCATGTTCAAAGATCTCATGAAGACCGGAAAGCACATCAACATGGGGTTCCCTATCGCGGAGGTCGAATACGACGGCAGCTTCAACATTGCGAAAGAGAAAGATACCGGAGGTAGGTACCGGTACCTTAAGCTGGAGATGTACGCCGCTAACGCATACAGGTTGCGTGACTGTCGGAACATGCACTTCGCAGCTACTATACGAGATCCAGGGACCACTGTACTATAACTGTGATGTTACGGCCGATATCACGGACGTCAAGATGGAGCAAGTAGGCGAGGATATTGTGCGTGTCACAGGAGTCAAGGGTCTTCCTCCGCCACCGACGACTAAGGTAGGTATCACTGCTCCAGCTGGATGGCAATGCGAGTGGCATATGTTTGTTTGCGGTCTCGATATCGAGGAGAAGTGCAAGATTACCGAAGACCAAATCCGCTACGGTAAGCACACGCTGTTTCCACACACACACAACGCGACACTAACATGATCAGCCATGGGCGACAACTTGAACCGCTTCAAGACGCTCAGGTTCCATCAAAACGGCTCTTCACCAATTGATGCCCGCAACCAAGACGTAGCCACAGTCGACTTCCGCATCTTCGCCCAGACTTCCGACCCCGAGCTAGTACGACCCGACATCCCCAACGGCTTCAACCGCTGGTGTCTCGAGGTATTCCTCCAATCCGCCCCCGGTCTCTCGCTATCGAACGACTTGCGCCAGATCGCACCAAAGCCCTACTACGACTACTGGGTCTCGCTCCTCCCCCAAGACCAACTTCCCCTACGCGTCCACACCATGTACGGCAAGAAAACGTCCACCGACCTCAGCCCACCGGCCATCACAAAAGAATACCCCCGCCAACAAGCCTCCTACGAAACTGCCTCTCCAGCCGATCTATCTTCCTTCGGTGAGACTGTGCGCGCACCACTAGGCTACATTGTCGCCGGCCGCTCCGGAGACAAAGCATCAGACTGCAACGCTGGCTTCTTTGTGCGCCATGACGACGAGTGGGATTGGCTGCGCTCGTTTATGACGATCGAGCGCGTTAAGCAGCTTCTGGGTAAGGATGAGTACCAGGGGAAGCCGATTGACCGGTTTGAGATTGTGGGGATACGATCGGTGCATTTTTTGCTGCATGATCATCTTAGGGATGGGGGGTATAACACGTGTTCTTCGTATGATACTTTGGGGAAGAGTGAGTGCGACCTAGGCTTTTGTGAAGTGTGTCTTGCTAACTGATGACTAGATGCTATGGAGTATATGCGTGCGAAGACTGTGGATTTGCCGAAGAAGTTTCTGGAGAGGGGTCGTATTTAGAAGTTGTTGGGTTAAATGCAGATGTCTTGTTGTTATGAAGATGCAACTCATGTTGCTAGTATCTGCGCGCATTGGAAGTTTAACCATCCGCAGGGTATCTCGTCCTCTCATGCGATAGTTATTGTCGCTCCTCCTTTGACATCAGGCTTTGCAGTCACTCACTGTCATCACGTTTTCTGAAGGTGTCGCTTCAACATGACGTAATCCAGGTGAGTGAGAGACGCCTTTTGCGCCCTGGAGCAAACAGTCGTCGCTCTTTCCTTCCACAACAAGCGAGGTCCAAGCTCATGCGCTACAACCTCACTAACTTCCACAACTCCGACGCTCACCTGCTCTCTACCGTTTCTGTCGTCTTGTACAGAAACCAAGCAACACATTACAGTCACTCGTGCCACT
>Ga0265797_10011046_pt1 | contig 11392 bp, 7 predicted proteins | sample P2T30metagenome_FD_192433 | JGI IMG/M metagenome (GOLD analysis project Ga0265797, IMG submission 192433) | Plant litter microbial communities from East Loma Ridge, Irvine, California - P2 T30 | ecosystem: Environmental > Terrestrial > Plant litter > Unclassified | place: USA: California... | reverse complement strand
GGAGGTGTGAGATCAAGCTTGTATGTATGATACTTTAAATTTATAGAGCGGTGGCGACCGGGCCCCTCTTAACGATACATTTTGCGGTCTATGCTAAAAGGAACGCGTTTCCCGCTGGATTTGACCATCTTTTTGATGCCATCCATTACTTCAGCAGTACGTCAACGCTTCGAGTCCTGGTCTCCAGGCAACTTGGTTTTTGCTAGATGGCAACGGACGGGATGGAATTTCCTGCATCTTATTTCCCCCAAGCCCAAGTGATCGACATGGAGATACCAAACGAACCGAGGCATCTCGTACCTCGTCTACTTCACATCGCCAGACCAAGTCAATCACCTAGATACAACAACACATTGCATGAGATACTAAAGGTATCTAGATAACGCTGATCGATTCCGCAGCGCCAGTGTAGAACAAGAGCACGATGCCACAGACTCCCACGCCTTCATTCGGCAAACTCGCTCCCTGGGCCGAACCAGGCTGGTCTCACGGCATACCATCCCCATACTACAACGCCTCGCACATCAAACTCCGCGACGCCCTCCGCTCATACATCGACGAACACATCCTCCCCGATTCTCTCGAGTGGGAAGCCAAAGGCGAAACCCCACGCGAAGAACAGCTCAAATGGGCCAAATCCGGCTTCTCTTTCGCCGACGTGCCAGCGAAGTACAGACCCAAGCACATTCCCCCCGGACCCGCAGGAATCCCCATCGACGAACTCGACGTCTTTCACTTACTCGTTTCAACGGATGAAACCAGCAGGGTTGAGGGAGGCGTCACGACAGGCCTGGGAGGCGCTTCGGTCATCGGCATCCCGCCGGTAATCCACTACGGCACCGAAGAGCAGAAAGCAGCTTGGCTTCCCGGCCTGTTCGATTTCTCCACGAGTTTTTGTCTGGGGATCACCGAGCCTTCCGGCGGCTCTGATGTTGCAAACATTCGCACCACCGCTACCCTGTCCCCGGATGGCTCGCACTACACGGTCAATGGCTCGAAGAAATGGATCACCGGCGCCCCCTGGGCCTCGCACATGACGACTGCAGTCCGCACCGGCGGCCCAGGAGCGCCTGGCCTCTCTGTTCTAGTAATTCCCATGTCCTCGCCCGGCGTGACCGTAACGCGCATCGCCAACAGCGGCCAATCCGCTGGCGGAGCTTCGATGGTCGACCTCGAAGACGTTCGCGTCCCCGTATCCAACCGCCTGGGGCCTGAAGGTGCAGGTTTCAAGATCATCATGACCAACTTCAACCGCGAGCGCTACATCATGGCCGTGGGCTGCAACCGCCACTCGCGCACCTGCCTGTCTTCCGCACTCGAGTACGCTTGCACGCGCGAGACGTTCGGCAAGCCTTTGATCGCCAACCAAGTCATCGCGGCGAAATTCGCAACTCTGGCCCGCCAGATCGAGGCCCACTGGGCTTGGCTGGAGAGCATTGCGTACGCCGTGCAGGTGTCTCCGAAAGGGTGGCAGGATGCGGAGGTTGCGGGGAGGATTGCGCTGGCGAAGGTGCAAGGGGGTAGGATGTTGGAGGAGGCTTGCAGGGAGGCTCAGCAGGTTTTTGGAGGGCGCGGGTATCAGAAGGGGAATGTGGTGGAGCAGATTTCGAGGGATTTGAGGATGATGGTTGTGGGTGGGGGGAGCGAGGAGATCATTGCGGATTTGGCGGTGAGGCAGGAGGTGGGGATTGCGAGGCGGAGGGGGTGGAAGTTGTAGTCCTTGAGATAGGGTGGGTGTGGTATATGATCTTGCCATATGTTTTCACAAGGCGTTTGACACAAGCAGCTTCCAGGGGAGTAGAAACAGCGAGACAGCACACCTCTTTGTTGTACTCCTACCTACCTCAAGGACTCCGGTCGATTGCGTTGATGCATCCGTCGACAAACTTCTCTCAGTCATAAATTGTAGGAGGAGGTACCTCTTTAGGTGACCGAATCGACCTAACTGTGCCATTCCATAGAGACGACGTCTCTCTTGAAAATTTCCAATCTTGTGAGATGCGGCGTATGTATGAATCAAGCGACTCGACTCATCATACGCCATTGTGACACTCGATCAAAGTCAACGTGGCTTCTTCAAGTATGCACATGGCTGGCGTATGCACGCAAACAAGACCGTCGAATCCTCACCGCGCAGACGTTGGGCTTGTGTTGGTTGTTATACCTAGGCCATTGTTCGCAAGCGTGTTAGCCGATTGACACACCATGTCGTTGAGGAAGAAGGGAGATGAGAACGTGGCATCTTCATGGAATGGTATCAATGTGTCGAAATGTGGTCACAACTAGGTCACCGCCGCACAGACTTCAAGCCCCGTGTTGGTTGTTGTAAGCTCGTGTTGGTATGTTGGAGTCAGTGAATGGAATAGTTAGAGAGTTGTCATAGATGCCTTGTAGCACGCAACGATCAACAATGTGCCTGTACAGGTGCATTATTATCGTTCGTCCATATGCATTATTACCAGATTCTCATATGCCCTGTCGATCAGAGGACAATTGTCTCTCTTTACCTAAGCGCGCAGTCGGTTCCATGGCTCTACAAGCTTGGTAGTTACAGGGAAGCTAAGTGACAGGCGACGGACGGCAATACTCCGTGTCCCCTTATAGCAGGGGCTGATAATGGGGATTCCGCGACAGGAAGAGGTTAAAGGAAGAATTAATGTGGAATCATAGGCGATCAATGCGAGACAAGGGGTTGTTGCCCGTTGCTCTTGCTTGTGAGAGTAAAAGTTACCACCTGTCCTTGGACCCTGAATCGTAACTCCCCTCGCTTTATCATCAACCAAAGACTTCGCTGTCCTTTGCTGCTACCATCCATCCATCCTCCCTCACAGCAACATTCCACTTCATCAGAGGCACCCGCGTACCCAGCAGGATCCTCACCACATTCACAATGAAGTATTCATTCGGTATCGCTGCTCTTGCAGCCCTGGCTGCTGCCAGCGACGTTCACGATCTCACAAAGGACACCTTCGATGGTTTCGTCAAGGAGAACGACCTCGTTCTGGCTGAGTGTACGTCGTCCCGATAACCCAATCAAGCTTCTCAACGACAATGCTAACTTTTGCCATAGTCTTCGCACCCTGGTGCGGCCACTGCAAGGCCCTCGCCCCCGAGTACGAGGAGGCCGCTACTGAGCTTAAAGACAAGGACATTGCGCTCGCAAAGATCGACTGCACCGAGCAGCAGGAGCTGTGCCAGAGCTACGGCGTGGAGGGATACCCGACTCTCAAGCTTTTCCGTGGCGTCGACAACGTCCAGCCCTACCAAGGTCCCCGCAAGGCCGCTGCGATCGTCTCATACATGACGAAGCAGTCTCTCCCTCCTGTTTCGCTGCTCGAGAGTGGCGACTCGCTCGAGGAGTTCAAGACCGCCGACAAGGTCGTCCTCGTTGGCTACTTCGCCGCCGACGACAAGTCGAGCAACGCTACCTTCAACACCGTCGCTGAGGAGCTCAGGGACTCTTTCCTCTTTGGCGCCACTTCCGACGAGACTCTGGCCAAGGCCGAGGGTGTCAAGCAACCCGCCATTGTCCTCTACAAGCAGTTCGACGAGGGCAAGAGCACCTTCGAGGATGGCTTCACCTCCGAGGCCATCTCCGAGTTCGCCAAGACCGCTTCCACTCCCTTGATCGGTGAGGTCGGCCCTGAGACCTACGCCGGCTACATGGCTGTAAGTATTGACTTGGTCGTTCAAACGTTCATTCTCGACACCGACTAACGATTTTCACAGTCCGGTCTTCCCCTTGCCTACATCTTCGCCGAGACCCCTGAGGAGCGTGAGACTCTCGCCGCCGACCTCAAGTCTGTCGCCGAGCAGCACCGCGGAAAGGTCAACTTCGCTACCATCGACGCTGCCGCCTTCGGCCAGCACGCCAGCAACTTGAACCTCGAGGTCGGCACCTGGCCCGCATTCGCCATCCAGGACATCGCCAAGAACCAGAAGTTCCCCTACACCAAGCAGGGCGCCGCCAAGGACATCAGCAAGAAGGCTATCGGCTCTTTCGTTGACGACTTCGTCGCCGGCAAGGTCGAGCCCAGCATCAAGAGCGAGCCCATTCCCGAGAAGCAGGAGGCTGGTGCCACTGTCATTGTCGCCAAGAGCTACCAGGACCTCGTCATCGACAACGAGAAGGACGTTCTTGTTGAGTTCTACGCACCCTGGTGCGGACACTGCAAGGCCCTTGCCCCCAAGTACGACGAGCTGGCCGAGAAGTACGCCGCCTTCGCCGACAAGGTCACCATCGCCAAGATCGACGCTACCGCCAACGACGTTCCTGATGACATCTCTGGCTTCCCCACCATCAAGCTGTTCAAGTCCGGCTCCAAGGACGAGCCCATCGAGTACAGCGGCGCCCGCACCGTCGAGGCTCTTGCCGAGTTCGTCCGCGACAACGGCAGCCACAAGGTCGCCGCCGCCGAGGAGGCCAACGCCGAGGTTGAGACCGACGGCATGCCCCAGCAGGCCGCTGCCGCTTCTGGCATCAAGGACAAGATCAAGGAGGCTGCCGAGGTCGTCAAGGAGGCCACTCTTAACGAGGACGAGCCCACTGACTCTCACGACGAGCTCTAGATGGGCTAGTTTGTGTGAATGATCATGCTACTTTTTATGTTATGACCCGTTTATCAGTTTATGTTGCGGCTCGGCAGCGAGGCTGGAAAAGCCTTGCTTGAATGAACGAGCTTCAGGATACACTTTAGCATTTGCTTTCGCGGAAGCAACAGAATGAATTAAGTTACACTCTACTACGCTTGCTTTTTTGACGATCTGCTTCCTGGGTGCATACCTAGGCTTCTTCGTATGCCGTGCTTTATGGCTTGAAGGTCGACCCTCTTGGACTTCCAACCCTTGCCTGTCACTCTTGACAGCAGAGCTTGGAGCTATATCTGTCGGCCGAGACTTTCCTTCATCTCCCATCCCCTTCAGCCAAGCTGTGACCTCGAGCCAGAGGTAAAATATAGCTGATTACCACGCTCTTGCAAAGAAGCTTCTTGTCCAATAGGCTCCCAGCGGTATGTCAAGCTTTGCCAAACGTAAGATCCAAACCACCGGTTGACACGGAGTAGGTACAAGATCATGATAAGCTATCAACAATTTGATGGCTGCCATAAATGAGCGCTGGACATATCGCCAATGATTGGCGAGCGATCCCTCGAGGTGGACGTGGTCTTAGCCGGACTATTGCCTGAGACAAATATATAGTCAGACCATCAGTCTCTGACATTCTGATCGTCGTTCACATTACAGCTCAACCGAGCTTCTGATCTTATCTTCCGGGGACACCAATTCCACTGCCTGTAGCTATGAGACCTGACATCTGGCGTCCCAGCTCCCACTTGCCACTTTACGTCTGCAGAACCAAACGGATCTTCGACTACGCCCCTCGGACACATCAGTCGGAAGATGACAGACACTCGCAGAAGGCCACATCTGGCAAGAAGCTGGTCTCGCTCAAGATCCCCGCGAAGCTCAAGCAACGCCCGTGAGCCGATTTGCCAGGACACTTCCAAGACAACGCTCGCGCGGGAACGAGGTCCGGGCACGTACTTGTACACGAGATGGCAGAATGTCCGGAAACTCTTCCTCTACTGCACTGCGCTGATGAGCACAATTATGATTGGGTTCTTGCTGTTAACGGGCGGTATCTTAGCAACCCAAGCTTGCGACTTCGCAGCAGTTAGAGCAACGAGTTGCATGCTTAGCGGATACACTCAAGTGGATTTCTGCACTGCAAGACGCGTGAACACCGATTTGCAGCCTTCTTCAGAGTTCCCTGCTCGCGATGTCTGCCAGCACGGTGAAGCGATAGGGCAAGTCGTTAGCGACATGATTGACTCGTACCACGTCGTCAACCAACACTCGCAGATGGTCGAGCGTCTCCAGGAACTTGCTTTCCTTCTCGATACACGGGCAAGGCCCACTGAGATTCGCGGGGAATACTGGCCTCATCGTGCTGCACTTGTGCTTGAGAGCATAGGGAGAAGTTTTCGCGACATCAAGAGAGACCTGCGCTCGGTTAATGATCTCGCGGTCGTGGAGTATGACGGAGTCCTCGAAACGATTCATGAAATGGTCAGAGAAGCTGCGAGGAGGCGGACTGCAGAAAGAGTGTCACGCGGCAACCGGCTCTACCAGACCCTGTTGGGTCGATGGTTCTCCCAATCCTCCCCAGGTTCATCGTTGCTTGCTGCTCTGAGGAAGTCTACTACCGCTCTCTACCCGGAGCTTGCGGCCTTGTACAGAAGCAGTTGCGATCTGCACCGCGACCTGGAGAACCGGTCGGAAGGGTTGGAGGCTTTGCTGAAGGAATTGCCAAAGGGGCTGGAAAGTGAGATCGAACAGTATAGCTCTGACTTGTCTCGTCTTGCTGCGTCGATCGACGAACTGGACAAGCAAAGCCTTCGGTTGGAGATTCGCTTTATGAATTTCCGGGAATTGATGGAGCGTTGCAGATGCCTTGGCTTTTCGCGAGGGGGGAACGGGGAAAATGGGCAAGAGTGCGTTATGCTACTGATCAACTCTAAGCCGGTTGGGGAAACATGGGATTCGGTGAAGCAGAACCGACCACACCGCATGGAGGATGTGCTGGGTTTCCCGTTCGGAATGCCTGACTCCTTGGTTCGAGAGCCCGACTCTAAGGATATTCTGCGTCACCCACTGTCCGAACAGTACGGATTTTCCGGTTCAGGTCATGTACTTTGGAAAGTTTCGGCGCCGGACTCTTGAGAGTCGTGGTTGCGTCAATCCCAGGTCTTTATTCATCTTCTTCGCGCCTGGAAGACTGGGAAGCTTGCAAGCTTGGTGCGAGGGTACATGTGGAAGTTGAATTTGCAGGACTTGCACTTGGCCATCAACATCAGTCTCCGCTGGCTGTGGCATTCGAGCTTCAGCTTTCTGAGCGTCTGGTACTTTGCTTTCTGGTTCTCAACGTTCCAAGTCTGCGACCTAGCAGCAGTCAGAAGCACGTCCATGTGAATTATTGCGATGCGACATACGGAGTCGACACTCCACAGCCCGGTGGTGATACTTTCGCCATCGAAGTCATACTGCGAGGCCGGCGATAGGACAAGTCCATAATTTCGATCGGCTCGAACCACGACATCGCCCAACACTCGGTGACGATCGAGCACATCCACGATCTTGCGCCACGTCTAACTTGCCGATGGAAAGATCCTTCCAACAGTGACCTCGATGTTGAGATCGCGACACAAAATCAGCGGATCATGAGTCGGCTTTTCGACACGCACGATTTGGCCAAGAATGACTTGCACTCGACCATCAACATCACGGTCGCAGAGTTCGGCCAGGTGAGCGAGATGATCCCCGTCACGATTGGCGTCGCCTGCAGCACGTCGACCTCTCAATCGTCCCTGAAAACATCGTTGCTGTCCGAGCTGACAAGGTCAACCGACGTTCTCGATCCGAAATTCGCGGCTCTGCGCCAAAGCATCCGCAAGTTGCACGGCAATATTCCAGGCGATCTCGAAGGGGCAAGAAAGGTTCTTCGTGGCGCGAAGAAGGGATTGAATGGCTGCGAGCCACTGAATCTGGAGGAGATCCAACGACTCGACTTGGACTTTTCACGTCTCGCTGGCACGATCGACAAAATGAGTCACCAGAGTCTCAGGCTGTAACGTCGCTTCTCGCATCTGAGGGAGCTGGTGGAGACCTCCAGATGGCTTTGCTTCGCGCAAAAAGGACGATGAAGACTTTCGTTTGGAGGGTGCGAGAATGCTGTCTAGCTCGGGGGAGGCGAGGGAAAAATGGAAGTCGATGAGTTAGACTAGCTCATACGACACGAGGGAGGTGTTTAAGATGGACCGGATTGTTTGCACTGCAGCATCGACACTCATACATCATATCGAGCACCCAGAATGTGAGAGTCGTGGCGTCAAATTCAACAGTTTTTCTTTGTCTTTCGTCCGCTTCCGGTGAAATTCGCCAGAATCCTGTTGTTCGATGAGCTACTTTGACAATGGAAATGTCATTACAAAGCGATGTAACACCCTGGTAAGGTATCCAGCTGTCACTGCTTACAACCTCGCAGGCCATTGCTGTTCCCCCGACTGCACCAGCCTCCGAGAATACCAACCAAACGATTGGACTCGACACAAATGCGCAAAAGGCTCGGCGCGACCAGAAGGCGATCCCGTTCAGCACTGCCGCGACTAAACACTCGTGAACATATCCGCGCGGAGAAACGTAAACGTTCGACATTCAAAACACTCCTGCTCGGTGTTTTCCAGTTCTTGCTCGTTGTGATTTTGGCATGCACAGCCTTCGTGAGCTTTGCTACTCTGGCCGACGAAACCTGGCTGCCTCGATTCTGCGAGCAAACAGTTATTGGAGACGCAAGCGATGCGCTTAGTCGATTTATCGACGTCGACGTATGCAAGACGCCGCTCGCAACCCATAGAGCCCTGCCCGACCACGCGTCCCCGACTCCCACCGACTTGAACGAGGCTCTTGCAATCATCCAACAAGGCCAGGCTGTCGGAGATGCACTCGAGGGATTAATAGCCTCGCTCCACGAGATCTCCGTCTTCCCCGAAGCGAAGAGCCGTATTGATAACTCGTTACTGCGAGTGACCACCACATCAAAATTCTACAGCAATCACGATACGAACCAGCTTATCCACACGAGTATGATAATGTCTGCCATCAGATACGGTCGCTTCGTGCAATCTGATCTCGGCAATGTCATCGTCTTCGCGAAGTACGAGTATCGCGAGGTTGTCAGGATGATCTTCGCAACGATCGACGGCGCTCAAAGGGCTGGGGCTCGGCGTTGTCTTTTCTTCGAACACTGGTTCTACGACCTGCCGCTGGTTGGCAGGTGGTCCACTCCGTCGATTCCAGCGTCAAGACTGCTCGCAGAAGTCGGCAAGCTGAACGACGTTCTCATGCCGCAGCTCGGGAGTTTGTACCGGGACAGTGGCCGCATGATGGACGACCTGGCATTCCTAAACACTAGGTTAGGCTTTGCGACGGAAGCAAGACAAAACGATGAAGCGGTCTTTGCAGATATCGAGCAGCACATGTTGGACTTTTCTCACCTTGGTGGCATTCTCGACGCGGTGCGTGGGCAAAGTACCGAGCTGGGAAGTGGGCTTTTGGGTCTGCCGAAGATGGTCAAGCGGCATCGATGTCTTGGGCTCTCGCAGGAGGATGGGCAAGCGTTGGCTGGGGAGCTGGCGAAATTGCAGGCCAGCATCGACAATGTGGAGTCCGGATGGGCGCAAAGACCGCAGAAGCAGCGGCCTGCCGCAAAGGGCGTGAATTCCCTAGATGCAGTAGCCCCAGCGAAAGTGCCCCAGCAGAGCTCTGAATCTCTCACAGGAGAGGCCACTGCATATGGCAGCTGCATTGCCGCAACAAGCACACATTTTTAGCACAACCGCGGAGATGCTGCATGTAGAATGCGAGTCTCTCACTGGTCTTACTCCTGATTCAAAACACAGCATCCGCCGATACGAGCAGATATCCTGAGTTTAACCGTAGAGATGTGCTGTTTTGTTCTGTGCTATCTCGTTGGTATAGTAGTCTCTGGGCTGCATTCAGTCCGCTGATACAAGCAAACGTCCTTAGCCTAACCGCAGAGTTGTGCCGTTCAGTTGTGAGCTCTCTCGTTGGCATATCAGTCTCTGAACTGCACTCAGTCCGCTGATGTGAGCATGAGTTCTCGGCCACTTGTTAGGAACGACGTGGGTAGTACTATACTCTCTCACTACTTTCACAGGGAATCCTTCCTCAACCTCCAATCAAAGCGCTCACAACATCCCCAGCCGATTCAGCCTCCTTCGTCTCCGCCTTCTGACAGTCCAAAATCGCAACCCAACACGCCAGAATCAAATCCAACAGAAACTCGTCCCCCGGCACGAAGACCTCCAGGGGATGGATCTTCTTACTCAGCGTCCCTGGCAATTTCCCCCGCGCGAGAAGGACCCCCTGCGCGTCTTTGAACTCCTCAGTCCCACCGCTGCCGGGCCTCCATTTCATCGTCCCAGCAGCCGTCTTGACGTCTCGGCCGTACGATAGTCCTTCCCAGCTTTGTCGGACTTTGATCTGCTGCCCGTGGATCTGCAGCGTCGTCGTTCCAGAAAGCGAGGACCGGTGAAATGTGCACATCTGCTGCGGCGGCATGTGCGGTGCCAGCGTGCGCCAGATCGTGTCTTTGGTGACGCTGAAGTGCGCTAGTTGTTGGCCGTTAAGGCCGAGAGCGAAGAATTGATTATTGCTGTCTGGGCCGTGGAATGTGAGGCATGGCGGTGCTTCGGGCTTGCTGTGGCCGAAGAGGGACGAGAGGCTGGGCATGTTTGAGAAGGGAGAGTTGTTGATTTTCTAGTTTTGTTCGTGGGAGAGCAGTGTGACTGATGATCGATGGAGGGTATCATAGCGAGAGACTTTCTTGAGACACTTGAGCTCTTCTATACCTTTTGTCTCTGTACAGATGTACACTCACACCCGCCGAAGGATTGTGAGGCCATGGATTCATGGGCCACTCAAGCAGCATCCATCGGGCTGATGTGATACGAGAACACGCCGATCGTAGGGCCTGGCTGTCTGCTTGACGAAGACATGCTTTTGATTGTCCAACAAGAATAGTTTCCAGGCATACCAGATCGGCTTATGTGAAGTCAACTTGCAGAGCTGAAGCCAAGAGGTAGCGGCGGGTTTAACCATATGTGGTTAGATTCACTTACAGCGCCACAACGGCTGTGAAATCCTTCGGAAGCACACATCGGACAACATGCATCGCCGTCTTGACGAGGTGACAGCAGCATCTTTTGCTAGAAGATCAAGATTAATATTACATTGACAGTGCCAGGAAGTCGTGATGGCATTGGTTGCTTAGATGTCATCTTTTCTGCACGGCATTGAGACCAGTTGATGAGTCCGCATACTCGTCATTTTTAACAATCGATCTCGGAAGCATGTCGTAACTTAACAGCGCTGACCAGAGAAACTCATCTAAGAAATTCTACATCTTCCTGTTTATCTCGTTGACAGTCAGTCGGTTTGTCGCCCTCGACAGCCGACGGTACCTAGCTCCATACGGTCTTTCCGCAAATGCAAGCTATCGCACAGGCGGATGCTCCAGCATACCCTGCAAAGTACCCTCCAGCTTGCCAGAGAAAGCGAGCGAACGGCGAACTACAAGATCAATCCCATCGTGCGCGGCGTCCGGGCCTGTCTCCCTACCGCAAATTGTTTTCCTGGGATCCGTGTCCCACACGTGACTGAGATATACGCCGACGAAACCCGCTCCAATGGGTTTGAGCTGGCCGGGTTTCATGGAGAGCGGGAGCACTTTGCTGGCGTGGCGTCGTCTGAACACGGCCAGCTCGGTGGCGTCGGGGTGGTGGAAGCTCAGGACGGCGTTCATGAGGAGTGC
>Ga0265797_10011045_pt1 | contig 11393 bp, 7 predicted proteins | sample P2T30metagenome_FD_192433 | JGI IMG/M metagenome (GOLD analysis project Ga0265797, IMG submission 192433) | Plant litter microbial communities from East Loma Ridge, Irvine, California - P2 T30 | ecosystem: Environmental > Terrestrial > Plant litter > Unclassified | place: USA: California... | reverse complement strand
TGCCGCTACTGAATCTCAGCTTCTACACCTCCATTAAAAATAACCACGCCATGATGACGGCCGCCGCCCTGGGCATGGCCGCCGTGGTGCTGAACGAGGCAACTAGTACCGACCGCACCCGGCAGCCGGCGGCCTGGGCCGGGGCTGGCCTCTACCAGATTGATAATATCCTGTGGCGCGACGCCCAGCGGCAGTCCGACTCGACCCAGGTGGCGGGCTACGCCGAGGGGCCGTACTACTGCAAATACGCGCTGCTCAACTGCTTGCCGTTTTTTCGGGCGCTGGGCAACTTTCTGCCCGATGCGCGGCAGGCGTATACCTTCGGCACCAGCACCCGCTCGATTCATAACCCGTATTACGACCCCAAGTACACGCGCCTCTACGAGTGGCTGACGGCCATTATGCTGCCCGACGGCCGCCTGCCCGCCCTGGCCGACTCGTACGTGGACATGGCCATGCCCGAGCTGGCCCTCACCGGCCAGCCGCAGTTTGTGCGCCCCCTGGCGCTGAGCGGCCTCACCGGCACGAACATGAACTCGCTGACAGCCCAGCTGCGCGACGCCACCGTGGATATGCGTGCCGCCTACCTGGCCGCCGCCCTCGCCCCTAGCCCCGCCACCGTGCCCACCCTTACGGCGCTGCCCGCCAGCGGCAACCTCGTCTTCCGCTCGGGCTCCGATTCGCTGGCTTCGTACCTGCACCTGGCGGGCCGCAGCGGGCCCGCCCAGGCCAGCGGGGGTGGCCACAGCCAGGGCGATGCGGGCAGTTTTTTGCTGTATGCCCACGGCCAGCTGCTGGCCCTCGACCCCGGCTACCTCAGCTATAACCGCCGGGATGAAGTAGGCAAGGCGACCAGCCACAACCTGGTACTGGTCGATGGGGCCGGGCCGGCCAGTGGCTCGGCGGGCGTCACTAATTCGATTGGCGGCACCGTGCAGCATACGCTGCACACGCCCCAGCTCAGCTACGGCGAGGTACAAACTGCCTATCAGGGGGCTAGCCTGGTACGCAAGGCGCTGTTTGTGCGCAACGCATACTACCTGCTGGCCGATGATGCCCGGGCTGCCGCGCCCCGCACCTACACCTGGCAGCTGCACGGCGCCGGGCTGGCCGGCGGCGCGGGTAGCACCGGCACCTTTGCCGATAGCCTGGCCCGGCACGAGGGCACCTGGCAAAAGGGCGGGGCTAGCCTGCTGGCCCACGTCACGGCTACGGGCGGCGCCACGGCCTACACCACGGCCACCAACATCCACGAAACCACTTACAACACCGCCGAGAACCACACTACGCTGCTGGTGCAGAAAAGCGGCCTGGCCCAGGCACAGTTTCTGGCGGCCCTGTACCCGCACACCGGCCGGGCGCCGCGCTTTCGCACCACTAGCGGGGCTGGCACCGCCGCGCTAGCCAGCACGGGGGCTTATATTGACGTGGCCTTTACCCAGCCCGACACCCTGCTGCAAGCCGATGTCAGCGGCCTGCTGCCCCAGATGGTGCGCGCCGATGGCCAGCTGACCTTCTACTCAGCCGACAGCACGGGCGCCTTTGCCCAGCTTTTTCTGGAACAAGGCACTGTGCTTTATGCCGATACGCTGCCGCTGGTGCGCACTACCCGCCGCGCCACCGTAAGCTGGCAGAAAGCCAGCGCCACCCACTACGACGGCTCGGTGAGCCGGGCTACTACCCTCACGCTGGCCCTGGGCGCGGCGCCCCTCTCAGTATCGGGCGAGGGCGTGGCTAGCTATGCCTATGATGCCGAGCGGCGGCAGCTGGAAGTACTATTGAACCAGCCCACCGCCTTTGCGGTGGAGCTAGCCACCGTGCCGCCCACGCCGCTGCCAGTGGTGCTCACGGCCTTCACGGCCCGGCGGGCCGGGGCTAGCCGGGTAGCGTTAACCTGGCAAACGGCTTCGGAAATAAGTAACCGCGGGTTTGAGGTACAGCGCAGCACCCAGCCTAAAGCGGGCTTCGAAGCCCTGGGCTTCGTACCTGGCCAGCGGGCCAGCCAGCAGCCGGCCAGCTATTCTTTTGAGGATACCACGCCGCCTACTACCTTGACTTACTACCGCCTGCGGCAACTCGATACCGATGGCACGGCCACGTACTCGCCGGTAGTGGCCGTGGCCGGGGGCCCGGCGGCCGCTAGCCTGCTTGCCTGGCCGCAGCCCGCCCGCCACACGCTGTGGGTACAATTTGCCGACCCGCAGGCCGAGGTGCAACTGCGGCTGCTCGATGCCACCGGGCGCGCAGTGCGCCAACTGCGCTTTCGGCAGCAAACCCAGTTGGAGGTAGGCACGCTGGCCCCCGGCCTGTATTTTTTGCAAGCTCTGGGTGCCGATGGCCGGCCGCTAGCCCCCAACCAAAAAGTACTGCTAGCCCCCTAGCCCGGCAGCGCAGCGCCAGGGTGGTTAGTGGCTTGGCAACGTGGGCGCGGGCGCATCGAGCTGGCGCCGACTTTGCCAAAACAGCAGCAGGCCCGTGCGCAGCAGCACCAGCCACGCCACGCCCCCGGCAAAGCCCGCTACCACATCGGTGGGGTAGTGCACGTGCAGGTAAACCCGCGTGCATCCAATCAGTAATGCCCATATTACCAGCATAATAGCCCAGCTCCAGCGGCCCCGGTGCTGCACGGCCAGCCAGGCCAGACAGCCGTAAAAAGCCATGCTCATCATGGCGTGGCCGCTCGGAAAGCTGAGGCCGTATTGGTAAATGAGCGCCGTGGTGGGCCGGTCGCGGTGAAACCAGGCTTTTAGCAGCTCGTTGAGGGCCGCGCCCCCGGCCATCGACAGCAGCAGCTCGAGGGCATAGCGGCGGTAGCCGCGCCAGCGCAGTAGCAGCGGCCCTAGCAAAGCCGCCGGCACAAAAAACCACACTGAGCCAAAAAACGTGAGCTTTTTTACCCAGTACGTCAGCCCGGGGTGCGTGGCCCGCAGCGCGTCCATTTGGGCAAAGCCCCAGTCGTCGAACACCTGCGAGTGCTCGCGAAAAACCACCCGCGTGAGGTAAAAAAACAGCCCGAAGGCTAGCAAAAACAACACGCCGCCCGCTATGACCTCGGCCGTAAAAATACCAGCCAGCCCAGCCGCGCGCGCCGAAGGAGTGGGCGGAGAATCGGGTGGCGCAACGGGAACAGGCATGGCGAGCGAAGGACTTGAAAGCTACGTTGAACGAAATTGCCGCTGCCTTGGCTGCGTAAGTCAGCAATATGGGCTGTTACTCAGCTCGCGCAACAACAAAAAAGCCAGCCCGTTGCGGGGCTGGCTTTTTTGTTTTAAAATCGTGCGCTCGGAGAGACTCGAACTCTCACACCTTGCGGAACTGCCGCCTGAAGACAGCGCGTCTACCAATTTCGCCACAAGCGCAAACGAAGGCCAGCAGCGGGGCCACCCGGTCGGTGGTTGCTGTTGGTGCTGCAAAGATAGTAGGCCACCGGGCCTTTGTACAAGCGTGGGAGCGCATTTTTGCCGCTCCCGGCGGTGGCTGCCAGCCGGAAATTTTGTTTGTCAGCTACTTGCGTCATCATTTTTTTGTTAAAAAAACTGTGGCAGCCGGGCGCTGTTCGTCTTCCACACCCGTTTTTCGTGCTTTTCATTCATTTCAATGCTGCCGGCTACTCCCGCTCCTACCCCCGCCAATCCTTCGGGAGCCGACTTCGGCCCGGCGGCTTTTTTTTACGACGCGCTGGCGGGGCTGGTCTTTGGCGGGGCCCTGCGGCGGGTGCAGCGGGCCACCCTGGCAGCGGGGCTGCCCAGCGGGCCGGCGCCCCGGGTACTGGTGCTGGGGGGCGGGGCGGGCTGGGTGCTGGGCGAAATCTGGCGGCAGCGCCCGCAGGCGCAGGTGCTTTATCTCGAAGTATCGGCGGCGATGCTGGCGCACACCCAGGCCCGGCTGCAGCGCTACCCCGCGCCGCCGGGCGCCACCGTAGAGCTGCGCCAGGGCACCGAAGCCAGCCTGACGCCCGGCGAGCGCTTCGACGTTATCATCACGTTTTTTGTGCTCGACTGCTTTGCAGTGCCGGCCCTGCCTGGGGCGCTGGCCCGGCTGCAAGCCGCGCGGCGGCCGGGCGCGCCCTGGCTAGTGACCGATTTTCGGCCCGCCAAGCGCGGCTGGCGGCGGGTACTGCTCTGGCTGATGTACCAGTTTTTTGGCTTCACCGTGGGCCTGCGGGCCCGGCAAATGCCCCCCTGGCCCGCCGAGCTGGCCACGCTAGGCCTGCGACCTGACTGGGAGGTCCGTTTTTTTGGCGGCGCCATAGCCGGTATAGTCCTAAAATGAGTGCTAAATAAAATCTGGTGATTATGGCCGAATAATACCCTGGCAGTACTTATTTCCTATTTACTTTGTAGTGACTAGCCCTATGCTGGCCTCGTTATCAATACAATTTAGTACTATTCGATTGGTTTTTATGAAAAAACTTCTTCACCCAAGAAGCTTAGTTAGCTTGGCGCTGGTTGGCTCACCCTGCTTGGCCTTGGCCCAAACACCCAATGCAGGCCTGATGGCCAATGCCACAGTGCCCACTACTACCCATAAGGCCGCCCCTAGCGCTCCTACCAAACCAAGCCCGGTGGCGACCAAGCCCGCAACTGCCCCTGCTGCCAAACCCACTGCCCTGGCTAAGCCGGCGCCGGCCAAGCCCACGGCCGCCGCGCTGCCCAAGCCAGCCCCCGCTACCCCTGGCTCAGCAATTACTCCAGCCGCTACGGCCAAGACTACTAAGGCGCCTTTGGCTCCCAAGGCCATTGCCGCGCCCGCCTCTAAGCTAGCTACCCCTACTGCCAAGGCTGCCCCCGCTGCCCAGCCTGCCCCAGCCGCCCAACCCGCTCCGGTGGCTAAGGCGCCTGCTGCCGAGCCGGCCCCGGTGGCTAGCCCCGCGGCCCCCGCTACCCAGCCAACCCACAAAGCGGCTCGCCCGGCGCCCGATGGGCCGGCCGTGCGCTACGCGGTTTCGTTTCCGAATGCCGTGCACCACGAGGCGCGCATCGCGGCCACTTTTGCCGGGCTGCCGGCGGGCCAAAAGGTAGTGGTACGCATGGCACGCTCGTCGCCGGGCCGCTATGCGCTGCACGATTTTGTGAAGAATGCCTACTACACCGTGGCGACTGATGCCACGGGCAAGCTTCTGCCTGTCAATCGAATAGACCCCTACTCGTGGGAGGTGACGCCGGGGACCGACGGCACGGTGCAGTTCAACTACACGCTGTACGGCGACCGCTCGGATGGCACCTTTGCCGGCATCGACCAGCAGCACGCGCACCTTAATATGCCGGCTGTGTTCTGCTACGCCGATGGCCTGGAAAACCGCCCGGCTGAGGTGAAATTCGACTTGCCGCCCAACTGGAAGGTGGCCACCCAGCTCAAGCCCAGCGGGGCCGACAAAACGACCTTCACGGCGCCCAATCTCCAGTATTTCATGGACAGCCCCACGGTGCTGGGCTCGCAGCAGCTGCTGCACACCTGGCAGGATGGCGGTCGCAATTTCGAGATGGCCACCTACTACACCGGCCCCAGCAGCGAGGTCGATGCCTTCGTTAAAAAGACCCAGAAAGTGGTGCGCGAGGCGGCCGGCGTGTACGGCGGCGAGTATCCGCAGTTTGATTTTGGCCGCTACACCTTTCTGGCCGATTACCTGCCCCAGGCCACCGGCGACGGCATGGAGCACCGCAACTCGACCTCGCTCACCTCGTCGCAGCCGCTGCGCGAGGAAGGCGCCCTGCGCAACCTGGGCACCGTATCGCACGAGTTCTTCCATGCCTACAACACCGAGCGCATTCGTGCGCAAGGCTTGGAGCCATTTGATTTTCAACGGGTAAATATGAGCGACGCGCTCTGGTTTGGCGAAGGCTTTACGCAGTACTACGGCGAGCTGGTGCTGCGCCGGGCGGGCTTCTACGACGACGAGCAATTCTTCGAGCGCGTAAGCTCCTGGGTGAATGCCCGCCTCAACGCGCCGGGCGCCCGCTACACCTCGCCCATCGAGATGAGCCGGCAGGCGGCCTTCACCGACGCGGCCGTGTCGCTGGACCCCACCAACCGCAACAATACCTACCTCTCGTACTACGTGCAGGGCGCGGGGCTAGCCCTGTGCCTCGATTTGCAGCTGCGCCAGCGCTACCACACCTCGCTCGACAAGTACATGCAGGCCATGTGGCAGGAATTTGGCAAGCCCCAAACACCCACGCTAGCCCCCGCCAAAGCCTACACCGTGAAGGACTTGCAGCGCGTGCTGGGCACCGTGGCCAAGGATACGGCCTTTGCGGGCACATTCTTCCGCCGCTACATCTACGGGCACGAAACCCCGCGCTTCAACGAAAACCTGGCCACGATGGGCCTGGCCGTGGTGCCGGTGAAGGCCCTGGCCGCCGCCTTGCCCCGCCAGGTCGAGTTTGACGAGGAAGGCCGCTGCACGCTGAATCGCAACACCACCATCGGCTCGGGCCTCTACAAGGCCGGCATCGACCGGGGCGACCAGATTGTGACGCTCGACGGTGAGAAAATCACCGACATGGCGACCCTCGAAGGCATTATGCGCCGCCACACCCCCGCCGACCTCGTGCCCGTGAAAGTGCGCAGCCGCGCCGGCGTGGAGCGCAGCGTGCAGGTGGTGCTCACCGAGGATACCAACGTGCAGGTGCAGCCTATGGAAAGCGTGGAAAAGATGACCGCCACCGCCGCCCAAAAAGAGCAGCGCGCCGCCTGGCTAGCCAGCGCCGCCAAGTAGGTTGGTTGCTTTTAATGCATAAAAAAAGCCCCGGCCGAAATTTTCGGCCGGGGCTTTTTAGTCTTTTCAACTTGCTGACCCTAGCGGCGACGGCCGAAGAAGCGCAGCAGGAACAAGAACAGGTTGATAAAATCGAGGTACAGCGTGAGGGCGCCCAGAATGGAAGCCTTATCGTGCACTTCTTCGCCCTCCGTAACGCCGAGGAAGGCTAGCTGCTTGAGTTTCTGGGTATCGTAGGCGGCGAGGGCCGTGAACAGGATAACGCCGATGAACGAGGTAAGCAGGTTGAGGGTCGAATTACCCCAGAACATGTTGACCACCATGGCAATAACCAGCCCAATAAGGGCCATGCTCAGCATCTTGCCCCAGCCCGACAAATCGGACTTGGTGAAGTAGCCGAAAGCGCTCATCACCCCAAACATGATGGCGGTGGTGAAGAACGTGGAGGCAATGGAACCGGCGGTGTAGGCCAGAAATATTACGCTCAATGTAAGGCCATTCAGCAGTGCGTAGCCGATGAAGGCCGCCTGTGCCTGCGCCCGGCTCCACTGAAAAATGCGGGCTGATAGGAAGCCTACCAGCACCAACTCGGCGATGATGAGGCCGATGAATACGAACCGAGTGCCGAAAACGAAGTCGAGAATAGCGGGCGAGCCGGCGGCAAACATGGCCACGCCGCCGGTGAGGGCCAGGCCAGCGGCCATCCAGCCGTAGACCTGAGCAAAAAACTGCGCCTGAATACGGGCGGCGTCCTCCGCGGAAAGCTGGTGCGCGATGGACCTGTCAAACTGATTATCGCTCATGAAAAAAGGTGATGAAGAAAGTGAACTAGGTTGTACCAGCCAACTTACGAACTTTGGCCGTTACTGTTGGTAGTATAACAATTTTGCGGCCGTTTCGTGCCGTTTATTTTGCCTGTCTTTATGTCTGTTCCTGTCCATTACCGCCGCAACGAGGCGCTGCGCACCATTCGCCCCGGCTACGTGGGCAACAAGCTAGTGGGTGCCGAATTTTGCAACGGCGAGGCGCTGTTTGAGCCCTCCTTCGGCACGGTGTTGCGCTGGCAGCTCACGGCCAATCCGCAGAAGGAAGAGAAGAAGAAAGACACCTGGGCGCCGGCCGTGGTGCCCTGCGCCGAGGCGTTTTTCTCGACCGAAGACATGCTGGTGTGGTTAGGGCACGCGGGCTTTTTGCTGCGCATCAAGGGCGTGAGCTTGCTGTTTGACCCGGTGTTGTTTTCGTCGCTAGGCCTGCGCCACCGCCACCCGCTGCCCTGCCGTCCCGAGGAAGTGCGCAATATTGATTACCTGCTGCTCTCGCACGGCCACCGCGACCACTTGGATGAGAAGTCCATCAAGCTGCTGGCGCAGCAGAACCCGCAGGTGAAGGTGCTCTCCTCGCTGGGCATGGCTAGCCTGGTGCGCGGCATGGCCCCTACCCTAGCGGTACAGGAAGCCGGCTGGTGGCAGCAGTACGACCTGGGACCCGATGCGCCGGTTGAAATCTACTACCTGCCCGCCAGCCACTGGCACCGCCGCGGCCTCACCGATTTGAACAAGATTTTGTGGGGCAGCTTTTTGATTAAAACTGACGACCGAATTATCTACTTCGCGGGCGACACGAGCTACGGCGACCATTTTGAGCAGATAGAACAGGCGTTCGGCCCCATCGACATCGTGCTCATGCCCATCGGGGCCTATAAGCCGCCCTTTATGATGCACATGAGCCACGTGAACCCCCACGAGGCGGCCAAGGCCGCCAACGTGCTGCGCGCCGGCCACGTGGTGCCCATGCACTACGGCACCTTCGACCTGAGCGACGAGCCGGCGTCCGAGCCGCTGCGGCTGCTGACCGAAGTGGCGGCGGGCGGGCTGCTGCGCGGGGCGCTGCACGCGCCGGCCGTGGGCGAAATCATGCGGTGGCCGGAGTGGGAATAATCGGGCCCGGCGTGGCAGCCTGAAGTACCTTTGCCGCCTATGTCGCCGACCCTTATTTTAAGTCTGATTGCCGGCTATTTCGCCGTGCTCATCATTATTGCGGTGCTCACCTCGCGCAAGGCCACGAGCGAGAGCTTCTTCATCGCCAACCGCAACGCGCCGTGGTACATGGTGGCGTTTGCCATGATTGGGACCTCGCTTTCGGGCGTCACGTTCATCTCGGTGCCGGGCAACGTGTACGGCAAAAGCTGGAGCTACCTGGCCGTGGCGCTGGGCTTCGTGGCGGGCTACCTGGTTATTGGCACCGTGCTGCTGCCGCTCTACTACCGCTTGCAGCTGGTGAGCATCTACTCGTATCTGGAGCAGCGCTTTGGCTACTGGAGCTATAAAACGGGCGCGCTGTTTTTCCTCATTTCGCGTTCGCTAGGGTCGGCTTTGCGGCTGTATCTGGTGGCGGGCGTACTGCAATTGGCGGTGTTTGATTCGATGGGCGTACCGTTCACCATCACGGTGATAGTCAGCATTTTGTTTATCTACCTCTACACCTTCAAGGGCGGGCTTAAGACCATCCTCTGGACCGACACTTTCCAGACCCTAGCCATGCTGAGCTGCGTGGGGCTGAGCATCTACTTCATGGCCGATGCGCTGAATTATTCCTTCAAGCAGCTTATCAGCACGGTGCGCGAAAGCCCGATGTCGCAGGTGTATTTCGATAACTTCCGCGACGATAAGTTCTTCTGGAAGCAGTTCGCCTCGGGCATGTTCATCACCATCGTGATGACCGGCCTCGACCAGGATTTGATGCAGAAAAACCTGAGCTGCCGCAGCCTCGGCGAGGCGCAGAAAAATCTGTTTTGGTTTACGCCCGTCATCGTGAGCGTCAATATTCTGTTCCTCACGCTAGGGGTACTGCTTTACAAATACGCCGCCGCGCAGGGCCTCGACCTGGCTCACATGAAGCAGCTACTCAACGCAAAGGGCACGCTCGATACCGATAAGGTTTTCCCGTTTCTGGCCACCACGCAGTTTTCGCTGGCGGCGGGCATCATCTTTATTCTGGGCATTATCGCCGTCACCTACGCCTCGGCCGACTCGGCGCTAACGTCGCTTACCACGTCGTTTTGCATTGACTTTCTGAACATCCGGCAGTACGATGAGGCCCGGCAAACGCGGCTGCGCCAGCTCACGCACCTGGGCTGGTCGGTGGTGCTCATTATCATCATCCTCATCTTCCGCGCTCTTAATGAGCAGAGCCTCATTGATGCCGTGTACAAGGCGGCGGGCTTCACCTACGGGCCGCTGCTGGGACTGTTTGCCTTCGGTATTTTCACCAAGCGGCAGCTGCGCGATGGGCTGGTGCTGCCCACCTGCGTGGCGGGCGTGGCCCTCACCTACCTCATCGTGTCGCACTCGGTAGAGTGGCTGGGCGGCTACAAGTTCGGCTTCGAAATATTGCTGCTTAATGGGGCGCTCATCTACCTGGGTTTGCTCTTGATTTCGCGGCCCGCCGACCGAACCGAAGCCGCCGCACAATTGTCCTAAGGCGGGGCCCTGGTGGTGGGTATCTTTACGGGTTGCCTATTCTTTCTGTCCTGTTTTTTATTTCTATGCGCTCGTACTTTTTCGCTGTTCTGCTGGCCGCACCCCTAGCCGCGCTGGCCCAAACCAAGCCGGCCCCGGCCAAGGCGCCCATTACCCTGGCGCCCGGCAACATGCAATTGCAGCCTGGCGGTGGCGCTGCCAACCGCCCCGATAAAGCGCCCAGCTTCCCGGGCGGCGAAGAGGCAATGGGCGATTTTTTCGCCCAAAATGTGCAGGTGCCGGTAAAAGCCCGGCAGGCCCGCGTAACCGGCGACGTGCTCGTGACCGCCACTGTCGGCACTGATGGCAAGCTCGCCAGCCCCAAAGTAGCCAAGGGCCTCACGCCCGAGTGCAATGCCGAGGCCCTGCGCGTGGTGCAGGCCATGCCGGCCTGGCAGCCCGCCACCCGGCGCGGCGTGCCGGTGCCCATTATGGTGCAGGTACCCGTGCCGTTTGACAACGCCAGCGTGACTGATTTTGAGATTAACCGCAAAGTACCCCGCTCGGCCAAGGACGCGCCGGGGCTGAATTAAGTAGCGCGGACTTTCAGTCCGCGAGTTAGCTCCCTGGCTGCTCGCGGACTAAAAGTCCGCGCTACTCCTTTTTCTGCAAGCGGCGCAAAGTACCCGCGCCCCGCTTGCGTCTAGTAAATAAGTGGGCCGGCCCCTAGCCGGCCGTGTTGAATTATGGCCCGAAGCGGATTGAATACCAGCGGCAGCGACCTCACGGCCGACCTGCCCAAACCAAAAGTAAATAAAGAGTCGCTCAAGCGCAGCCTGCGGATTTTTCGCTACGTGCTGCCCTACCGGGGCAAGTTTGCGGTGGGCATGGTGCTGCTGGTGCTTAGCAGCCTCAGCACCATGTCGTTTCCGTGGATAGGCGGCAAGCTCGTGGATGCGGCTACCGACAAGCCCCTTACGCTGCCCGGCGGCACGGTGCTCGATATCAACCACATCGCACTCGGCCTGTTTCTGGTAACGGTGCTGCAAGGGGTCTTTTCCTTCGGGCGCATCTGGTTTTTTACGCAGGTGAGCGAATTTACGGTGCGCGACATCCGGCAGGCGCTCTACGCCAAGTTTGTGCAGCTGCCCATCCCGTTTTTCGAGCAAAACCGGGTAGGCGCCGTCACCTCGCGCATCACCTCCGATGTGGCCCAG
>Ga0265797_10011044_pt1 | contig 11393 bp, 6 predicted proteins | sample P2T30metagenome_FD_192433 | JGI IMG/M metagenome (GOLD analysis project Ga0265797, IMG submission 192433) | Plant litter microbial communities from East Loma Ridge, Irvine, California - P2 T30 | ecosystem: Environmental > Terrestrial > Plant litter > Unclassified | place: USA: California... | reverse complement strand
CCCGCCGCCGCCACGGCGTCCGCCAGGCGCTCGTCGGGCCAAGCGGGGCCGTAGTAGCCCAGGTTGCAGCCGTAGCCGAAGGGCGCGGGCCAGGGCCGCACGGCCGCCTGCGCCGTGCGGGGCACCGGCGGCGCGGTGGCGGGCGGGCTCGCGCAAGTTGCCAGCAGCGCCAGCAGGCCTGGGCCCCAAAATCGGCGCTTTGGGTAGTGTTTTTTCATGCGCGGCGGCGGGTATTGGGCTGCTGTATGCTAGATGGATAGACTGCGCAATCTGGCGTGGCGCGGGCTGCCAGCTTTTGGGCCGGCAGCCCGCCCCGTATGGCGACGCTAAAATTGCTTTAAGCTAAGCTCGAAGCAACCCGGCCCGGCCCTATGGTAGCGCCCCTGTCTAGCGCGGCAAGCGACGGCTACGCACCGCTGCCTGCATCGAGAAAAGCACTTTGCTTAAATAGACACTTCATTGCCAAATACCTGACTAGCAGCTACTGTTCCGGCTATCAAAAGCTTTCAGTTAAAAGCTTAACGGCAAGAATATTAATAAATAATTTTTCAGTCAAAAGGCTTGATTTTCTTTCTAAGCGCCAAGTTCTTTGTGGCTCGCAAGCCCCCGGCCGCATCGGGGCGCCGGGGCGCCCACGGCCTCGCGGGTTTAGGCGGTCCTTCATCAACCAGCTCTCCTTCTATGAAAAGCAACTTGGTCGAAACGGTAAAATTTTGCTTTACCAATGAGGTAATCGGCCAGCTGGGCGCGGCCGTGGATGAGCGCGAGGCGGCCGTGGCCAAAGCCCTGGAGAAAGCCATTCCGCTGGTGCTGAACGCGGTGCTCACCCAAGCCAACCAGGACGGGGCCCGCGCCCAGCTGCTCCGGCTGGCCCACGACGCCGATGAGGACGGCATTCTAAATCAGCTTTCCGACTTGCAGGCCGCCACCTGGCACGAGCAAGCCAGCAACCTGCTGCTCGACCTGCTGGGCGATACCTACCGTCAAACCGTGAACCACCTGGCCACCAGCGCCGACATCAGGCCCGCCGCAGCGGGCAACCTGCTCGAAGTAGCGGCCGCCGCCGTGCTGGGCGTGCTGGGCCGGTTTGCGGCCGACAACCAGCTTACGCCCGGCGAGTTTATCGGCTGGCTGCAAGCCCAAAAGGCCGAAATAGCCGCCGCCCTGCTACCCGGCACTCCGAGCCTAGCCACCACCGATACCACGCCCGTGGCGGGGCCGCCGCGCGTGCCAGCCACCCGGCGCTCGGCGGCCCCGCCGCGGCCCATTGCCAGCGTGCGGACCGCGCCGCCACCCGCCCCCGCCACCGGCCAGGTGTGGCAGTGGGGCCTGCTGCTGCTGGCCGTGGCCGGCCTGAGCTACTACGTGGGGCGCGACCACCAGCCCACGCCGGCTGAGGCGGCGCTCGCTACTGCCGGCGTGCCGACTGCGGCGGCCAGCCCCGCCAGCGCGCCGACTGCGGCAAGCGCTCCTAACGCGGTAGCCGGGCGCTACGACCAGGATTTGGACACGTACATCTATGACACGGGGCGCCCCATCACGCTCGCGCTGGCCGATGGCACCACCCAGCAAGTGGGGGCCAACTCGACCGAAAACCGCCTTTACACCTTCCTGGCTACGCCGTCGGTGCAGGTCGATTCCGTCAACCGCACCAAGGGCTGGATAAACTTCGACCGCGTCAACTTTGAGCCCGCCAAGGCGTCGCTGCTGCCTGGCTCCGACGTGCAGTTGCGCAACGTGGCCCACATCCTGCGCAATTTTCCGCAGGCGTTGGTGAAAATCGGGGGCTATACCGACAGCACCGGCGTGCCGCTGCACAACCTGCAAATCAGCGAGGAGCGCGCCAAAATGGCCATGATGACCCTGACCGAAATGGGCGTCAATGTTGACCACCTGCAAGCCAAAGGCTACGGCGCCCGGTACTTCGTGGCCCCCAATGCTACCCCGGCCGGACGGGCCCTGAATCGCCGCATCAGCGTGCGCGTCATTCAGAAGTAGTTCCTACCCTACCCAATGGCCCACGGCGTAGGTGTAGCAGAAAAACAGCTGCAAGGCCAAGCTGCTGACGTACACCAGCGCCCGCCCCCAACGGGTGCCGGCTTGCAGCCACAAAAAGCCGTAGGTCAGCATAAAAACCGCGTAGGTGGCGCCCGCTACCGGGCCCCATAAAAAGGGGATTTTGCTGGTGGGCCATTCGATGTCGAATTGCTTGGGGCCGAAAGCGCCGACCATCGCGGCGGTGAGCAGCACCACCGCCAAACCCAGCGTGGCCGGGCGCCAGGCCAGCGGCTGGCGGGGCACCACCCTATCCAGCACCACCAGAAAAAACGGCGTGCAGAACACGTAGCGATGCAAACTCAGCAGCGAGCTGTGGCCGTACTCGACCGGCGCATTGAGCACGGTTTGCAGCATGGTGGCCGCCAGGTAGGCCGCCGAAAACAGCAGCAGGCCCTCGGGGGCGGGCCGCCGGCCCCGCGCCGTGCCCATCACTACCCACGCCACCCAGGCCAGGGCCAGCAGCCCGGCCGTCACGGCCAGGCCATCGAGCCAGAGCGCCCCGTCGTTGTCGGTGGTGCTGATGAAGGGCAGACGCGGGCCGCCAAAATGGTGGTCCCAGAGCGCCTGCGACTTATTAAACGCAAACCATACCCCCGTTTGCCACCATTGGTAGAGCACCACCGCCGCCAAGCCGGCCCCCGTGAGCAGGCCGTAGCCGAGCAGGCGCCGCGCCCGCCGCCAAAAGGTACCCGGCGTAGCCAGCCATTCCACGCCTTCGAGCACGGCCAGCGCGGGCAAGTAAAAAAAGGCCGCCACCCGCGTGAGCGCCCCGCCCAGCAAGCCCGCCGCCAGGCCGAGCGCCTCGCGCCGGGGCAGCGTGAGCACCACGATGGTCGAAAAAAAGAAAAACAGTGCCTCGGTATAAGGCAGATACAAAAACAAGCTCGACGGAAACGCGGCGAACAGCACCACCACGTCGGCCCGCAGCCCCAGCCGGCGCCACAACAGGTAGAGGCTGGTGCCCGCCAGCAGCAGATTGAGCAGGCTGATGCCGATGGGGCCGAGGTGCGTGGTGCGCCACACCAGCGGGAAGAAGGGGAAGAACGCCGTGTTGTTGTGCCGGGTGGCGCTGAACGCGTAGCCGTGGTCGCGGATGGTGTCGTACCACACGGCATCCCAGCGCAGCAGGTGCGTGGGAAAGGGCCAGCGCCCCAGCTCCAGGGCCCCGAGCAGGCCGATGATTACCAGTACTTGCAGCAAAAGCAACGGGTAGAATTTTCGCATCGCGTAAAAAGTAGGGGGTTAACCTGCGCCGCTGGCCAAAGCCGGGCTGGCAGAAACTCTTTCTACTTCACGTTGCTGCTTTTCACCGCACATCTACGCCTAAAAACCTATAAACAGGTAATTATACGGATATGCATTCCGTACTTATCAGGAGCCGGCAGCAGCTATGTGCCGGGCCACCCTTACTTGTGTCCCAGCCAGCCTTCGGGGTTGAGGTTGGCCGAGTTGCGCCACACCTGAAACTGCACCTGCGCGGTGCCGTCGGAGTCGGTGGCGGCCGTGCCGATGGGCTGGCGAGCATCGACCAGCTGGCCCTCGTGCACGCCCACCGAGCGCAGCCGGGCATACACCGTGAAGTACTCGCCGTGCTGAATCATGACGATGGTATTCATGCCCGGCACCTGGGCCACCGTGAGCACCCGGCCCGCAAATACCGAGCGCACGGCCTCGCCGCTGTTGGTTTGAATGTCCACGCCCCGGTTTTCGACCACCACGTGCAGCAGCACCGGGTGGTTGTGCCGGCCAAAATGCTGGGCCACGAAGCCCCGCGCCACCGGCCACGGCAGCCGCCCTTTATTACCCGCAAAATTGGACGAGAGCAGGGCGGTTTGGGGCGTGAGGGCCACGCGGCTGGCGCGGCGGTCGGCCGAGGTTTCTTCGGGGCTGTCGCTGTCGGGGTTGGCGCTGGCGTCGTCGCGGTCGTCGTCGTCGCGGCGGGTAGCGCGGCCGGGGCGGGCGGCGGTAGCGGCGCGGGCGGCCCGGCGGCGCTCGGCGGCGGCGGCGAGGCGGGCGGCCCGGGCGGCGCGGGCTATTTCTTCGCGCACGCGCTGGGCTATCAGCCCTTCTAGCTGGGCCACGGCGCGCTGGCGCTGGGCCAGCTCGTCGCGCAGGCCCTGCTCCTGCTGGCTCAGCTGCTGCACCACCTGGTCTTGCTCGGTTTTGAGGCCCAGCAGGTTGCGGCTTTCGACCAGCTGGGTGGTGAGCAGGCTTTTTTGGCGGGTGCGCTGCTGCGTGAGGCCGTCGAGCTGCTGGCTCAATTGCCGCTGCGCGCCCACGATGCGCTGGGCCTGCTGGTGGCGCTCCTCGGTGTACTGGCGCACGTAGCGCAGCCGCAGCACAAATTGGTTGAACGACTCGGCCGCAAACAGAAACATGAGCTGGTTGAAGCCGCTGCTCGTTTTGGAGGCCGTGTACATCAGGCGGGCGTACTCGCCCTTGAGGCGGGCCAGCTGCTCCTGGGTCGTGAGCACCTGCTTCACCGTGTGGTGCACGTTGGTTTCTATGCCTTGTAGCTGGGTCGAAATGTGCTGAATCTGGCCCTGCTTCACCGTCAGCTTTTCCTTGATGATGTTGAGCTGGCCTAGCGTAGCCTGCTTTTTCTGGGTGGTCTCAGTCAGCACCTTGCCGGCTTCCTCAATGCGGGCCAGGTTGGCCTGGCGCTCGCGCTCCAGCTGCTCTTTCGACTTGCTGCGGGTGCTGCCGCGCCGCGGGCGGGTGGCCGGCGCCGGGCGGGCGGCAGTCCGCTCGCGGCGGGCTGGAGCCTTGGCGCGCTTCGTGGTTTGTGCGCGAGGCTTGCTGGCTTTCGCCTTGCCAGTTTTGGCCTTGTCGGCGGGGGCACGCGGGTGGCGCTGTGCGGCGGCGGGCAGGGCCAGCAGCAGCAGCAGCCAGGCGAGGACGGGCAGCGCGGCCCGGCGTTTAACCAATAACAAGAGAACTTTCACGCGGAGAAATCAGGGCGGCGGGGCACAGCCAGACAATTTGGCTCCACAAAATAACGCCCGCGCCCGGCAGCACGCCGCAAGCCGGCTTTTGGCCGCGCTTAAATACGGCTTGCAGCGTGCTGCCGGGCGAGGTTATTTTGCTGGGTAAAAACTGCCATTGAACTTGTCAGTGGTACGCAGTAACTACTTCGCGATGGAGGTATACTAATGCAATTTTGCGACCGGTGAGTGGTTGCCTGGCCGCCATTTACTACACCTTTATCTTGCCAGCAGTTATCGTTTTAAGCTTAGCCACCGCTACTTTAAGCCGCCGCGCACGTACTCTTTCTCTCGGCTATCTTGCTGCCGACTGGTTTTTGCTCAGGCTTATAAGGAAAGTACTTTTCGCTTCGTTTCTAGCTGTATGCCGCTTGCCCCCACCGATATACCTACCCCTGATTCCGAAGACCTGCTACAAGTTGTTTTCGCCATTTCGCTCACGGGCATGGCGCTGCTGCGCCCCATATGGGCGGAGAATGGCGACCTCGCTAATTTTACTTATACCTACCTAAACCCGGCCGCCCAGCGCCTGCTGCACCTGCCCGAGCGGCCAGCGGCCTCCCACCTGGCCACTTACCCGGAGGCAGCCGCCACGCTCGACTTCTACCGCACGGTATTCTGGTCGGAGCAGCCAGGCCACTACGCCGGCAACTACCCGCAGGGCGGGCGCGACCAGTATTTGCAGGTGGCGGCCCACCGCAGCGGCGAGCTACTGGTGCTCAGCTTTAGCGAGGCTGGCCCCGCCCTTCCTCCCCCCGAGGCCACCAACCAGCAGTTGGTGCAATTACTGCAACAGGCCCCGGCCATGATTTGCGTTTTCGACGGGCCGCAGCACACGTTTCAGTTCGTGAACCAGGCCTACCAAGCGCAATTTGGCGAGCGCCCGCTCGTGGGCAAGCGCATTGCTGAGGCAGTACCTGAGCTGGCTGGCCAGCCCATTTTTGGCCTGCTCGACCGCGTGTACCGCACCGGCGATACCTACCAGGCCAACGAAATGCTGGTGCAGCTCGACGACCAGCGTGCGGGCAAAAGAGCGTTGGGAAAGCAGTACTACAACTTCATCTACCAAGCGCGGCGCGACGACCGCGGTGCGGTAACCGGCATCCTGGTTTTTGCCTATGAGGTAACCTCTCAGGTGCTGGCCCGGCAGCAAGTAGCAGCGCAAGAGGAACATACCAACCAACTCAACGAAGAGCTGGCCGCTACCAATGAGGAGCTGGCGGCCACCAACGAAGAGTTGCTGGCCGCCAACGACCAGGCCAACACCAGCAACCTTGAGCTGCTCACCGCGCAGGCCGAACTGCGCTTCCTCAATCAGGAGCTGGAAGTGCGCGTGGCCGACCGCACCCACGCCCTCACTCACGCGCTGCGCCAGGCCGAGCACCAGCGCGAGCTGCTGCAAGCCCAGCAGCGGCAGCTGCACCAGGTATTACGCCAGGTGCCGGCAGCCGTGGCCACCCTCGAAGGCCCCGAGCACTGCTACAGCTTCTTTAACGACCGCTACCAGCAACTGGTATTTGGGCGCGCTACGGTGGGCCGCCCGCTGGCAGAAGTGCTTACGGAGCTCGCCGAACAAGGCTTTACCAAGCTGCTCGACCAGGTCTACGATACGGGAGAGGCGCTGGAGGGCATCGAGAAGCCGGTGCGGCTGCGCGACCCGGCCACGGGTGAAATGACGCAGCAGCACGTCAACTTTTCGTATCAGCCGCTGCTCAATGAGCACATTCAAACGCATGGCGTGCTGGCTTTTGTGCTCGATGTGACCGAGAGCGTGCGCAGCCGCCAGCGCGCCGACGAGGCGCGGGCCGAAGCGCTGGCGGCGGCCGAAAAGCTGGCCCGGCAGCGCGAAACCTACTACCGTATTTTTGAGCAAACGCCGTCGGCCATCGCCATTTTGCGCGGGCCCGAGCACCGCCTCGATTATTTTAACCCGGCCTACGGGCAGCTGTTTCCGAAGGGCCTGCAAACCGGCCGCACCATTGCCGAGCTCCAGCCCGAGGCGGTAGCGCATGGTTTCGTAGCCCTGCTCGACCGCGTGTTTGAGACCGGCGAAACGCACTTTGGCTACGAGCACCTGCTGGCCATTCAGCAGCCCGGCGGGCTGCCCCCGCGCCCGGCATATTTCGACTTTTCGTACCAGCTATTTGAGGAAGACGGCCGCCCGGCGGGCGTTTCCGTCTTTGCCAACGAGGTAACCGAGCGGGTGCTGGCCCGCCAGCGGCACGAGGCTCAGCAGCAGGTGCTCCAGCGCGTATTTGAGCAGGCCCCGGTAGCCGTGGGCGTATTTGCCGGCCCCGCCTACGTGGTGGAGGTGTGCAACCCCGGCCTGCAAGCCATTTGGGGGCGCACCGGCGAGCAAGTACTGGGCCGGCCTTTGTTCGAGGCCATGCCCGAGTTTAAAGACCAGGACTTCGACAAAATACTGGCCGAAGTACTGCACACCGGCGCGCCCTACGTGGCCCAGGAAGTACCGCTGCGCGTGCGGCACGAGGGCGAATTAATTACAGTGTACGTCAACTTTGTGTACCAGCCTCTGCGCGACGCGCACGGCGAGATTACGGCCGTGGCAGCGGTGGCCACCGACATTAGCGAGCAGGTGCGGGCGCGCCAGGCCAGTGAGGCGGCCACCCGGCAGCTACAGCTGCTCACCGACGCGCTGCCGGTGCTCATCGGCTACCTCGACCGCGACGAGAAATACCAGTTTGCTAACTACGGCTACGAAGCGTGGTTTGGCCAAAAGCCCGAGCAGCTGCTGGGCCGCCCCGTGCGCGAGGTGGTGGGCGAAACGGCTTACCAGGGCGTGAAACACTACATTGACCAAGCCATGAGCGGCGAGCGGCTCGAATTCGAGTCGCGCATGGTGTATCGAGCCGACTTTGTGCGGCACATCCGCACCAACTACGTGCCCGATGTGCGCGGTGGCGAGGTAGTGGGCATTTATACGCTGGTGCTCGACATTACGGCCCAGGTAGAAGCGCAGCAGGAGGCTGAGCGCCAGCGCCAAGTACTGCACACCTTGTTTATGAGCGCGCCAGCGGCCATCTGCATCTACGCTGGCCCCGAGCTGGTATATGAGCTGGTGAACCCGAGCTACCAGCAGCTATTTCCGGGCCGCACGCTGCTGGGCCGCCCGGTGCTGGAGGCGCTGCCCGAGCTAGCCGGTACCCCCGTGCTGGCCAGCCTACGCGAGGTGTACCAAAGCGGCAAAACCACCGAGTTTCGGGAGATAGCGCTACAGCTGGCCCGCCACGAGGGCGGCCCGCTCCAGGAAGGCTTTTACACCTTCACCTATCAGGCCCGCCGCACTGCGGAAGGTACCGTGGATGGCGTGCTGGTTTTTGCCTACGAGGTAACCGACCAGGTGCAGGCGCGCCGCGTGATAGAGCGTAGCGAGCAGTACCTGCGCCGCCTGGCCAACACCCTGCCCGCCATGATTTGGCTCACCGATACCGCCGGGCAGTGCATCTACCTCAACCAGCAGTGGTATGACTACACCGGCCAGGCGGCGGGCGAGGGCCTGGGCTTAGGTTGGCTCGACATGGTGCACCCCCACGATGTGGCGACTGCGCACACTACATTTCTGGATGCCAGCGCCCAAAAGTCCCCTTTTAGCGTGCTGTACCGGCAGCGCCGCCAAGATGGCCGCTACCGCTGGGTGCTCGATACGGGCGCGCCACGCTTTAGCCGGGCCGGCGAGTTTGACGGCTTTTTGGGCACGGTCTTCGACATTCACGAGCAAAAGCAGGCCGAGCAAGCCTTGCAGCGCCTCACCACCAGCCTGCGCACCGCCCGCGACCAGGCCCAGAGCCTGAATACCGAGCTAAAAACCAGTAACGAGCAGCTGCGCCGCACCAACGTAGACCTCGACAATTTTATCTATACGGCCTCGCACGACCTCAAGGCGCCCATTACCAACATTGAGGGCCTGGCCCACGCTTTGCAGGACCAGCTGCCCGCCGAGGGCGAGCTGGCCGAGGCTGCCGCCCCGCTGCTGCACATGATGCAGGACTCCATTGAGCGCTTTCAGCGCACGCTCGACCACCTGAGCGACGTGACCAAGCTGCAAAAGGAGCACGACCAGCCCCTGACCCAAGTGCCGCTGGCCACCATCGTGGAGGAGGTACGCCTCGACTTGCAGCCGCTGCTGCAAAGCAGCGGCGCCCAGCTCGAAACCGACGTAGCGGCCTGCCCCACGGTGGCTTTCGCCCCCAAAAACCTGCGCTCGGTAGTGTACAACCTACTCAGCAACGCCCTCAAGTATCGCGACCCCGCCCGCCCCTTGCACGTGCGCATCAGCTGCCGGCGCGAAGACAGCTACCTTGTGCTCAGCGTGCAGGACAATGGCCTGGGCCTCGATACCAGCCAGCAGGCCGAGCTGTTCACCATGTTCCGGCGCTTCCACGTGGGCGTCGAGGGCTCGGGCATCGGGCTGTACATGGTGAAGAAGGTGGTCGAAAACGCGGGCGGCAAGCTCGTGGTGACGAGCGAGCCGGGCGTGGGCTCGGTGTTCTCGGTGTACTTCCGCCGCTAGCCTTCGTATAAGAGAGCCCGCCCCGTGCCTGCCCTCCCTTTGCCCCGATGAACAAACTGCCTGCCGTGCTGCTCGTAGACGACGACCAGACCACGAACTACCTCAACCGCCTGCTACTGCAAAAACTGGCCGTGGCCGACCACATTCTGGTGGCGCACGACGGCGGCGAAGCCCTCAACCTGCTCGCTACTTACTGCCAGCCCCTCACGCCCCAGTGCCCCCGCCTGATTTTGCTCGACGTGAACATGCCCGGCATGAACGGTATTCAGTTTCTGGAAGCCTACCGCCAGCTGCCCATCGCTGCGCAAGACACCATTATCATCGTCATGCTGACCACCTCGCTGCATCCCCGCGATGTGCAGCGCGTGCAAGAGCTAGACACTGTGGCGGGCTTTGTGAGCAAGCCCCTCACTACCGCCAAAATAGAGGCTATTTTGGCCGAGCATTTTTAACGGCTTAACTGCGGTACTACTAACGCAGGTGCCAAGGCGACAAAACTAGCAGATGGCACCTAGGCTGTCGGCTAATTGACTTTCAGCCAGATAACGAGATAAAAAGTTGCTGGTGAGCAGAAAAGACGCTGCCTTTTGGGCGGCGTTCTTTTCATCAACCACTCACATGAAGCAAACTTTACTACGACAATTATTTGACTATGCCTTGCTGCTGACGCTGGTTATGTACGGCGGCGGTGGCGCTTGGGGGCAGGCTACCCCAACGGTACAGTTGGGCAGCGCGGCGCACTATGGCCTTTTGAGTACTACTACCATCACGGCCTCAGGCGCACCCATTCAGGTGCTGGGCAAGGCAGGGGCGGCCGAAACTATCAGCTCCTCGGTAGCGGCCACGGCAGGCCGCTTTGCGCAGGGCAGCGGCACCGTACCGCAGGCGCGGGCCGACCTGCAACGGGCCCAAAACCAATGCGCCAGCCTGGGCGGGCCAGCGGCTACGCCGCTGGGTGGCAGCCTCGCCGGCAGCAGCCTCGTCGGAGGCGTGTATACCAGCAAGGGCGCTGCTGAACTGGGCAGCGGCGGCACGCTCACCATTGCCGGTGACACGAGCACGGTGGTGATTATCAACATTACGGGCGACCTTACGCTGCAAGCCAACAGCCAAGTGGTGCTGAGCGGCGTGCTGCCCCAGCACGTGTTCTGGAACGTGAGCGGCAGCCTGCGCGTGGCCAATGGCGCGGCCTTGGTGGGCGTGGCTCTGCTGGCGGGGCCGGCCACCTTAACGGGCAGCCAATTCGGGGCCTGCGCCATCTTGAGCCAGCAGGCTATTACGCTGACGCGCCTTTCGGCGCTGGTGGGAAGCAATAGGTTTTATGCGCCACTACGACCAGCATTCAATTGCGCTTCTGCTATCTCCTGTTCTTTTCCCCGCCCCGGCAGCGAGTTGGTACGTGATGGCAGCTTTGAGCTGGCCCGGTGCTGCCCGGTAGGCTTAGGAGGCCTGGAGGCCTGGAGGCTACTAGCAGTGGTGCTTACCCCTTTGTTTCCGATGCCTGCTTTTGGCGAGATGCTAACGGGGGGTCGCCAGATTACTTAAACTCATGCAACACCAGCACTAACCCAGGCTATAATGTGGGAATACCTGTCAATTATTTTACTGATAACCAGCAGGTACCTGCGCTAGCGCAAAATTCGCGGACACTAACCGGCCAGGCATATGCTGGGGCCATCATGTATAGTGTTGAAGCTGGCAGCGCTCCTCCCTACCAGGTGTATAACGAAGGCGCGGGCGGCGAAGAAATAGCCCAGGTGCTAACGGGGGTAGTGCTTCAGCCAGGACGCCGCTACTATGGAGAGTTTTCCGCTTACCTG
>Ga0265797_10011043_pt1 | contig 11393 bp, 11 predicted proteins | sample P2T30metagenome_FD_192433 | JGI IMG/M metagenome (GOLD analysis project Ga0265797, IMG submission 192433) | Plant litter microbial communities from East Loma Ridge, Irvine, California - P2 T30 | ecosystem: Environmental > Terrestrial > Plant litter > Unclassified | place: USA: California... | reverse complement strand
CTCACCCCGGACAACTACCCGCTGTCGCTGAATGCCGTCATGAACGGCTGCAACCAGCTGTCCAGCCGCGACCCCGTCATGCAGCTGCCGGAAGACGTGGTGCACGACACCCTGCAGCGCCTGATGCAGCGCAAGCTGGTCAATGGCGTGTCCCAATCCGGCGCGCGCGTGGTCAAGTACGAGCACCGCATGCGCATCAAGTGGTCGCTCGAGCAGGACAAGGTGGCCATCCTGGCGATCCTGATGCTGCGCGGCCTGCAGACCGCCGGCGAGATCCGCTCGCGCAGCGGCCGCGTGCACGACTTCAAGACCGTGGCCGAGGTGGAAAGCGGCCTGCAATTCCTGATCGACAAATACCCGCCGCTGGTGGCACGCCTGGAGCGCGCACCCGGCACCAAGGAGCCGCGCTACGGCCAGCTGCTGGGCGGCGAGATCAACCTGGCGCGCGAGGACTCGGCCTTCGGCGCGCCGGCCGCGCCCGCGGCCTCGTCGGGCTCGCGGGTCGGACAGCTGGAACAGGAAGTGGCCGCGCTGCGCGCCGAGGTCGACGAGCTCAAGGCCCAGTTCGCGGCGTTTCGCCAGCAGTTCGAGTAAGCTCACCCGTCGGCGCCTCTTCCGGCGCGTAGGCCACCTCGATCAGCGCGTCGTTGCTCAAGCTGGTGTCCCCGATCGGCACATGGAACTCGCGTCCGCTGACCCGCAAGGTCTCGACACGCTCGCCGTCGCGCAGCGTGGCCGAGGCCAGCTTCGAAGGCATGGCCACGCTCCAGGTGCGGTCCTTGTCCTTCATGAAGCTGCACCAGTCGCGAGTCAGGATCAGGCTATTGACCATCGCGACCACCCAGAACGGCGCCTCTTCCTTGACCACGGCGATCAGGACCTGGCATTCGAGGCGGACATCGCCCAGGCGGCGCTGGTTGTCCGCCAGGCCGGGCGTGCGGATGTCGGGCCAGACCATCACTTCGCGGCGCTTGCGGCTCAGCAACAGTTCGGCCTTGCTGTCCCAGGCCTGCTGGTTGCGCGGCACCGTGAAGTGCAGGGTGTCGTCGAGCGGCAGCGGCAGCGAGAAGCCGTCGGCGGACAGCCTGGCGGTGGGCGCCGCGCCGGTCAACGGGGCGCCGCCGTTGCCGCGCGATCGGGCCACGAACACCAGGCGTGGCACGGCCGGCGCCATCGCATGCAGCTGCTCGAACTTGTCCATGCCGGCCACGATGGCGCGGTAGGCATGCATCTCGGGCTTGCGCAGGGCGTTGACGTGGACCACGCCCTACTGCTCCTTGCTCGGCACTACGTCATGGGCCGGGATCTCGGCGGGGGCCGCCTGGTCCTGCGCGGCGGCCACGCCGGCGCACAAGACCAGGCCCATCATTAAACTGGCGCTAAGGCGGCGCATGGCTCAGCCTTCGTCGCGGTAGCGGCGCAGGCGCATCGCGGCGTACAGCATGGCCGCGCCGATCGCGACGCCGATCCAGGCGTCTGCCGTGCCCAGCGTCGCGTACGAGCTGGTCACCAGGCTGCCGGGGTCGAAGCCGTTGTCGCCAGGACGCAGCGCGGCCGGGCCGTTGCCGGTGAAGGTGTACCAGATGCCGGGGACTACGCCGGTCAGGAGACGGGCGACGGTGTCGGTCGCATAGTGCCAGATGTTCAGCGGTTCGCCGGCGAACTCGCCCATGGCAAGGCTGACCCATTTCGCGATGAGCAGCCCCACGAGCGGCACACCCACGGCCCACAGGATCGGCTTGCTGCGCGCCCAACTCGACACCAGCATCAGCCAGCCGACGGTCGGCAGCGCCCACACCACGTACACCGGCAGCAGGGCGAGCAGGCGCAGCGGCGACAGGTAGAGGTCGGGCGAACCCAGCACGGCGCCGAACATGTCGATGCCGTTCAGGCTGGTCACGAGGCACAGTATGAACAGCAGGATCAGCGAGGACACGGTGCCCAGCACGATGGTGATCAGGGGCGCGACGATCATCGCGGTAGCGGCCTTGGACAGGACCGTCATGCTGTCCGACACCGGCAGCGACTTCCAGAACAGGATGCTGCGGTCGCGTTGCTCGTCGTGCAGCGTGCCGAGGCAGTAGGAGAACACGACGACCGCCAGCAGGCCGAACAGCGGCACCGCCGCGCCCAGGTAGGTGCCGCTGGCGATCAGCGCGATGCGTTTCTGCACGTCGAGCGCCACGCGGATCGTCTTGCCGCCGGTCTGGACGGTGTAGCCGTCGATGGTCAGCTGGCTCGGGAAGTGCTGGGCCAGGCCGTACAGCAGGCCGCCGCCCATCAGCACCACCAGCAGGACCGCCACGATCACCGGCGCCCAGAACATCGAGCCCTTGTATTCCCAGAACTCGCGCTGCAGCAGCCATTTCATGGTCTTGGTGTTCATGCGTAGCTTCCTTTCATGGTGGCGACGAACAGGTCGGCCACGCTGGGATTGCGGGTTTCGCCGAGGGCGGCCAGCTGCTGGCGCGAGACGCCGGCGGGACCGGCCGAATCGAACAGCATCACCGACTTGCCGAACACGGTGCGGCGGTCGATCGGCTGCAGGGCGTTGGCGGCGCTGACCTTGTCCTGCGAGACCATCACCTCGATATAGCGCTCGCCGATTTCCTCCATCGACGCCGCCAGCACGATCCTGCCGTCGCGGATGAACATCAGGTCGGTCAGGATGTGCTCGACTTCCTCGACCTGGTGGGTGGTAATGACGATGGTCTTCTGCTCGTCAAAATAGTCTTCCAGCAGGTTCTGGTAGAACTGCTTGCGGTAGATGATGTCGAGACCGAGCGTCGGCTCGTCCAGCACGAGGAGCTTCGCGTCGATCGCCATCACCAGCGCCAGGTGCAGCTGGACGATCATCCCCTTCGACATCTGCCTGACCTTCATCGTCGGCTCGAGCTTGGTGCTGGCGATGTAGCGCTCGGCGCGTTCGCGGTTGAAGCGTGGGTGCACGCCTTCCACGAAGTCGACCGCATCCTTCACGCGCAGCCAGCGCGGCAGGATGGCGACGTCGGCGATGAAGCAGACGTCCTGCATCAGGTCGTCGCGCTGGGTACGCGGGTCGAAGCCCAGCACCTCGAGGTGGCCCTCGAAGGGCACCAGGCCCAGTGCCGCCTTCAGGGTGGTGGTCTTGCCCGATCCGTTGGGCCCGATCAGGCCGACGATGCGTCCGGCCGGGATCTCGAAATCGATGCCGTCGACGGCGGTGCGCTTGCCGTAGCGCTTGGTCAGGCCCCTGGCCGAGATCACGCTGCTCATGCCGTGCCTCCGCCCTGTTCGGTATGCAGCAACTGGTCGACGTTCAGGCCCAGGCGGCGGATACGTTCCATCATCGCCGGCCATTCCTCGCGCAGGAAGCGCTCCCTTTCGCTCGCCAGCAGCTTTTCGCTGGCTCCTTCAGTGACGTACATGCCGATCCCCCTTCTTTTTTCTACTAAGTTATCGTCGACCAGTTCCTGGTAAGCCTTCGAGACCGTGATCGGGTTGAGCTGGTACTCGGCGGCGATCTGGCGTACCGAGGGTAGAGGATCGCCCGCCTTGAGATCGCCGTCGAGCATCATGCCGATCACCTTGTCCTTGAGTTGCCGATAGATCGGCGCGTTGTCATTCCAGCCGATGGTCATTGCCGGCCTCGCTTTCCTGCGGTGCAGCCTGGGTATCCATGCCTGCCTCCATGTTGGTGATGTAATGAGGTGGTGTTGTAGTGAAGTATAACACCTATGTCGTCAGCGTCAACACAGGGCTTGACGACCTAGCATTTCGGATAGGGTGGCTTGATGGAACCTTTACGCCGGCAGAGTGAATCTAGAATGAGCACACGGTTTTTCGTCCCATCCAGGAATCCAGGCATGCGCGCATACACGTCCAGTCACGGTTTCATCGGTATTGCACTGCTGCTGCTCGCGCTCCCGCCGCGCGCCGGCATGGCGCAAGCGCCTGCGACGGTGGTGATCACCGCACCCCGGCCCTATCAGGAACCGGAGTACGCGCCGACCATGGCCAGGATCAGGCGTCTCCTGGCGCACCAGCCTGCCCGAGCCGGCATCTGGGATTGCCTGGCGCCGCAGCCTTGGCATCCACCGGTGCGCAGCTGGAATCTGTCGACGCCCATGGCCCTGGACAACCTGGCGCTGGACAGCCGCGTGCGCTGCGGCAGGAGCCACATCTGGACCAAGGATACGACGCTGCGCCGTGGGCTCGACGCTTTCGAACGCCAGGACTACACGGCGGCCCTGGACCTGTTCCAGGACGCTTACCAGAAAATGGGCATGAAGGACGCGGCCTTGATGCTGGCGAAAATGCAGCTGGACGGGCTCGGCACGCCCAGGAACCCCGCTGCGGCGATCCGGTGGCTCGAGGAAGTCGCCGACGGGCGCGACGCCGTGAGCGACTGGATGTGGTTCAATCCGGCTTCCTCGCAAGGAGTGACCGCACCCATCGAAGCGACCGTCATGCTGGCGCGGATCCACGCGCGCGGCGCGGGCGTGCCGCCCGACCCCGCACAGGCACGGCATTGGTATGCAAGGGCCGCGGCATCCGGGGTCGTCCTGTCCGGGGAGCCCGAGGCGGTGGTGCTCGGCCTGGCGCCGGCCGCATCCGGCGCTACATCCAACGGTGCCGCCACACCGCTCGCGCCCCTTGCTGCTGCCGGACCCGCAGCCCCCGCCGCACCCATCGCCTTGCGCCGGTCGGGCGAGGCGTCCGCGGCCAGGCCGGCGCAGGCCGAAGGCCTCGACCCGCCCCTCCAGGTCGATCCCGCCTTCATGGTCGTCCGCATCACCGGCCTGCGCGCCATTCCCTGGAAGAGCTATCGCGCGATGCGCGCCGCCGTCGCCGCGTTTGAAGCGAACAAGTCGCTCGCGCCGGACGCGGTGTTCAGCTTCGCGTTGCTGCCGCCGGCGGGCAAGACGCTGCCGTCCAATTTTAGGCTGCGTGTGCGCACCCGGGACGGGGAAGAGTTCCCGATCGCACTCGACAACGGCGAGCTGTTCCAGCTGCCGGCCTTGCCCAATGCCGGGATGGATGCCGAACTGGTCAGCAATTTCAGGGGTGAGCCCTTGCGGATCGGCCTGCTGGTGCACACGCGCAGCGTGCCGCCCGAACAGGAGCGCCTGGGCGACGTCCGCCTGCGCAACGAGATCAACCAGGCCATCGCCGACGTCGACCATCCGAGCGAAGATCCGAACTGCCTGCGCAAGCGCGCGGGCCACAATGGCTGCAAGGCGCGGCCGCGCGCCACGGTCTGGCACAAGCCGCGCGCCCCCGCGATGGGGGCGTCAATCGTGGAAGGCGGGCGCCGCGAAGCGCTGGCAAGCGACAAGGATCCCGGGTCGCCTTCTTACAAGATGCCGGTCTACAGCGCGCGCTGGGGCAATGATGCGATCATCGAGTTCGACTACAAGGGCTTGCTGCGGCCGCCCAGGCTGTCCGAAGTGGCGATCTACGACGCCACGGACTGACTAGCCGTGGATTTCCGCGCCGTCCAGGCCGTGGCGCGTGATGCGCCCCTCGCCATCGATGGCGATCCAGCCACCGCGCACCGGTTCCTCGTCGAGTTCCCAGTCGGGCAGCACGTAGCGGCGCTTGCCGCCATCGACGTGCAGGGCAGGGCGGTGGGTATGGCCATGGAGGATGACGTCGGCGCCGGTCGTCGCGTGCAGTACGGCCACCGCATCGGGTGCCACATCCATGATCTCGTAGGATTTTTCCTTGTGGGCCGCGCGGCTGCCTTCGCGCAGGCCGGCGATGATGGCCTTGCGCTGCGCCAGCGGCATGGCCAGGAACTGGGCTTGCCAGGCGGGTTCGCGCACCTGGGCGCGGAAGGCCATGTATTTGAGGTCGCCGGTGCACTGGGCGTCGCCGTGGACCAGGGCCACGCGCGTGCCCGCGAAGTCCGCCACGTGCGGTTCCGCCAGCAGGGTCAGGCCGGCGGCATCGGCGAAACCCTGGCCCGCGAGGAAGTCGCGGTTGCCGGCCATCCAGTAGATCTTGACGCCGCCGTCGGCCAGGCGGCGCAGGGCGGCCGCCACCTCGGCATTGAAGGGGGTCTCGAGGTCGTCGTCCCCGGCCCAGTATTCGAAGATGTCGCCGAGCAGGTAGAGCGACCCGGCGTGGACCGCGCGCTGGGCCAGAAAATCATAAAACGCCTCGAGCGTGCGCGGGTGCGAGGCCTGCAGGTGCAGGTCCGAAATGAAGAGCGCTGGCGTGCGCGCGGGACTGGTCATAGGGCTGGCCCGCGCGCGGGTGCGATCAACTGGGGATTACTGGACGACTTCGACTTTCTCGATCACGATCGCCTCGGCCGGGACGTCGGCGTGCATGCCGGCGCGGCTGGTCTGGACGGTGTTGATCTGGTCGACCACGTCCTGGCCTTCGACGACCTTGCCGAACACGGCGTAGCCCCAACCATCCTGGCCCGGGTAGTTCAGGAAGTCGTTGTTCTTGGTGTTGATGAAGAACTGGGCCGATGCCGAGTGCGGGGCCGAGGTACGGGCCATGGCGATGGTGTACTTGTCGTTCTTGAGGCCGTTCTTGGCTTCGTTTTCCACGGTCTGGTCGGCGTCCTTCTGCTTCATGCCCGGCTCGAAACCGCCGCCCTGGATCATGAAGTCCTTGATCACGCGGTGGAAGATGGTGTTGCTGAACTGACCCTTGTTGACGTAATACAGGAAGTTCTCGACGGTCTTCGGTGCCTTGGCGTCGTCGAGTTCGACCTTGATGTTGCCCTTGTTGGTGGTCATGAGTACGGTGGTCATTTTGTCTGCCTTTTATCGTTGAATAAGTGAAAGGTTCGCTATTTTAACGTCTTGTCGGTTTTACGACTCGTCCTTCTTGACCGGGGCCTTCAGCACGGTGGCCGATTCGATCACGACCGGCGTGACCGGCACGTTCTGGTAGCCGCGGATATCGTCGACCAGCACGCCCTTGATCTTGTCGACCACTTCCTTGCCTTTCACGACCTTGCCGAACACCGTGTAGCCGGCGCCGACGCGGTTGACCGCATCCAGGCCGAAATTGTCGACCACGTTGATGAAGAATTGCGAAGTGGCCGAATCCGGGCTGTCTTCGCGCGCCATCGCAACCGTGTAAGCCGCATTGGACAAGCCATTGGTCGATTCGTTCTTGATCGGCGGCCGAGGTTTGCGGTTGACGAACTTGGCGTCCATGCCGCCGGTCTGGATCATGAAGCCGTCGATCACGCGGTGGAAGATCAGGCCTTTATAAAAGCCCGATTTCACATACTGCAGGAAGTTGGCGACCGTGACCGGCGCCTTTTCCTGGTCCAGTTCCAGCACGATCTCGCCCATCGTGGTCTTGAGCGAGACTTGCGGATCGGCCGCAAACGCGGCAGCGGACAGGAACAGGGCGCCGGCGGCAACGGCGAAACGGGTTATCAGGCTGGGCATCGTGGGTCTCCTCGTTAAAACGCAAAGTACTGTCAAGGGTTTTGCAGAAAAATAAACTGCCGGTCCTTGCGGCCAGCCGGGATTTTATCAATGCTATACTTCGCGACGGACTGCGGATTTTATCAAACGGAACACACGGTTCCAAAATAATAAGCAACAGTCCTGACGATCCCGACGCAAGCCCGGCAGCCAGCGCCCGCCCGTGCGCGTCCCGAGCGTCATGCTCCAACCTCTCAAGCCAACATCCGATGAGCCAACTAAAGATTTACAACACGCTTGCGCGTGACAAGCAGGTATTCGTTCCTCTCCAGCCCGGCAAGATCAACATGTACGTGTGTGGGATGACGGTGTACGACTACTGCCACGTCGGTCACGCCCGGATGATGATGGCCTTCGACGTGATCTACCGCTGGTTCAAGGCGTCCGGCTACGACGTCAAGTATGTCCGCAACATCACCGACATCGACGACAAGATCATCAAGCGCGCCATCGAGAACAAGGAAACGATGTCGCAGCTGACCACCCGTTTCATCAAGGCCATGGACGAGGATACGCAAGCACTGGGCATCCTGCCGCCGGATTACGCGCCGCGCGCGACCGAGCACGTGCCGCACATGCTGTCGATCATCGAAAAGCTGGAAACCCGCGAACTGGCCTACCAGGGCGAAGACGGCGATGTGAACTACGCCGTGCGTAACTTCCCGGGCTACGGCAAGCTGTCCGGCAAGTCGCTGGACGACCTGCGTGCCGGCGAACGCGTCGACGTCAATACGGGCAAGCGCGATCCGCTCGACTTCGTGCTGTGGAAAGCCGCCAAGGAATCCGAGCCGGTCGAGGCGAAATGGGATTCGAAGTGGGGCCAGGGCCGCCCGGGCTGGCACATCGAGTGCTCGGCCATGTCGTGCGCAATGCTGGGCGAGCATTTCGACATCCATGGCGGCGGCGCCGATTTGCAATTCCCGCACCACGAGAACGAGATCGCGCAATCGGAAGGCGCATTCGGCGCGCCGATGGCCAACTACTGGATACACAACGGTTTCGTGCGCGTCGATAACGAGAAGATGTCCAAATCGCTGGGCAATTTCTTCACCATCCGCGACGTGCTCAAGAAATACGATGCGGAAGTGATGCGCTTTTTCATCCTGCGTGCCCATTACCGCAGCCCGCTGAATTACTCGGACGCCCACATTGACGATGCCAAGGGCGCGCTGACGCGTCTTTACACGGCGCTGAACGGTATCGACCTGGGCAACGAGGAAGTCACCGTTGACTGGGACGAGCCGCACGCCAAGCGCTTCCGCGACGCGATGGACGACGATTTCAATACCCCGCTGGCCGTGGCCGAACTGTTCGACCTCGCCTCGGAAGTCAACAAGAGCAAGTTGGTAGCCGACGCGCGTCAATTGAAAGCGCTGGCCGGCGTGCTGGGATTGCTCGAACGCAGCCCGCAGCAATTCCTGCAGGCCGGCAGCCCGGCGCAGGACGGCCTCGATGAAGCCGCGATCCTGGACGCCATTGCGCGCCGTGCCGCCGCCAAGAAGGCGCGCAACTTCCAGGAAGCCGACGCGATCCGTACCGAGCTCACCGCCGCCGGCGTGGTGCTCGAGGACAAGCCCGACGGCACGACCAACTGGCGTCGCGCCTGAGCCGGGCGAGCAGGCATGGCACTTTCCAAGGAACTCGCGGGTGTCGACCCGGCGCCGCCCGACGTTCCGGCGTACTGGGCGGAGGCGAAGGCCGAGCTCATGCGGCGGGACCGCATCATGAACAAGCTGATCCCGCAGTTCGGCGACATGCACCTGCGCGGCCATCCGGACCCGTTCACGACCCTGGCCCGCTCGATCGTCGGCCAGCAGGTGACGGTCAAGGCCGCCGAAGCCGCATGGACCAGGCTGCGCGAGCTCTGCCCGAAAATGACGCCGGCCCAGGTGTTGAAGGCCGGCGCCGAGCCAATTTCCGCGTGCGGCCTCTCGAAACGCAAGACCGAATACATCCTCGACCTGGCCGGCCACTTCAAGGACAAGCGCGTCCACGCCGACCAGTGGTCGGAAATGGCTGACGAAGCCGTGATCGCGGAACTGGTCCAGATCCGCGGCATCACCCGCTGGACAGCGGAGATGTTTTTGATATTTAATCTGCTCAGGCCAAACGTGTTGCCGCTCGACGACCCCGGCCTGATCCAGGGCATCAGCCAGAATTACTTCTCGGGCGAGCCGGTATCGCGCAGCGATGCGCGTGAAGTGGCAGCCAACTGGGAACCCTGGCGGACAGTTGCCACATGGTATTTATGGCGCAGTCTGGACCCGATTCCAGTATAAAATAGCGCCCTTTGCAGGACTCTTCGAAGATTTGTTGATGTTTAGCACTATTTTGAGGATGCCCTAGCCGTATACATCTGGAGGACCAATGAGTAAAACAACTTTCCTCAGTTTTGAGCAGCCGATCGCCGAGCTCGATTCCAAAATTGAAGAGCTTCGCTTCGTGCAGGACGATTCAGCCGTCGACATCTCCGAAGAGATCGACCGCCTGGCCAAGAAGAGCCAGCAACTGACGAAAGACATCTATGCCAAGCTGACCCCCTGGCAGGTTTCCCAGATCGCGCGCCACACGCAGCGTCCCTACACGATGGACTACGTGAACGCGATCTTCACCGACTTCCACGAACTGCACGGCGACCGCAGCTTTGCCGACGACCAGTCCATCATCGGCGGCCTGGCGCGCTTCAATGGCCAGGCCTGCATGGTCATCGGCCACCAGAAGGGCCGCGACACGAAGGAGCGCGCGATGCGCAACTTCGGCATGCCGAAGCCGGAAGGCTACCGCAAGGCCATGCGCCTGATGAAGCTGGCCGAGAAATTCAACCTGCCGATCTTCACCTTCGTCGATACGCCCGGCGCCTTCCCCGGCATCGACGCCGAAGAGCGCGGCCAGTCCGAAGCCATCGGCCACAACCTGTACGTGATGGCCGAACTGAAGGTGCCGCTGATCGCCACCATCATCGGCGAAGGCGGCTCGGGCGGCGCGCTGGCGATCGCCGTCGGCGACGCGGTGCTGATGCTGCAGTACGCGACCTATTCGGTCATCTCGCCGGAAGGCTGCGCCTCGATCCTGTGGAAGACCTCGGAACGCGCGGCCGATGCCGCCGACGCGCTGGGCCTGACCGCGCACCGCCTGAAGGCCATCGGCCTGATCGACAAGATCATCAACGAACCGCTGGGCGGCGCCCACCGCGACCCGGCCGCCATGGCCCAGGGCCTGAAGCGCGCGCTGGCCGATACCCTGCGCCAGTTCCAGGGCATGAAGACCAAGGACCTGCTGGAAGCCCGTCACGCCAAGCTGATGGCTTACGGTAAGTTCAAGGACACCACCCCGCGCGAGGAATGATGGTGACCGGCAAAGCGGCTGGCCGCGGCAGGCCGGCCGCTGCCGGCATTTCCGCAGTCTTTGCGCAGGCCCTTGACGGCCTGCGTCATGAATGCTTCCCTTCAGCCCTGCCTTCGATGGCGGTCGCCCTCAGCGGCGGCCTCGATTCGATGGTGCTGCTGCGCGTCGCGCATGCGTACGCGCGCGAGCATGGGTTGAATCTGTTCGCCTTCCACGTCCACCATGGGCTGAGCCCGAACGCCGATGCCTGGCGCGCGCACTGCGCGTCGGCCTGCGCTCTGCTAGGCGTGCCTTTCGATGCGCGCGACGTCAGCGTCGTCAAAGGCAAGAGCGGCGTCGAAGCGGCGGCGCGCAAGGCCCGCTACGCGGCGCTGGGCGAGATGTGCCGCGCGCACGGCGCCGGGCTGCTGCTCACTGCCCACCACCTCGACGACCAGGCCGAAACCGTGCTGCTGCAACTGCTGCGCGGCGCCGGCCCGGCCGGCCTGTCCGGCATGGATGCCGCCAACCGCGCCCCGACCCTGCTCGGCGACGACCGTCTGGTGATGGCGCGCCCGCTGCTGCAAGTCGCGCGCGCCGAGCTTGAAGCGCTGGCGCGAGAGGAGG
>Ga0265797_10011042_pt1 | contig 11394 bp, 6 predicted proteins | sample P2T30metagenome_FD_192433 | JGI IMG/M metagenome (GOLD analysis project Ga0265797, IMG submission 192433) | Plant litter microbial communities from East Loma Ridge, Irvine, California - P2 T30 | ecosystem: Environmental > Terrestrial > Plant litter > Unclassified | place: USA: California... | reverse complement strand
CGAGAATTGCCGGCATGTGTTGTGCTCTCAATGCCTAATCCAGAGCACGCCTAGTGGTCACGACGAGATACCCACCAAATGCCCCCTTTGTCAGCCCCTGTGGAATACATCTACTCAAGCACCTCGTTTCATGGATGAATCACAAGAAGATACCTACTTTCGAGCAAACGGACGGTCTTCGAAGATGGAGGTCTTGATGAACGACGTCTCCGTTGATATATGGAATACGAAAAGGTATGCGCGATGGGATTACGCAGATGAAGGGCACGATTGACAAAGTCGCAGCATTATATTCACTTGTTGGACGCGCACCCTGAACTTGCTACAGAGCTACCTTCATTACATGTCTAATAACACGTGGACCCATGAGCGGATCGACGGCGAATGCTCAACGACCAAACGCGAACGTATCTTGCATCAGTTCACGGAAGACCCCAATCTGCGAGTACTGATCATGACCACGGGCACTGGCGCGGTAGGGTAGGTCGCCTACATCTTTTCATTGACTGCCATCGTTGACTTCGTCTTCCAGGCTCAATCTTGCAACCGCAAATCGCGTATTCATTGTCGAGCCCCAATGGAATCCCTCAGTCGAGAACCAAGCTGTTGCGCGAGCCTTGCGGCTTGGCCAGAAGCAGGCAGTATTGGTCACGCGTTACGTTGTGGAACAGACGGTGGAGCAGGTGAGCACACCAAAGGACTGCTCTCATGATTTGTTGTTGACTTTAGCAGGACATGCGCGCATTGCAGGACACCAAACTGGAAAGAGCCAATCTCATTCAAAGTGGCTGAGTGATGTGTGCCAGGCGCGTCGCCACGGTCGCTTCCGCGCCTCTTGCGCAACCTTGGCCCGACTTCCGGGCCCCATACCTTAGATGCAATGGATGTACCATTGACGAATCCATCAAATCATTTGGCTACATACCCTGCGATTGATCCTGCAACGATCACAGCTGAAACCGCAACGATGTTCTCCGCAAGTGGTTCCTGCAGCCTGTTGTGCCAATGGGCTAGGCCTTGAGGTGGCCCACGATTGATAAAAGCGTGCTTTCTTCCCGCAGGTGCGCGCTCCATGTTCTGACCATGTCAACCTTCCACAATGCCTTGTATATCCTTGTGCGTCTGCAAGCCACTGTGTGTGGAACGATAAACCGGTGAGCCATCAGCTCGCACGGGTATGATGCATCACAAGAGCTGACACAGCCTTCACCGGTGTCTGCTGCGCCACCCGTCCTTCTTGTGTGTCGTTCCGCGTGAAAGCAATGCATGACCCAATGGTAGGCGAACAACCCAATGGTGGGCGGATGACACCAATCGAAGTGAGGGTATCGGTCACTCGTCCGCGCTAAAGATTGCAGTGCACTAACATGCCTCCGGCCACCGTGGGGACCCCACGCACGATATTTGACAGCTCGTATGAACCTGTGTAGCCCGCTGCGCAAAGAAGTGTCCCGCATGTTGCTGCATCGCTATTGGTCTTCCAGGCTGCGCGAGTAAGTACCCCCACGTGCTAGAGATTGCAGTGCAAGTCTGGGGGCTGAACTTCGCTCAGGCGCCTTCCCACCATGCTTTCTGCCACACAATGCCCAGGTGGCCAGCTGGCGTGCGCCGCATGCCGCTGCTGACTAAGCTGTGACAGCACCCACCCGCCCATCACTTCAATGCGAACGATCACAGTGCACACCCTACTATTTTCTACTTGCATGCATTGGTTTGTTTCGATGCGCATTCGAGAGCGTCGCAGATACGGAGAGACTCTGGTTCACAGCTACGTTCGCAGTAATCCGCGGTTGTGACGGGCCCGCAAGGCTATTCGCGCATCCATGGATGGGTATCTTCTCTAGGAATAGGAAGTAGCAAGCGTGCTAACAGTGACGCTCATTTGGGAGTGAACGTTTCCCTTCTTCACGGTAGAGATTGCAGTGCCAATCTCAGCGTCGTGAGCATACCATCACACTCTCAACTCAACCCGACCACGACTCTTCCGCGCTAGAGATTGCAGTGCAATGTTGAGTTCAACCCAGCGTCCAGCAGTCTCCCCCCTGCTGTTCCATGCCGCACATGCGCTCAACCTTCTCTTCCGCGCTAGAGATTGCAGTGCAAAAAGTGGCGTCGACGTTCAGGCTTCGCCCACCATCCACCACGAGCCGTGCCGTTCCCCACCTCAGCTGACAACACGCCACATTCGGTCATCCTGAACGCTACTGTTCACAGTGTATACTCATCACTATGGTTTACTTGCGCGTGCGCGTCAATCCTATTAGCTAGTCAAAACTGTCGTATACATCAACAAACTTCAACTTCGAGTTACATTCGTGGTGTTGTGCCGGTGCGACTGGCTTGACAGACGGCCTTTCGCGTCCTGGCAAATTCGCTCGCATAGGCATATTGCCTCTCTTCTACGCTAGGAATTGCAGTGCACTTGCGCGGAGGTGCCATGACCCTGGCTTCATGTCTATGGACGCGCGCCCGCAGTAGAGCTTGTACGGAATTGGACAAGCACTGCAGTGCCTCCTGCAGGAGGAAGGGCTGATGTCGTGTAGACAGTGCACTGCACTGCAATCTCTAGCGTGGAAGATGGAGTGTCTAACATGCGTGTATATCCAATCCGGAGGGCTAGAGATTGCAGTGCAACCTATCATCCCTCCACAATGATTGGTCGCTCCGCCTAACCTCACATCCGTCCGCGCTAAAGATTGCAGTGCAACGGTTCAACTGGCAGGGGCCCGAGCGCTTCTATTCCCTGCCATACATAGGTTCAACGGTCTCTTCCACGCCAATCATTCTAGTGCAAAACGCAACTCCACGCGGCAGAATCCTCCCCGTCTCTCCTGACAGCTTTATGAGTGGCTGCCGTGCAAAGTCGTCTCGTCCTGACCGATCGTTGAACCTCTGATCCGATTGGTCACTTTGTCCAACCACAGGCTCGCCCGCGCTAGGAAATGCAGTGCACACGGCGGCGAGGCACTCTATTAACTTCCACGTTAGAAGCTGTAAGACGCCTCGGAGCCCAATCTTCACGACAGGTTATCTGCCTTGCGCTACGAGAACTGAAGAATAATAGATGATTTCTGCGCATTTCATACCATACAGTTGAGCCAAAACATGATCACACTGTCTAACAAGACGCCACTCTGGCGATAGGAGGCGATCTATCAACACCTCACAGCACACACCGCATCTCCAGTAACTGCGAACACACGCCCCTAGTTCCTCTCCACCTCCTTGAGCTGAACCCACAACGGATCCTTCTCCCAAACAATGAACGCCTTCTGCTCATCCGGCCAGCCGCGACATTCGGGCTGCAACGCGATATCAAATGCCCAAATGAGACGCGCAAGAATAACCTTCATCTCATTGTATGCCAAGTTCTTGCCGATGCAGTTGCGCGGGCCAAAAGAGAAGGGCTGCATTGCTGCCTTCTTGTCTGCGTCGAACTGTGGGTCGTAGTAAGGATGATCGGGACCGAGCCAGCGCTCTGGCATGAAGGAGTCGGGCTGGGCGAAGTTGGCGGGGTTGTGGTAGGTGGCCCACTGGAAGATTGTGACGACAGTCTTAAAGGTGTTGTTAGCTATTGCTGATTCTGTTCTAGAGATGGGTCGCAGGCATTCTGCTGTGGAGGGACTTACGCCTTTGGGGATATAGGTGCCGTTTACGTATTCACCCGGAGATACACGAGGAGGCGTCTCCACAGCGGCGGGGTACATCCGCAAAGTCTCCTCGATGCATGCGTGCAGGTATTTGAGCTGCGCAGTGGACAGCATCGATATGTCCTTCTCGGTAGCAAAGGCCGACCGAACCTCCTGTTGGAGCCTCTCAAGAACTGCCGGGTTCGTCGACACGTAGTAGGTGAAGCCCGAAAGCGTAGTAGCCGTGGTCTCGCTGCCAGCCGCGAGGAAGCCTTGGGAGTTGCCCAAGATCTCTGGGTGGTTCATGCCCTTCTCGTCGTTGTGACGAAGAATGTAAGTCATAAAGTCCTTACGGCCGTTGGGCGCTGGGCCGAGCGCTAACCTTCGCTCTACTTTCTCGTCACTCATTTTCCTGTTGTCAAGTCGCTCTTGCATGTCCTTCTTCGAGATCATCAGTTTCATGATCCAAGTCAGGTACGGCATCTTCATCAATGCTTGCATCTTAGCACCGGCTCTGATGCTCGTGAAGATCATCGTGACCCATGGATGATAATCGCTTTGGTCGAGGCAGTGGAACGACTCCCCCAATGCCAGGTCTCCAATGATGTCAAAAGTCGTGAAGTTGAACCATTTGACAACGTCGGTCGGTGTACGTTGCGCGGCGTCTTTCCGTAGATGAGCAAAAAGCTTGTCGACGTACTGCATGATCAGCGCCTCCTGTCCCTTGATCGCAGCATCCGAGAACGCATGTGCCACGACACGGCGTTGACGTCGGTGGTCCTCTCTGTTGGCCGGGAAGAGTGAAACATTGGACTTGTCTCCAAGCTGGTAGAACTCGCTGTGTTTAGGGAACTCGGCACGACCGCCACGACTGTGTCCAAAGACCTCAGGCCAACCGATAGTTCCGTTGATGGATATCGAGTTGGGCCCAGTACGGACCATGTCACCGTACTTTTCATGGAACTTCAGGACCTTTTTGGCGAAAAGACCCAAGAGATGGTTCTCAACGATCAGCGGAAGACCGGAGACTGCAAAGTGCTTCGGTCCTGGGATCTTGCGAAGAGGATGTAAGAAGAGCCGATAGACTGCAAGGCCCAATGCACCGACGACGCTCTGGGGGTATTGTTAGGAGGTGACTGCATTATCGAAATGTAGACACTTACAAGCTCGAGTAGCAGGAGGGCTGCAGCTGCAGTCTGCTGGAACGACATCTCAATGCGGGATAAAGCTAAAGATTGCCTGGGGTACAAAGATGCTGGTTCTCGAATACACGGCGTGGGATGTAATGCAAGCTGGTGTAGAGGGATGGCGAGAGTATTTCACACCGGATGCCACCATGATATAAGTTCTCAACCAGCATCTTCTCGGTCAAATAGTCTCTTTGCCTCGTATACCCATCCATGGCTACAATGTGGGTGATGCCTGCCAACGTTTTGCTTTAACGATTTGGGTGGATCTGATCAGTACACTGGGAAGTAATCCAGTGGCTAGGACTGGGTATATCGTTCGGGACTCGAGTGTTCCCGCGGCGTTAGTTTCGGTGAGCGTCGTCTGCCCATGGGACGCTAGGATCGGATCGCGTCTGCTCCGGGTCCCGTCCTCACCCGAATCCCCATTGTCCATGGTAAATAGCGTACATGAACGGTACTCTTTTCCGATCTTGGACAGAATGGTAAGTGCGAAGCGATTGCGCAACATGCGGGTGAGGCTGAGGTCCAGGAGAATGCAGTTGGCTTCCGAGCGGATGATGGAGTTGACCATCCGAGCGTGCCAAGCTTGAGTAACGGTCTAACCCCACGTCTGGCGTATTAACCGTATCTCAGCCGATCCCAATGCTAGCACCATGTTTCGTACAACCATGGTGACGCAGGGCGAATGTTGCGACTCTGCAGCACGCTGTTTCCCGCACCAAATATCGCGGCGCGCGAAATTTCCTCTACCTTGCAGTCCAGCAACCTTGGAAGAACCCGGTCGGTCATGACCTCAACGAGCACAGATCCCTTCCGTATTGGGAGAGGAGTGCGAAAGCCTCGTCAGTATGCGCAAGGTCGATTCCTCGTCTCTATGTCTCCGCATATTGTTCGAGACACCCAGGCTATCGCGCACTCGCGTCTCGGAAAAAAACTCTTCGCTGTTCCGCGCTGGGGGTATAAACGCAACGTTGCCCACCTAGGCAGACGGTGGCGGACAAGCAGATCAGGTGGACGTACACGTGCTCTGGCGCGCTGAGGATTGCAGTGCAGGCTTACTATGCGCGCTCAAGGTTGCGGTGCATTTGTAGAAGCTTTCGGATGAGCCTTGTCAGCCTCAGCCTGCGCCTCGCGCTCCTGAGGACCTTCTTGCCTGCTCACGTGACTTACACGTGCTCTTCTACGCTAAGAATTGCAGTGCAGCGCAGCTGCTTCCCCGATGCCAGGAGCGTAGCAGCGCAGCCTATGAGCGACCGAACGAGTAATCTTCATACCACACACTCCGTTGATCGACCCAGATTCCCTTTCCTGCGCCGAACGTACGATGCAGTCCATATCTGGGCAATGCTCGGGAGGCCGCTCTTTCGCATGCACCGACGACTTCGCTGAAAACTGTAGTAAACCCCAGTCAAATCGCGATGAAGTCGATGCGGATTACGTTGACGCGGGAAGCTGTCGTTTCCTCCTACAAGATGGGCGTCGGTTTACGCTAGAGAGTGCAGTGCAGCGCCCACCCTTGAAAAGATTCCTGACCGGTTTGAGGGCCTTTGCGAATGGCTTCCACTTGCGGAGCTGACATTGTTGGGGATGCGCATCCTGCGCGTCGAGACCACAGTGGCTGAGCGTTCCGCCACAGGACGTTCACCGGTGGTGTCACAGCAGGCAATCAAGCGCACCTTTTCACCACCACATACACTCGTCCGCGCTGGAGATTGCAGTGCATCCAAGATGTCGAGGCCCTGATATCGAGGGATACGCATCCTCCGTGCCGAGACCGCAGTGGCTGAGCGTCCCGCCGCAGGACGTTCACCGGTGATGCGACCTGGCAGCCAATCAAGTGCATTTTCTCCCCTCTGCGTACGCTCGTCCGCGCTAGAGATTGCAGTGCAGAATGCCAACCTTCTCTTACTAGGGACCCATGGTAAGAGAGGTGTGATTGGTGTTGTTTGGCTAGTGGCTGTGGCGATGCACGTTGGTCGAGAAATGTAGCATGCCCTGTACTTCCATCTCGTCAAGTGCTCTTTCGCACTAGAAATTGCAGTGCAGGCGCCCCGCCACCCCCGAATGAGCGTTAGACTATTGCTGCCGGGTCACCTCCTCATATGTACTCGTGTGCGCTAGAAATTGCCGTCCACGCCTGTCAGGTCCTCTTGCACGTCAGAACGATTCCGAATCTGGTTAGCGACTACTTTCGGATGCCTCTTCTTCTGCGCTAAAGATTGCAGTGCAGTTCCCAACTCAGCAACTCATTTCATATATGTAGCGGCATCGCGTAGCGGGGCGCATGCGTGGGGCTGTGACTAGGCGCCTTTTGACTGTGGTATTGAAACGGCTGTTGATGTCGCATGCGATCACATGCGCGGCTTGAGTGTAGTTGGAGCTCTGGAGTTCACGAAACCGACGCGCCGGACACAACACTAACGCAACTTCCACAGGACGTTCATCAACGATACCCCCAGCAACTCATGAAGTGCAACCCTCTTCTTGAGCCTACACAGGGTCTTGCAGTCTCACAGACCGAAGTCACTGCTCTACGATGGCCGCCGGCTAATCACAAGATGCGTAAGTTGACCACTCGTCCAGGCTAGAGATTGCAGTGCACACCAGTCAGAACGTCTCCCCTCTCTTGATAATCTGCTACCCATGAGTGCGCCTCCGCGCTGAATACTGCAGTGCAACGTTAATCGGGCTGCGGGCTAATCCTGACCTGGGCGCATACGGGCTCGTGTGCGTTAGGAACTGCAGTGTAGCCCGCCAGATCAAAGACCTTTCGTTAGACCTATCGCGAGCTTGCTAGGCCTTGCTACCTGGGCATGCTACGACCTCTTCAACACTAGAGATTGCAGTGCACACCAGTCAGAGCGCCGCGTTCGCCTGCGTCAAATCGACATGCTGCAGGAGTCGCATACACTCAGAACACGAACTTGAATTGTCGTCAGATTTCGCATCTGGGCTGGAGATTACAGTAACTCAACTTCAAAAGAACGGCATCACGGTCACCAACCATACGGCCCCGCAACTCTTGAAGCGCCACCCTCTTCTTGCGCTTGTATGGAATTTCGCAGTCTCACAAGCTTGAGTCACTGATCCACGATGGTCAATCTCAAGAGGCGTGACTTTGTCGCTTCGACGGCCTCGCCCATGCCATAAGGAGTAATGCAGGTTGCGACTTCCAAGGGTCCGATACCTGAACGGCAGGTACAGCATGATACGGCGTCTTCCACGCTAGAAATTGCAGTGCAACATCGAAATGACGGATGTCTGACATCGGATTGGCCATGGGCTTTCTCCGACCAAAGGCTCGTTCACGCTAAAGATTGCAGTGCACGAGAAGGCTGAGTTCTCAACAGTCATGCACACAACAATGTAGTATTAGATACTCTCGAAGATTCATGACTTCCGTGTTGGAAATCGTAGAATTTAAATCTCTTTGCGACGCTCACTAGTAGTGCGACCTAGCATTCTTCCAAGTGCAACGCTTTTTTTGCGCGTGCGCAGAGTTCAATGGCACAAAAGGCCCCCCCGTCACTGCCCTCAAGAGGCTAATGACAATATGCACGCCCCTCCCCCTCGTCCACGCTAGAGATTGCAGTGCACACCAGTCAGACGAAGGCATGTAATAGAGATTTCACTCCCGATTGGCCATCAACTTTTAGCTTACATCCAGGCACACGGCTCGTTCGCGCTAGGAATTGCAGTGCACTCGCGCGACTTGTTGGCCCCCAATCGAAACGCCACAGCGGCTGACAATCGCGTACCCGTTGATGGAGTCCGTCCAATCAATTGTGTCAGCTTTTGCGCATATGGCACACGAGTCTCAGGAAAGACATTGTTCATGATAGTGAAGTGCTGATCATTGATGGATGCACATCTACTAGATATGCCACGAAAGCATCGAATCAATCTTCGTTCAGCCTCGCGATTCCTCCCATGTAGATAACGCCAGCTCAAGCTCCCGACGCCGAAGCCCGAAAATGCTCACCAGTTCATAAACCCGTTATTCCATCCACCGAACGCCCAAACGCAAACCATGATACTTTTCCCCGCACCCTTCAGTGGACAAAGTTCGCAGCGTCGCAGAGCATGCGTGACCACTCAAGGCCCCTAGAAAAGTGCCTAGACCTCTTCCTCAACGAGCTCCTCATCAACGACATCCTCCTCATCAACAGGCTCCTCCTTAACCCGCTTAGCCATCGGAACATACTCATCCTCGACCTCGGCCTCCTCGTCCTCCTTGTCTGAGGTCTCATCATAAGTAGGCTTACGCTTGCCGTTGAGCGTGCGCTTGCCACGGGCAGCAGATGGAGAAAGGACCTCGTCATCATCCATTAGACCTTGGGGACCGTCGCTGTCGACCTCTTCGGAGACGGCTTTCTTTTTGCGCGGAACGGGCTTGGCCTTCGAACGAGGTGTCTTGGGTGTGGAAGCAGCGGGAGTTGGCGAGGCGACGGCGTGGGTTGTGCCGCCTTTGCGGATGTTGGTGAGGCGGTGGGAGACGGCTTTGGGGGTGCAGTCTGGGGATGTGTTAGCTCGAGTCGCTATGGGTGGGAGTGGGAAAGAGCTGTAAGGGAAGAGTTGATGGTCCGATAGGTCGTGGACATGAACAGTGCGACTGCACCCAAGGGCTGGAGTGTACTCACCACCGCCAATCTCCTCGGACAGGTACTTGAGAAGCGGCGCGCTGCTCTTGATGTCATGGAACTTAAAGATGCCCTTGAGGATCTAGCAGTCTGGTCAGCAGCTGAGACGAAGTGAATTGCACGCCAGCGGGACGCGAGATAAACTTACGATCTGATCCTTGTCGGCAGTCCAGTTGACCATCTTGGCGGTGATATTGGAGATGGGTCTACGGTACCAGTCAGTAAATGTGCGACAGCATGAGTTAGACAAACTTACTTTGTAGTGTGTTGTTCGTAAGATGTGAGCGAAGCTGAGTGCTATGCAAGAGCAAAGGCAAGAAGAAGGCTTAATGCAGACGCGATGTGGGCGATTGACAGCGGGCGATGGGGATGGAAGGAAAGAAGAGGAAGGAAGGTGGGAGAGCGGAGATTTATATCTTTCTGGCGGGGCTGGGGAGACAGAGCGCGCGACGAGGTGAAGGTGAGAGACTGGCACTTTTCTGGCAGTGGAGATGGCGCTAGCAGCTCGCTTGATGATAAGCCATAAGAATGGAGGCGAGGTGAAGGTGGAATAAAGGGACATCGGCCGCTGGACAGTACTGAGAGAAGCGAGGAACGCAACGATTTGGCGAATATGGATGAGTGAGCGGCTGGTGACGGGGATGGTTGACATTGGTAGCCGTTGGCCAGTCATTCTCTCCGCCATGAAGCTGCCAAAGCCTCCCTGTTGATATGTCTACCTCCCTTTAACTAGACCTTTTGTGCAAGCATGAAGACACAGAACCGAGCCTAATACTGCGTACTGTGTTCTTTGAATGCGGAAGAAGGTGACTAAAGCAACATGCTAAGGTACCAAATGCTCTAAAAAACAAGACACTGTTACACGTCATTTCACAATCCCAATCCGAGCAGCCATTCATGAAGTTCCTGCCGACTCAGCTCCTAAGCCGTCGGGTCAACAAACTGTCTCTGCCCATCCTGCTCGTTTCCGTCCTCTCCATCATCCCCAGCAGGCTCCGCATCATCCTCCTTCGCACCCCCAACACCCAACCCCGCGCTCTCCTGCTCCACAGTCCCCCTCTTCTTGTGATGCCACTCTTTCCACATATCCGACACCATCTTCTGGTTCTTCTTGTTGTTGACATAAATCTTCAACTCCTTAGGTATCGGGTACATCTTATCCATGAAGTCCTGCTTGTCGAGCTGCTTCTCCGTCATCGTGACTCTCTTCTCCGCGGTCTCGGCTTCCCGGACGAAGTACTTGGCCCAGCGAAGTTCGTACTGGAAGACGGTTTCGCGTCGCCAGGGAGTGCGGTTCTTGGTTCCGGCTTGACTGCCGGCTGGGATTTCTTCTTCTTCGGCTTTGAGGTCGTCCAGGACTAGGCGGCAGAGACTGGGGAGGGGGATGTCCGCGGATTCTTGGTGGGCGCGCTCGAGCCAGAGTTTGCGCAGACGGTGGACGGTGTTTTCGTATGCAAGTTGCGGCAGTAGACCGCATGGTGGTAGGTCGTTGCTGAAGAGAATGGGCACTGCGCGGTCAGCTAACCACCTTGAATAGCGTGCGTCGGGGCTTGCTATCACGGGACTGATGTTCGTGAAGTTGAAAGACCTACTGTTGGGTAATAGCGCAAGCTCTTCCTCAGAAAGCGGTCTGTTGCCTTCGTCGTCAGGCTTGCCATTGCCGTCTAAGCCAAGTCCAGCAATGTCGTCGGACACATCGGTCCATTCATCTTCTTCTTCGACATGTGTTAGCGCTTGACATCAGGTTAGAACTTCCGGTAGTCTTGGCATACCCTGCATCTCTGTTGTTTGGCCTGTTGGTGGAGCTGACATGCGACTGGATCCAGATGGCAGCCGGTGCATGTGTAGCGAGCGATGATAAGGGCAGCTGAAGATGACCCCGCCGAATCGAGTGCGCGCACAATAAGGGATTAGAAATTAGAAGATGGTTGTTGC
>Ga0265797_10011041_pt1 | contig 11394 bp, 8 predicted proteins | sample P2T30metagenome_FD_192433 | JGI IMG/M metagenome (GOLD analysis project Ga0265797, IMG submission 192433) | Plant litter microbial communities from East Loma Ridge, Irvine, California - P2 T30 | ecosystem: Environmental > Terrestrial > Plant litter > Unclassified | place: USA: California... | reverse complement strand
GCGCCAAGCTGCTCGGCCTGCCGATGGGGTGCGACGTCTGCTATACCAACCACGCCGAAGCCGACCAGGACGACATGGACGTGCTGCTGACGATGCTGGGCACGGCCGGCTGCACCTTCGTGATGGGCATTCCCGGTGGGGACGACATCATGCTCAATTATCAGACGACGTCCTTCCACGATGCGCTGTATGCGCGCCGCACGCTCAGTCTGCAGCCGGCGCCCGAGTTCGATGCGTGGTTGCGCGCCATGGGCATTTTCAAAGGAGCGGGCCAGGTTGAGCTGGGGCGGACCGTGCCCCCGGCATTTCAACGCGCGCTGCTGCAGTCATCCTGAGGTTGCTCCCATGTCCGATTCGATTGACGACCCCATTGCCGGCGCCGCACCCTGGCAAGCCTTGCGCCAGTTCACCGATGCCCGCATTGCGCTGGGCGCCGCCGGCATCAGCCAGCCAACCGGTGCTCAACTCGATTTTCAGCTTGCGCATGCGCGGGCGCGCGACGCCGTGCACCTCCCTCTCGACACTGATGCGCTCATGCCCGCACTGCAGGCAGCGTGGCCGCACGCTGGCCAGCCCCTGCTGCTGCACAGCGCGGCTGCGAACCGCAACGTCTATCTGCAGCGACCGGATCTGGGGCGGCGGCTCGATGCGCCATCACGCGCGCTTCTGACCCATAGTGACGATGGCAACCGCCCCGTCGACCTGGCGATCGTCGTGGCGGATGGTTTATCCTCGCACGCGATCGCCCACAATGCCGCGCCCTTCCTGGCAGCGCTGCGCCTGCAGTTGGCCGCTGAATCCTGGACGCTGGCACCGTTGGCGATCGTCCAGCAAGGCCGCGTGGCCGTGGGCGACGAAGTCGGTCAATTGCTGGGGGCGAAGATCGTCGTCGTGCTGATTGGTGAACGTCCAGGCCTGAGTGCACCGGACAGCATGGGCATCTACATGACGTGGGCGCCACGCGTCGGCCTGACGGACGAGCGCCGTAACTGCATCTCGAACGTCAGGCCTGCGGGGTTGGGTTATGCCCAAGCCGCCGCCCGGCTGCATTATCTGCTCGCGCAGGCGCAGCAACGGCAGTTGAGCGGCGTGGCACTCAAGGACGAGACGACGCAGGATGACGTCCTGCCGGGCGGCGGCGGGCCGGCGTTCCTGCTGTGATTCCGATACTTCGTCGAACTGGAATTACCCGCCCGCCCCTTCACCTTGATTTCTAGCTTCCGTGACAGGCTGCTTTTGGTCGATTCCCGCCCTTGGTGACAGTTCGCGATTTTTGCGCATTGCCGGCCTGATATGCTGAGCTGAACGACCGGGTTCGCCCAGAAACGGAGGCCGACGCCCTGCAATGCTGCGGTAACGTGCCGCCCCGTAGCTGTACTTATGGAAAGAACCAATGCAGCCATATCGCCTTGCATCAATTGTGATCCCATCCCTTCTGGCAATGGTGCTGTTAAATGCACTGCCTGCCAGCGCCGGCCTTGTTCCCGGTGCCTGCAGCGGGCGCGCGCTCAAGTGGGAATGCGTCGGCAGCCTCGAACTCGTCAACGCGAAAGAAACGACGCGTATCCGCTTCTATGACGACGACCACACCTTGGTCGAAGTAGCCCAACCGACAACGACCCAACGTATGCTGGTCACGCCTGGGGGAGTTTGGTATCAGGGGATGCCGCTGGGGGCAAGGCACAGTTCCCCATCCATTCCGGAACCTGCCAGAGGCTGCTATCCTACCGATCAAGCTGCTGGAAATGGCATTCCCGGATGGTCCTGACACGGTGCCCCAACAGGAAACCACGCAAGTACTCAATTTGGGTGATGAGCGGATCAGTATCAGTGCAATACGTGCCATTGATGGCACGGTCCGTTTTAAGGTCAGCGAACGCGGCCAGCAGTTGGGACATGGAACGTATCGCGCAGGCGAACTGCCGCTACCGCCCAGTGGATTCGACCTCACACAATGGACGCGCGGCGAGCTACCCCAGATGCTGCGCTTAAATCCCGCGCAATAGGCCAGCTCAAGGACCATCTTCCTTACCACGAGCATTCATATTTTGTTAACTATGGTGTTCACTGAGATTTCGAAGGTGGCGTTTTCCAAAAGCAAGCTAGCTGCGTGTTCAGCAAGGTCCAACGCGGATAAGCTCCATGGCGGACTCCTTATTGCCAAATTTGGCACTAAGGTGTCCTCAGGGATGGGAAGCGTCCATCCCGTTGCTTGTCGAGTCGAAAGGTGCAGGAGACTGAGCGGCCAAGATCGGCCAGCAGCCGGTACTTGCAAAGGCTCACATTGCAAGTTGTAGAACTAGAAATGAATAGTGGAGAATGAACATGCACGGCACAAGCCCGGACACGATGTATCCGACGAGTGGTTTTCCTCAGATCTGCTTTCTTGAAGACGTCGTTACCCTTCCAAACATCGAAATCGGCGACTTCACGTATTACGATGATCCTCGCTAGAACGGTCGGGTTCGGCCAAAGCAGTTAGTGCGAAACCGCACCTGTCGCCTCTTGACCTTTACCAATTTACGAATCAGATGTCCAATACGAGCGTACGAACTGAGGTCGCCGAGCTTGAACAGCTTGGCCCCCTGCCGTCGGAGGATGAAGCGGAAGTTGCCCAGCTCGCCAGGCTCGATACGCTTTACCGAGCCATTGCAACCCCAATCACGGATAACGAGGCCCGCATACTCGTCGAATTGTTCGGCCCTGATGGCTGCTATGGACTTGCTTCATCGTTCATGCATCTGATCGAGACGGCACCTGGGTGGCCGCTCAAAGACTGCCTGGCGCAGCTAAACAGCGATTGGAAAATCGAGCTACGCAACCGCGCACTTAGAGGCGGGCATCAGCTTTTGGGCTGAGGACCGCCCAAGGTTCGAAGCTGCCGGTCGCGATCACGATCCAATGGCCAGTTGCAGCTGTTAGCAGAATCAACCGGGCCTGGCCCGGCGCCGCAGCACCTCGCGTCACGTCTATTTCCGCAAGTCCCACTTACGGTAGACAGCAACGCGAACCGCCCTGCCACCAGCTCAGCGGGCTGCTGCTTTCGCCCGCGCTGCATGCAGCTTCTTGTAGCTGTCAATCAGGCGGTGATGGCGATCGAGCCCTTCCAGCGCCATGCTGGTCGGGGTCAGGCCATGGAAGCGCACGCTGCCGTCCACCGAGCCGAGCACCGCGTCCATGCGTTCGTCGCCATACATGCGGCGGAAGTTGGCGACATAATCGTCCAGTTCCAGATCGTCGTCGAGCGAGACTTCCAGAACCACGTTCATCGCCTGATAGAACAGACGGCGCTCGACGGTGTTGTCGTTGTACTGCAAGAATGCACCGACCAGTTCATGGGCATCCTCGAGCTGTCCGAGCGCCAGGTGGATCAGCAGCTTGAGTTCGAGCACGGTGAGCTGGCCCCACTCGGTATTCTCGTCGAACTCGATGCCGATCAGCGTGGCGATATCCGAGTACTCGTCGAGCTCGCTGTTTTCCAGGCGGTCGATCAGCGCTTCGAGACTGTCGTCATCGAGGCGATGCAGATTCAGGATATCGCTGCGGAACAGCAGCGACTTGTTCGTGTTATCCCAGATCAGGTCTTCGACCGGATAGATTTCGGAATAACCCGGCACCAGGATGCGGCACGCCGTCGCGCCAAGCTGGTCGAACACCGCCGTATAGACTTCCTTGCCCATATCGGCCAGGATCGCCAGCAGCGTCGCCGCTTCTTCGGCATTGGCGTGTTCGCCCTCGCTCGAGAAATCCCATTCCACGAAGTCGAAATCGGCTTTGGCGCTGAAGAAGCGCCACGAAACGATGCCGCTCGAATCGATGAAGTGTTCGACGAAGTTGTTCGGCTCGGTGACGGCATTGCTGGCGAACGTCGGCTGCGGCAAATCGTTCAAGCCTTCGAAGCTGCGGCCCTGAAGGAGTTCGGTCAAGCTGCGCTCCAGCGCCACTTCGAAACTCGGGTGCGCACCAAACGAGGCGAACACGCCACCGGTCTTTCGGTTCATCAGCGTCACGCACATGACCGGGTACGTACCGCCCATCGACGCGTCTTTCACCAGCACCGGGAAGCCCTGCTCTTCCAGCGCCGCGATGCCGGCCACGATGCCCGGATATTTCGCCAGCACTTCTTGCGGCACATCCGGCAGCGCCAATTCGCCTTCGAGGATTTCGCGCTTGACGGCCCGTTCGAAAATCTCGGACAGGCACTGCACCTGCGCTTCGGCCAGCGTGTTACCGGCGCTCATGCCATTGCTGACGTACAGGTTCTCGATCAGATTGGTCGGGAAGTACACGACCTCATTGTCCGACTGGCGCACGTACGGCAGCGCGCAAATGCCGCGCGCGGCATTGCCCGAATTGGTGTCGATCAGGTGCGAGCCACGCAGTTCGTCGTCCGGGTTGTAGATCTCGAGGCTGTAGGCATCGAGAATCTCTGCCGGCAGCGCATCGTTCGGGGCTGGCTTGAACCAGCGTTCGTTCGGATAATGGACAAACGGCGCGTTGGCGATGTCTTCGCCCCAGAACGCGCCAGCGTAGAAGTGATTGCAATTGAGGCGTTCGATGTATTCGCCCAGTGCCGAGGCCAGTGCGCTTTCCTTCGTCGCGCCCTTGCCATTGGTGAAGCACATTGGCGAATGCGCGTCGCGGATATGCAGCGACCACACGTTTGGCACGATATTGCGCCACGAGGCGATCTCGATCTTGATGCCCCAATCGGCCAGCATGCCCGACATATTGGCGATGGTCTGTTCGAGCGGCAGGTCCTTGCCGGTGATATAGGTGCGCGAGTCGGTCGATGGCTGCAGGATGAGCAAGGCCTGCGCATCGGCGTCGAGATTCTCGACTTCTTCGATGACGAACTCGGGGCCGGCCTGCACCACTTTCTTGACCGTACAACGGTCGATCGAGCGCAGGATGCCCTGGCGGTCCTTGTCCGAAATATCAGCAGGCAGCTCGACCTGGATCTTGAAAATCTGCTGGTAACGGTTTTCCGGGTCGACGATATTATTCTGCGACAGGCGGATATTTTCGGTCGGGATGTTGCGCGTATCGCAGTACAGCTTGACGAAGTACGCAGCGCACAGGGCCGACGAGGCCAGGAAATAATCGAATGGACCCGGCGCCGACCCGTCACCCTTGTATCGGATGGGTTGGTCGGCAATCACCGTGAAGTCATCGAACTTCGCCTCAAGGCGAAGTTTATCGAGAAAGTTGACCTTAATTTCCATCGCAGATTTCCTCAGTAACGCTCAAAATCGTTTAAAAACATAAAGCCCTGTAAAAACAGGGCTTTATTATTATTCACACACTTGCAGGTGGGGTACCAGTCGCCGGCGCCACGCACGCAGCGCGCCATTCTAGCATTATTGCGGTGCCAGATCGTCGCTGGCGGACGTGATAATCACGTGATCTGGCCACAGTTCCATGTGCCCCAAAATCGGCCCAGCCGCTAACGCGGGGTGCATGTTTTTGTCAATTCACACGTTGGTTAGTTACATTTTATCGAAGGCAGGTGACCTTCTCTACTCGATCCGGCGACAACCTTTCCAGCGATTGCCGTGATCAGATGTCAGCACGCTCAACGCTACTTGCCCGAAAGCGCTTGCGGTAGTCGGACGGCGATGTGCGCAGGGTGGCCTTGAAGTGCTGCCGCAGCGACAGCGCCGTGCCGAACCCGGCTGCGTGCGCGACGCGCTCGATCGACAAGTCCCCCGTCTCGAGCAGTCGCTGGGCATGGATCAGTCTCTGATTCTGCAACCACTGCTTGAAGGAGGTGCCGGTCGCAAGGCGAAAATGACGTGTGAAATTGCGCCGGCTCATGGCAGCACGCTCGGCCAGCATGTCAATGCTGTGCTCCTCGTGCAGGTGTTCACCGACCCACTCGAGCAACTGGGCGAAACGCCCTGCCGCAGCGTCGTCCGGCAACGGCTGCTCGATGAACTGCGCCTGCCCGCCGTCACGATGCGGCGCGACCAGGATGTGCTTTGCGACACGATTGGCGACCTCGGCACCACACAACCGCCGCAGCAGATGCAGGCAGCAATCGAGGCCGGCGGCAACACCCGCCGACGTCAGTATGTCGCCATCATCCACGTACAGCACATGCCGGTCCACGGCAAGTCGGGGATAGTGCTGCGCGAGCATGTCTGCCGCCTCCCAGTGCGTTGCCACGGTCCGTCCATCGAGCAAGCCGGCCTGTGCCAGCGGAAAGGCGCCCAGGCACAAGCCGACGATGGTGGCGCCGCGCGCATGGCTGCGGCGCAGACTGTCTAGCAGGTTGTCCGGTGCGCTACGCCCGTCTGCGTGCCAGGAAGGCATGACGATGATGTCAGCCTCGTCGACTGCCGAGAGATCGGCATCAATCGCGATCGCGAATCCGGCAGAGGTAGACAACGTGCCCGCCTGCGGCGCGCAGACAGTGATCGCGAACGACATTGCATCGGTGTCGACCACGCGGCTACCGAATACCAGGCAAGGCACCGACAGGTGAAACGGCGTAATGCCCTCGAAGGCGATGACGACGACTTTTTGATGGCGGGCGACAGGCGCAGTAGCAGGCATGGCCCGATTGTATCGAAAGTTAGCCTTCGGGCCAATGTTCGGTGGTGACCGTTTCGAGCACAATCGGTTTTTCCGGCTTGCCCGACGCGTGCACGATATTGTCGTTGGGTGCCTCATTTCAATAAAAGGATCATCACCATGAACAAACGTGCCGTCGTCGTCGTCGACCTCCAGAACGAGTATCTCCCTACCGGCAAGCTGGCCCTGGCCGGCATCCATGACGCATTGGACAATGCGGCGCGCGTGATCGCCGACGCGCGCACCAAAGGCGATCTTGTCATCCATATTCGCCACGAGTCCACCGACCCGGATGCGCCCTTCTTTACGCCGGGAACGGATGCCGTCCAGATCCACGACACCGTGGCGCCGGCGCAGGGCGAACGGGTCATCGTCAAGAACTTCCCGAATGCTTTTCTCAAGACCCATCTCAAGGCACTGCTGGACGACCACGGCGTCGATGGGGTGACGGTCATTGGCGCCATGAGTCATATGTGCATCGATGCGACGACCCGTGCAGCGTGCGACTTCGGGTACAAGATCACGGTCTTGCACGATGCATGCGCCACGCGCCACCTCGAGTTCGGCGGCCAGACCGTGCCGGCCGCGCAGGTGCACACGGCGTTCATGTCGGCACTCGCATTTGCCTACGCGTCGGTAGTGTCTACCGACGACTACCTGGCAGGCTGACAAGCCGCTGTCCCGGACAGGCTGGCGCGGGCATTGGGCGGCTGGTAGCCCGATGCCCTGCGCGGTGGCCTGTCCCGTCCGTGGCGCTCTCGCATTCGTTCACGACCATCCGCATCCCCACTGACCACGATCTCGTCCCGAAGTCACATCGGGGATAACCCATCGCCCCCGGTCACCAGTTCTCTCACACCCCTCCCCTCGCGCATCCAACCGGTTCAGCACCGTTCGATCGCGCTACCGACCTGCCTGTTCACAGGCGCACCTCACGAAACAAAAATCGGCAGCGAACTGACTTTCGAATGAAAGAATTTTCGTGAAATACGTTAACACAACGGAAATTCGAAAAAACGAAAGATGTTTTGTATTACACGGAATTTCGCTATAGACTTGGTGTCACAGCGACGGTTCGAGCAATGTCAAAGACTTTCGATATCTCTAAACCGAAACCTGTACGTTGAGGATTCAAGTAATACGAAATCAAACGAAAGATAGAGACAAGTCGCATCAGCTGGTCTGCACTCCGGCTCGTGAAGGCAGTGACCGCAACTCAACAGCCTTTCCGTTTGCCAGCCATCGCCACGCTGCTCCAACAACTTATAAAGGAAGCGTTTCATGAATTCTCCTTCACAGTGTCGCTCGCGCGCCAATCGTCAGGATCGGTTTGTGCTCAATCCGCTCACGTCTGCCTGTCTGCTCGCGCTGGCCACACTTGCGACACCGGCCCGCGCTCAGGAGGTCATTGCGGCCGATGCCGGCAAGCTGGAGCAAGTCGTCGTGACCGGCACCCGTGCCAGCCTGCAGCAGTCTCTGGAACTCAAGCGCAACGCCGCCGTCGTACAGGACAGCATCAGCGCAACGGAACTCGGGCGCTTCCCCGACAACAACGTGGCCGACTCGCTCAGTCATATCACCGGCGTTTCGATTTCCCGCACGGCCGGCGGTGAAGGCCAGCGGGTCAGCATCCGCGGCCTGGGTCCTGACTACACGATCACCACCTTCAACGGTCGCCTGCTGGGCACCGACAGCGCAGGCCGCTATTTCGCATTCGACGTGCTGCCGGCCGATGTGATCAGCGGCGCCGACGTCGTCAAATCGACCCAGGCGCAACTGGTCGAAGGTGCCATCGGCGGCCTGGTGAACCTGCGCTCGGCCAGCCCGTTTGACCAGAAAGGCCAGCGTGGCCTGGTGCGCGCCGAGGCTGACCGCAATGACATGAGCAGCCTGAACGGCAAGAAGCTGTCCGCCACCTACAGCAACACCTTCGACAACAAGGTCGGCGTGCTGCTTGGCCTCGTCTATGCCAAGCGCGACGTGCGCACCGACACCGCTGGCAACGACGGCGGCTGGTCGCGCAATCCCATTCCAAGCGACCCGAGCCAGTTCTGGGAATTTGGTAATACCTGGGGCGGCGCCATCGACCCGAACGGCAACGGCGTACTCGACCCCAGCGAAGAAGGCCTGATCGGGCCGGGCCAGTTCCGCTTCGGCTCCATCATGGAGAAAAAAGAGCGCATTGCGCTCTCGGGCAAGGTGGAGTGGCGGCCCAGCAGCGACGTCAAGGTCATCTTTGACGGTTTCAAAACGCGGCTCGACTCACCCCAGGTGGGCTACCAGCTGTCGTACTACCCGCTGTACGCCCCGGGCCGCTGGTCCGACGTCAAGGTCACCAACAATGTCGTGACCGACCTCACATTGAACAGCAGCGACCCCGAGCTGCGCCTGAATCCCGAAGTGCTGAACCGGACCGAATACCGGGTCGTCGATACCGCGATGTACGGTACGCGGGCCGAATGGCGCATTTCCCCGACGCTGAACGTGGCCGGCGACGTCTATCTGTCGACGTCAAAGCGTGACTCCGGCGGCAAGGACAGCTATGTCGTGCTGCGCATGAACCAGCCGAACACGACGCGCATCCGGCTCAACGGCGGCGCCGTGCCCGATGTGACGACCACACTGGCCGATGGCCGCGACCTGCAGAGCGGACTGGCCCAGGGCCTGTTCAGCGGCAACGACTTCAACACCCACTTCTACAGCCGGGCGGGCGACAATATCGACGACCGCATCGGCGGCGCAACCGTCAATGCGGACTGGAAGGTGGACCGCTACAGCATCGACTACCTCAAGTTCGGTCTGAGCCAGACCAACCGCAAGAAGTCGCGCGACATGATCAACAATGCGTTCAACTCGGGCCAGGATCACTACTCTGGCGAAAACGCGATCAACGTCGGCACGCTGGGCGGCAACGTGATCAACCAGACCCTGAGCCCGAAAGGCTTCCTGTCAGGCGTCAACGGCAACTTCCCGCGCAGTTTCCTGGGCTTTGACGTCGACCGCTACGCGCAGGCGCTGGCGGGCCTGGACGGCAAGCCACGGCCGGGCGGCGGCGTCTACAGCTCGACCTTGTCAGCGCCAGCCTTCAACCCGTTGGAAAGCTACCGCGTCGAAGAAAAAACCTCGACCGCATTCGTGCAGGCCGACCTGGCCGGCGAACGCTGGTTCGCCGACGTCGGCGTGCGCTTCGTGCGTACCAAAACCGGTGCGCAGGCGTGGGACGCCAAGATCGTCGACATCGTGCAGAACGGCGCATTCAACTTCACGCCGATCTACGCCGATCCGTCGGTCGTGCGCCAGGATGCCACCTACAGCTTCGCCCTGCCGTCGGGTAACTTCACCTACTCGCTGACCGACAAGCTGCAGCTGCGGGTTGGCGCCGCCAAGACGATGGCGCGCCCGTCCGTCGACAAGCTGGCACCGTCCAGCACCACCGCCAGCATCTCGTGGGGCGACTTCACGCAGATCTACGGCGGCAATGCCGATCTGAAGCCGTACACGGCGCACCAGGCCGACATCTCGCTGGAGTGGTACTACGCCAAGAGCTCGGCGCTGACCTTCGCTGTCTACCAGAAAAACATCAAGAACCAGATCACCAATCTCTACCTGGCCGGTCAGGACATCGGTGCACCTGGCGGACGCCTGTTCAACGTGCAGCGCCCCATCAACGGTGACAGCGCCAAGGCGCGCGGCATGGAGATCGGCCTGCAGCACCTGTTCGACAATGGCTTCGGCGTGCGCGCACAATACACGCGCAATCTGTCGAGCAGCTGGGTCGGCGGGGTCGAGCGCCCACTGGAAGGCATCGCGCCGGCAACCGCCTCGCTCGGCATCCTGTACGAACGTGGCCCGTGGAGCATGAGCACGACGGCCGACTTTACCGATTCGTTCGTCACGGCCACCAACGTGATCGGTTCCGGCTTCAACGAGGTGACCAACTCGGTGACCTGGCTTACAGCTCAGCTCGCCTATGATGTGAACAAGTCGCTGCGCATCAGTATCGAGGGCAACAACCTGACCGATGCCGAGCAGGCTCCCCGGCTGACCAATGGGACCGTCAGCCTGCCCAACGGTTATTACCGGTACGGGCGCTCCGTGACCCTGGGCGCAAGCCTGCGATTCTGATGAAGGACGTGGCGCCATGACACGTGGCGCCACAAAGCCCATCGCCAGCGCGGGCCGGCCTGGCAGTTCACCGGCCCGCAACACCGAGAACTGGAATCCTGATGCACACTTCTGTCTTTACCCTTGCCATCCTGCTTGCCGGGGCCATCCCTTTCTCCGCGTACGCTGCAGACCCGTCCAGCTACACGATGGCGGACTACGCCAGCGTTGCCAAGATCGATGCGCACCTGCACCTGCACAATGCAGCGCCGGCGTTCATGGAAGCTGCCCGGCGCCAGAACTTCAAGATCCTGTCGATCAATGTCGACTACCCCGATTTTCCACCGCTCGATGACCAGCAGCGCGTGGCCATCGCACTGAAAAAGCAATTCCCGCAGGACGTCGCGTGGGCAGCGAGCTTCTCCGTCGATGGGTCCGCCCAACCTGCGTGGCTCGCCGCCACCCGCCACCGCATCGCTGCGTCGATGGAAGCCGGCGCCGTGGGCGTGAAGGTGTGGAAGAACATCGGCATGAGCCTGCGCGGCGCCGATAAAGAACTGGTGATGATCGACGATGCGCGCTTTGCGCCGCTGTTCGACGACCTGGCCCGCCAGGGCATCCCGCTGCTGGGCCACCAGGGCGAGCCGCACAACTGCTGGCTGCCGCTGGCGCGCATGACGGTCAACAACGACCGCACCTACTTCAAGAACCACC
>Ga0265797_10011040_pt1 | contig 11394 bp, 9 predicted proteins | sample P2T30metagenome_FD_192433 | JGI IMG/M metagenome (GOLD analysis project Ga0265797, IMG submission 192433) | Plant litter microbial communities from East Loma Ridge, Irvine, California - P2 T30 | ecosystem: Environmental > Terrestrial > Plant litter > Unclassified | place: USA: California... | reverse complement strand
AACCCATCCCCAGGGCGACCGGCGCGACCACACCGGACGCCGTGGTCATCGCCACCGTGGCCGAGCCCGTGGCGATACGCATCAGCGCGGCGAACAACCAGCCCATCACCAGCGGCGATAGCTGGAACGCGTTGGCCAGGCCGAGAATTTCGTGGGTGACACCGGCATCCACCAGGATGCGATTCAAGCCGCCGCCGGCACCTACCAGCAGGGTGATGCTCGCCGTAGGCGCCAGGCATTCATTGGTGAACTTGAGGATCGACTCGCGGTTGAAGCCCTGGGCCAGCCCCAAGGTCCAGAAGCTCACCAGGGTCGCCACCAGCAACGCGATTACCGAGTTGCCGATGAATAACAGGAATTGGTTGAAACCGGTGCCCGGCGTGGAAATCACATTGGCCCAGCCGCCGATCATCATCAGCACCACCGGCAACAGAATGGTGGCCATGGTCAGCGCGAAGCTTGGCAGACGAGTCCGTGGTTCGCGCTCAATGAACTGGCGTTCCAGCGGGTTTTGCGCTGGCAGGTGGATACGCGGCACGATGAACTTGGCGTAGACGGGGCCGGCGATGATCGCCGTAGGAATACCGATCAGGATCGCATACAGCACGGTCTGCCCGACCGAGGCGTTGTACGCCAGCACCGCCATCATCGCCGCTGGGTGCGGCGGTACCAACGCATGCACCACCGACAGGCCGGCGACCATCGGCAGGCCGACCATGAGGATCGACACGCCCACGCGCCGCGCCACGGTAAAGGCTATCGGCACCAGCAAGACAAAGCCCACCTCGAAAAACAGCGGCAGCCCCACCAGAAACGCGATGCAGACCATCGCCCAGTGGGCGTTGCGCTCGCCGAAACGGTTGATCAACGTACGCGCCACCTGCTCCGCGCCACCGGACTCGGCCATCATCTTGCCAAGCATCGTGCCCAGCGCCACGACCAGGGCGATATGCCCCAGGGTCTTGCCAACCCCGGCTTCGTAGGAGCCCATGATGGCGTCCGCCGGCATCCCGGCCATCAGCGCCAGGCCAATGGACACCAGGGTGATGACGATAAACGGGTTGAGTCGGTAACGTGCGATCAGCACGATCAAAGCGATGATGGCGATGGCAGCGTATGCCAACAGCCCGAAGCCCGGTGATGCGGCCATGCGGTACTCCTCGGAAAGGGTCACGTCGAATTGGTTGTGAAACTCATAAATCATTACCGAGGCGCTTTTTCAAATTTCATGAAAGTAATTTTCGCGCACGGATAAGCGCTGTCGCGAAGGGATATGCCCAACGCTTCTTTATGAAAATTTAAGGAGCGTTCTTACATGACGTTCGCAGAAGGCTGGAAACTCAAACAGCGCGCTTGAGTCATACACTGCATACCCATCGATGCCAGGAAAACACAGATGATTCGCACGACACTTGCCGCCGGCGCCCTGCTTCTTGCGGTGTGCGGCACTGCCGCCGCCGCCGATAACCCGGCGTTGAAAAAATGCATGGACGGCGCCAACACCACCGCAGAGATGGTCGGTTGCAACGTCAAGGAGGCCAAGGTGCAGGACGCCCGGCTGAACAAGGCTTACAAGACCGCACTGGCCGCCCAGGAAGGCAACCGCAGGGACCAATTGCAGGATCTGCAGCGCCTGTGGATCAAATACCGTGACGCCAATTGCGCCTTTGCAGGCAGTGCCACCGGCGGCACCATCGATCAGGTCAACGGCTCCGGCTGCGTGCTCGACATGACCGAGGCCCGCGCCCAGGAACTGGAAGACCTGGTCGGGCCGTAACACGGTGGCGAGCGCCCTCGCCACAGCAGCCCATCAATCGTGATGAACCTTCGCACGCTTGAGCAGCTTCTTGCAGCGCTCCGACAAATGCAGCACGCGCAAATGCTTGCCCGCCTTGCTGTAGCGCTCACGCAGGGTCATCAGCGCGGCAATCGCTGAATAGTCGACAAAGCTCAGGTGACGGCAATCGAGCGTCACCTGCGCCGGGTCGTTGGCCGGGTCGAATTGATTCAGGAACGGCGTGGTGGAGGCAAAGAACAACGTGCCGTGCAGACGGTAGAGTTTGCTGCCGTCGGCTTCCAGGTGTTCATCGGCGTACAGTTCACGCGCCTGCTGCCAGGCGAAGTTCAGCGCTGCAATCACGATGCCGCACAGCACAGCGGTCGCGAGGTCGGTGAACACGGTGATGACCGTCACCGCCATGATCACCAGCACGTCATTGAGCGGCACCTTGTTGATCACCCGCAACGACGCCCAGGCAAAGGTCTGCTGGGACACCACGAACATCACCCCCACCAGCGCCGCCAGCGGAATCCGCTCGATCAACGGCGACAGAAACAGGATGAACAGCAGGATCATCACCCCGGCGAACACCCCGGAGAAACGCCCGCGCCCCCCGGAACTGAGGTTGATCACGGTTTGCCCGATCATCGCGCAACCGCCCATGCCGCCAAACAGACCCGAGACCATGTTCGCAGCGCCCAGGGCCACGCTTTCGCGGTCGGGGTAGCCACGGGTTTCGGTAATTTCGTCGGTGAGGTTGAGGGTCAGCAGGGTTTCCAGCAGGCCGACCATGGCCATCAGGAACGCATAAGGCGCAATGATGCCCAGGGTTTCGAAGGTCCAGGGGATCTGCGGCAGCGCGAAAGTCGGCAGGCCGCCGGCGATGTGCGCCATGTCGCCAAGGGTACGGGTGGGCAGGCCGAGCAGGTACACCGCCAGGCCCACGCCGAGGATAGCTACCAAGGCAGGCGGCACGGCGCGGGTCAAGCGTGGCAGCAGGTAGACGATGGCCATGGTGACCGCGACCAGAGCGACCATCACGTACAGCGGCGTACCGCTGAGCCAGGTTTCACCGCTTTTGAAGTGCTCCAACTGCGCCAGCGCGATGATAATCGCCAGGCCGTTGACGAACCCCAGCATCACCGGGTGCGGCACCATGCGCACCAGCTTGCCCAGGCGCAACAAGCCGAAAGCGACCATGATCAACCCGCCCAGCAGCACGGTCGCCAGCAGATACTCGACGCCGTGCTGCACCACCAGTGCCACGATCACCACCGCCATCGAACCGGCCGCTCCCGAGACCATACCGGGGCGACCACCGAACAGCGCGGTCAGGGTGCAGATGATGAACGCGCCGTAGAGCCCCATCAACGGGTTGAGATGGGCCACCAGGGCGAAGGCGATGCATTCGGGCAGCAAGGCAAATGACGTGGTGAGGCCGGCCAGGGCGTCGGCGCGCAGACGGGTGAGGTTCATGGAGTACCAGGGAATTGCGGGGATGAGGCGAGGAATGGTACGGAATTGAGCGAGGTGGGGCTAGCCTCGAAGACTTTGGTCGTTGCAATCGGGGGCAAGCCCCCTCCCACACTTGACGGTGTTCCAACTCTGGAATGCATTCAATGTGGGAGGGGCTTGCCCCCGATAGCCATAGGTATCTACACAACTTTGTAGCAGCCTCCGGTAACCACGATGCGAAGCGAGCCGCTCTTGACCTTGATCTTGCTCTTAGGCCGAGCCTAGGCGAGGTGCCGAGTGGTGGGGCAAGAGCGTTTTGCTAACTTTTGCGCTTTTCAAAAGTGAGCCGCCGTCAGGGCGGAACCCTAAGTCGCCGTTACCGCAGCAACGGATATGTACGCGCTCTGATCCAACATCCTGATCGGCTGTCAGGCCGCCATCGGGAGCAAGCCCCCTCCCACATTTGGATCGCGCGGCATCAATCAGATAGCTATAGGCCGCCAGGTCGCCACGGGAGCAAGCTCCCTCGCCACAGGTTCAGGGCTACGCCAAAGTTGTGTAGATACCTATGCTGCGAAGACGCCAGCCCCTACACCGCCAAACTCCGCACTTACACTTAAGCAGTCCGCACCAGGCATAGCCCCGCTCAACTGACTTTTCCCACGCAAGCCATCGAACAAAGCCAATATCAGCCCCCGATTCTCCCTCGTAGTCTCACTGCCTCGCACAAGGAAGTGAGCCGTCATGTCAGAACGCGCATACCCCATCACCGAAGAAGAACAGCTCAGAAGGCGCATTCTGTCGCCGCAGCCCAAGCGCGTGCCCTATTCGCCACACATTGACCTATCCGAACCACTCCCCGGCCCGGCGCCGGTGCCCGAGAAGCTGCCCGGCTGTACCTTCACCAAATCCTGCCAATTGCCCGATGGAATCATTCATTACGCCGACCCTGCCGGCTACATACCCCTTGAACTGATCAAAGACTACGGCCATTTCAGTCTGCTGGGCGGGCGCGAATTGGACAGCCGAGGCGCGGTGGCGCTGCGCAAGATCAGCGGCAGCGCGCTCCCGGTAGGCTTGGGTCAGTTGGCGTTGCGCTCGGCCGTCGTGGAGTCCGCTGCTGCGGCTGCAGGCACAGTAGGCGCTGGCCTGCTGGCAGGTTTGGTGGGGCTGGTTTGGCCGTCAGAGCTGGGCGATAGCGCGCTCTATAGCGAAGAGCAATTGCGCTCGATGCAAAAGGCACGCTCGCAGATGCGCTTGCATATCGAGCAACACGAGGACGGCACGCTCAAGGGGTACGGGTTTTATACCGGCAACCACCCGAACTGGCAGATGATCGATGTCGTGCAGCTCCAAAGCCGTGGCGATAAATTTGTGGCGGATTTGGGCCAGGGCGTTGAGCTGATCTGGACGCCTGCGGTGGACCCTGGCGACACCCTTGGCGTTCCGGCATTGGAAGCTGCGCCACAAGCGCCGGTGGTGTGGATCTACCCACCGACGGAGAAGGCCGCGCGGATACTGGTGAACCCGATTTATCCACCGGAGTACCGGGATTTTATTCTGGTGTTCCCGGTGGAGTCGGGGGTTCGGCCGTTGTATGTGGTGGTGAGCACCAAAGCTGGGGATCACAAGTACCACAAGGCACCGAATACCGAACAAATAACTGGCTTTGAAAATCTGAGAAAAGCGAAACCCATGACCCCAAAACAGGGCGGCGCCGGCCTGAGAGAGCGTTGGATAGATGAAAAAGGTCGAAGTGTCTATGAGTGGGACTCTCAACACGGCGAGCTGGAAATGTATCTAGCAAGTGATGGGAGCCATATAGGTGCGTTCAACCACATAACTGGCGAGCAGCTAAAAGGTCCGAAAAAAAAACGAAACATCAAAAAATATCTGTGAGGGCTACATGGGACTTAAAGTGAGATTGGAGTGGTTCGATAAAACCACAGACTTGCTAAGCGGTACGGAGCACTCGTCGGATTTAGGGGACGATCAATCTGTGATTTCCAAGCTCGGATTGTCGGTAGACGAGGACGTCAACAACGGGATGTTTGAACTGCGGCGCGAGTGGCTATCAGTATTACAGACGTACTTTTCTCATAAAATTACGCTTTCAGAAAGCGACTACTTCATCGCGCTTGATTACGAAGACGCCCACGAATAATACGAGCTAAGAGAACCAAGGGAGCCTTTGATCCATCCCCCCGAACGTCGAGGCCGGTGAATCCGAAAGCGTAGAGTTTACAAATATAGAAAGCTCGAAAAAATGGTCATGAACATCAGATTGCGATGGTACGAAAAGCACGGCGATGACTTAACGGCGGATGAGTATTCAGCAGATATAGAAGATTCAGACAGCGTTTTTGAAGTGTTGGGTTTAGGCGAGGAAACAGCGATATATGCCGACGTATTCAATGTGCAGCCTAACTGGATAAGGATTATCCAGCAGTATTTCCAACACGAGATCGACCCCGACCATTTGGACTACCAGATTTCCTTCCGTCACCAAGGCGCCTGGCCGCCGCCTCCAAAACAACCGAAGAGGATATCTTGAGAGGACGATGGCTTGACTTGAACTGAACTGAACAGAATGTCCCAGGCAAGCAAAGGGGCGTCGCAGGCACTGCGGTTTGGCTGTTGCCCCAAGGTTTGCTTTACAGCATCGCCCGGGCTTAGCCGCTTTCAACGTTAGTTCCCGGTGCCGATGCCTCAGCAGTCACTTGGGCTGAAACGTCTCAAGATACGCCAATATATTTTCAATCTTCTCCTGGTCACTAATACCCCAAAAGATCATCCGCGTACCGCTCACCACTTTCTTCGGCGCTTCGATATAGGCCGCCAGTTTGTCGCGGGTCCAGACCACGCCGGAGTTTTTCATGGCGTCGGAATATTGGTAATCCGTGGTCGTCCCCGCGGGTCGGCCGATGATGCCATTGAGTTGCGGCCCGAATCCGCCACGTGCGCCTTCGCCGACACTGTGACAGCCGCCACACGTCTTGGTGAACAGCTTGCCGCCCGCCTCGGCGTCGCCGGCAGCAAACGCCGGGTGGGCATTGAAGGTCAGGGCTAGGGTCAACAAGACATACTTCATCAGAGGGCTCCGCATCGAGTGTTGCCTACGATTATGCCTGTTTAAAATCGACTTCCCCCTTCGTACGCTCCCGCTAACCGTCAAACGACCACCCATCGTTTAAAAAACATCCAATCGAACCTATGTGCCCGGCCTCCACTCCACCCTACTGGAACCTGATGGTGGAGAAGGATCATGGCTCAGCCATCGATTTTAGTGCTGGAAGACGACGAAATCATTCGGGCGTTAATGGTGGATGTACTGGAGGACTTCGGCGCAGTGGTGACGTCGTTCCCTTCGGCCGATGAAGGGATGATTTACCTGGAGCGGGGCGACGAGCCGGTGGACCTGATTGTCAGCGATGTGCAAATGCCGGGCCTGCTTAACGGTTACGACTTGAGCCGCGTGGTGGCTCATCGCTGGCCTGAGGTTCAGGTGCTGCTGACGTCGGGCAACACCACGATAGCGTCGCAGTTGGGCGGGTCGGTGCGGTTCCTGCCCAAGCCCTGGAGTACCGACCACTTGATTGAGTGCGTGCAAACAGCATTGACTCAGCAAGGTCTGTCGATGCATTGATAGCGTCGCGATATCACTTCAATCGAACTTCGCGGCCCCTTCTGCGGTCACTAAACCTGAAAGGAGCGACATTTCTGATCCGCAGGTCAGCCTTTTCGCTGCTGCGTTCAGCTGACGACCATGAATTGTGTAGAATCGTCGCCCATTTTCACGCGTCATTCATGGCCGAGAGGCCCACAGTTCGAGCTCATTGAATGCATTCAAAGGCCCATGACGTTGGTGCGCCCTCCTTGTTGGAAACGTTGCGCACAGGCACGGGGCTGCTGCATGTCGCGTTGGAAAAGCGCCTGCCGTTTTTTTCCGAGCATCTGGATACCGACTGGTACCGGCGCTTGCTGCAGGCGTACTACGGTTTTTATCAGCCGATGGAAGCTGTGCTGTATGGCAGCGGCTTAATTCCCGACGGATATGACGCTGCATCGCGTACGAAAACGCCGACACTGGTCAATGACCTCTACGCCCTCGGCCTGAACGAACACACCCTCCGCGTCCTGCCCCGTTGCACCCAACTCCCTGACCTGGACACGCCAGCTGCCTGCCTGGGCACCTTGTATGTGCTGGAAGGCGCGACACTCGGTGGGCAAGTACTGCGCCGCGAAATGGCCTTGCGCCTGGCGATCGATGCCGACAACGGCGGTGCGTTTCTGGATATTTACGGCGTAGAGACGGGCCGACGCTGGAAAGACTTTCTCGACTACCTGGCTCGCGTGCCGCTGGACGCGACCGCCAGAGAGCGCGCAGTCATCGCTGCGCGTTCCACATTCAGCGGCTTTGAGCAATGGCTCGACAGCCAGGAGGTACTGCTATGAAACCCGACGATTTTGAAGAGCTGCTTGCCAACTGCGCTGACGAGCCCATCCGCTTTCCGGGGGCGATCCAGCCTCATGGTGCGCTGCTGACCTTGTCGGAGCCCGACCTGAACATCATCCAGGTCAGCGCCAACGTGGGTACATTGTTCAACCATGCCGCCGAGGCGCTGTTGGGCCAGCCACTGCACAGGCTGATCGGTACGGAGCAGGCGCACGCCGTGCAGGCCATGGCGCAGCACAACACATTTTTCGATGCGCCACCGCTGCATGTCACGCTTAACGGCACGCCTTTCGAGGGCCTGCTGCACCGCCATCAAAACGTGCTGGTACTTGAATTCGAGCCGCACCTGGAAAATTTCACACCGCGCGCATTGAACGGTCGCACCAGTAACCTGGGCAAAATGCTGCAACGCTTGCAGGCCGCGAAAACCCTGCAGGCGCTGTACGAGATCAGCGTGAATGAAATCCAGGCCATGACCGGTTACGACCGCGTGCTGATCTACCGCTTCGAAGACGAAGGCCACGGCCAAGTGATCGCCGAAGCGTCGGCGCAGTCCATGGAACTTTTCAACGGCCTGTTCTTCCCCGCGTCCGACATTCCGGAGCAGGCGCGCGAGCTGTATCGCACCAACTGGCTGCGCATTATCCCCAACGCCGCCTACGAGCCCGTACCGCTGCTGCCCAAGCTGCGCCCGGACACCGGCCAGCCTCTGGACCTGAGCTTCGCCACCCTGCGCAGCGTGTCGCCGATTCACTGCCAATACATGAAAAATATGGGCGTGCTGTCGTCCATGAGCATCTCGCTGATGAAGGGCGACAAGCTCTGGGGCCTGATCAGTTGCGGCAATCGCGAGCCGCTGCTGGTGCCGAACGAGTTGCGCACCGCCTGCCAAACCATCGGCCAGGTGCTGTCGTTACAGATCAGTGCCATGGAGGCCCTGGAACTGAGCCGTCAGCGTGAGGAAAAAGTTCAGGCGCTGGCGCTCCTCGACCAGGCGATGAAGGCTTCGCAAGACACGGTGTTCGACGGCCTGGCTCAACAAGGCCAGCTGCTGATGGACCTGACTCGGGCAGGCGGCGTGGCGATCATCGAGGACAGGCAATTGCACCGCTACGGCAACTGCCCGGAACCGGCGCAGATTCGCGCCCTGCACAAGTGGCTGCAGGAACGCGACGAGCCGGTGTTCTCCAGCCACAACCTGGTCTCTGTCTACCCACCGGCCGCCGAGTTTCAGCAGCTGGCCAGCGGCGCACTGGCTCTGCATCTACCCAAGCCCGTGGACAACGGTGTGCTGTGGTTCCGCCCGGAGGTGAAGGAAAACATCAACTGGAGCGGTGACCCGCAGAAACCGCTGGACCTGGAAAACTCCGACGGTAGCTTGCGCCTTCGCCCACGCACCTCGTTTGAAATCTGGAAAGTGGTGATGGCAGGTATTTCCACCAAGTGGAGTCATGGCGACCTGTTCGCCGCCAACGACCTGCGCCGCTCGGCCCTGGAAAACGACCTGGCCCGCCAGGTAAAGCGCGAGCAACTGGCGGTGCGCGCGCGTGATGACCTGGTGGCTGTGGTGTCTCACGACCTGCGCAACCCGATGACCGTCATCTCCATGCTCTGCGGCATGATGCGAAAAGCATTCAGCTCCGAGGGCCCGCACACCTCGCGACGAATCTCCACGGCCATCGACACCATGCAACAGGCCGCCGGGCGCATGAACGTGCTGCTGGAAGACCTGCTCGACACCTCGAAAATCGAGGCTGGGCGCTATGTGGTCAAGGCCGTGCCGCTGGACGTGAGCCAAATGTTCGATGAGGCTTACGCGCTGCTCGCCCCGCTGGCGATGGAAAAAGGCATCGACCTGTCGTTCAACGCCGAGCCCGGCCTGCTGATCAACGCCGACCCGGAGCGCTTGTTCCAGGTGTTATCGAACCTGATCGGCAACGCCATCAAGTTCACCCCGCGCCAAGGCAATATCGGCATCAGCGCCATGAGCAACGGTGAAGAAACCGTCTTCTCGGTGCGTGATTCCGGCGAAGGCATCGCGCCGGACCAGTTGCCTCACGTGTTTGAACGCTACTGGACGAAAACCGAAAACAACCCCACCGGCAGCGGTTTGGGGCTGTACATCACCCAAGGCATCGTCCAGGCCCATGGCGGCCAAATCGTTGCCGAAAGTGAGGTGGGCCGGGGCAGTGAGTTCCGGTTTACCGTGCCCAGGGTGACTGAAGGCTCACTGACCTGATGCGGTAAAAAATGTGGGAGCGGGCTTGCTCGCGATTACGCAGTGTCAGTCGACAGATGAGCTGACTGATACTGCGCATCGCGAGCAAGCCCGCTCCCACATTTGTTTTGCGTTACCGGATAAATCTCATACAGGCAATCTCACCAGCGCTTGCAACCCGCCACCCTGGCGCTCGGACAGCGTCAGGCTGCCGCCATGCTCCAGCACAATCGCTCGGGCGGTCGACAGCCCAAGCCCTACACCGCCCGTGCTTTTATTGCGTGACCCCTCCAGACGATAGAACGGCAGGAATACATCCTCCCGATGCGCCGCAGGGATGCCCGGCCCCCGGTCCAGCACCCGAATCACCACCTCCCCATGCTTGCTTTGCAACTCGATCTGCGGCGCCGTGCCGTAGTGGATCGCATTGTCCATCAGGTTGGTCATCACCCGCTTGAGACCCAGGGGCCGGCCGAAGTACACCAGGCGTGGCGGGCCGCTAAAGGTGAGGTCGATGGCCTGGTCGCGATAATCGTCGATCAGGGTCTGCAGCAACTCCGCCAAATCCAGTTGGGTGGCCTGTTCCAGGCGAGCATCGTCGCGGAAAAATTCCAGGGCGGTGTTGATCATGGCCTGCATTTCATCGACGTCGCGGAACAGTCGCTGCTGCTGGTCGGTATCCTCAACGAATTCACCGCGCAGACGCAGGCGGGTCAGCGGCGCGCGCAGGTCGTGGGAGATGGCGGCAAGCATCTGCGTACGGTCCTCGATGAAGTGCCGCAATTGCGCCTGCATGCTATTGAAGGCCAGAATCGCCTGGCGCATTTCGTGAGGTCCCACCGGCTCGATCGGCGGCGCGCGAAAGTCGCTGCCAAAGCGCCGCACACCTTGGGCGAAGTGTTGCAGCGGGCGCGCCAGACGGCGGGTGGCGACCAAGGTGACGAGTGCGGTAGACACCAGCACCAGCGCCAGCACGATCAGGCTGCGCACACCATCGTCGAGCCCCCAACTGCGTGTGCCGGTACTGAACATCAGCCAGGAGCGATCGGTTAGCTGCATCAACAGCACATACTGGCCGTGACCGTCCGGCCAGTCGGCAGGTCCATAGACTTCCGTGGGTCGCGTCGGGCCGTCAAGCAGGTGCTTGAATACCTCCTCCCCGGTGCTGAAGTCAGGATCATTGAGCACTGGCAAACCAAGGGCCGCTCGCTGCGCCGCCCAGGTCACGCTGAAAGAGCCGTCGCCGATCACTTGAGCAAGGCGCGTACGCTGCGCCGGCTCGGACGCTTCGATCACACGGACCACCACGGCGACTTTTTCCAGCAGGCCGGTTTCGGTCAGCGGTGGCCTGGCCCATACACCTGCCAATTGTACGAACAGGGCATTGAACGCCAGCGCGGTGATCATCGCGACCAGCACGGTCAGCGCGATCCAGCGCGCCACCGTGTCGCGCGGGCGCTGGCTCATGAGCGGCTCACGCTGGCG
>Ga0265797_10011039_pt1 | contig 11395 bp, 7 predicted proteins | sample P2T30metagenome_FD_192433 | JGI IMG/M metagenome (GOLD analysis project Ga0265797, IMG submission 192433) | Plant litter microbial communities from East Loma Ridge, Irvine, California - P2 T30 | ecosystem: Environmental > Terrestrial > Plant litter > Unclassified | place: USA: California... | reverse complement strand
TACAGAAGTTCAGCATGTTTGCTTCTTTTTATTGCCATGCCGTCAATAGCGGCTGGCTGTGCTGACTACCGATCGGTGGTCCTGGGTAGCTTAGGTGTAGCTTAGAGTTGCATATTCATGACTATCTTGTCTCGCGGTCATCTGCGCTTTCAAGCGTGGTGACTGCTTTGAGATGCACCAATTTTTCGCTTCCAAGTGCTGTGCTTGCTGCGGTGGTGAGGTCTTTGTGTCCATGTTTGACTGCTGCGGCTTGTGCGTGTGCATTGCGCATGCCTACATACATCACGCCGCTGCAAAGCACATAGTGAGATGCCAGTGACGGATCGCTGGAATTTCTGCATTTGTTGTTGCGCATGAGACGCATGCTCGATGTGCAACGAGTTTCCACTTGCTCCTAACTTTCTTGAACACACCTCACTGTGTTCGACTAATACTCATGCTGACAGCTTCTGCCTGTTCTTAGAGCGCGTCCCTATCCGTCTACATAAAGTATTAGAGAACCGTGTTTGCCGATAGCTTGGTCTTGTCTACGTCTAGCCTTTGTTGTGAACTGATATATCATGATTGCCTTGCGTGTCGAAATCAGCTGTGGTTAACGCATCGATAATCAACCTTATCCTCGTACCCGCAGAACAAGAGTTCACAAGTATGACGGAGATTGTCTGCGTATATATGCCATTGGGCGGCAGACACTGCAATAAACATTTGGCTTCATCCTCAGGTATCCTTAGCGCGGTATTTGTGAATCGCGTCCGGTAGGTCACTTTTCTTTGGTCAGCATGTTGGCACATGTATCGGAGTTCTTACTTTTACAATCGCTTCGGATGGTACTCCTAACTGCAATTCGATCGTAGAACAGGCGCCAGACTTGTTCACTTTGGTTGCATAGCCATCGAAGCACTGCCGTTTCCCTGACCATAAGACACTGAGGAAATTACATTCAAGACTGTATGGCCATCCTTCGATAACTCCCATCTTCTCACTGGGGTTTCACTCATTCGACAGAGTTGATTTTCCACCAAGGTGGAACATCATGTACGTGAGCTGAGAAGATGAGGTGAGGCGTGAGAGCGAGGTGGCCCCTTCCATTGTACGTTGTTGCTGATACTACGGAGAGAGGACATTGCAACCGGCAGCGTTGGTTCTGCAGCATATAATCAAATCTTCCATCCACCGATTCCAAGTCATCTGAAGGCGCCTGTTCTCTCACTATAGCTCATGTCTGCTTTTTCACTCATGGGTCCAAACTCAATCGTCCTGCGGTCGGCTGCACGCCAAACGTCTCCAGATCCCACCGTCATACTGCGGCGTGAAGTGGTGTACTCTATTTGCACTTTTACATCTTCGCCCCACCGCTGTATAATGTTGTCGTGTTGGTCGCCACGTACTTGGGTGTATTGCGAGCGCTGCTCTCTGTGAAAACGGACTCGGCCACTGAATTCTTTGAGGTCTTCAAGATGGATGTGATCAACTGAAGTGCCTGGACTGGCCAGTACCGAGAAAAGTGGCGCGAATGATGCGTAAATGATTGATATGCTGCGCAGACAGATCTCGCGAAGTGTCGATTGGTGATTTTGTACGAATAGGCGGAGTTGAGCTACATTCACAGTAAGGCCGGCGAGGTGGAAGACACGCAAACGCGGGAAGGGGGCGAGGAGGGCGAGTTCATTGATGTATCGCATGCGCAATTTTCTTTCCGGCCTTACAATCTTGTAGTTGTATGAGTGGTTGTCGGGCGTAATCTTGTGCCATGTGATACGCAGCTCCTCAAGGTCTCGGCAGAGGCTCAACATTTTCATCTGACTGGCGAGGTGGTGGGTATCAGTCTCGAGCTCGTGCTTAAGGGAGTTGTCTTGCCTTTCGATAGCGGACACAGGCGTCGGATCATAAATCATCAGATCCGCTCCCATGAATCTGTCCGATAAGCATAAGGATATGGCCTTCAAAGATCGAAATGGAGTCCACTCTTGCTCCGACCCTGTCCAATCGAGCTGACTAAAAGTGTCGTGCGGAAGGTTAAATCGAGTTGTTCCTGGGTTCTGCCAAACACTTCGAGATGTCGGGTCCGTGGGCCCGTCTCTCTCAAAGATCGCGCGACAAGACAAGAAGTCTCTGCCGCAGCTCGAAATACCTTAATGCGAAGTGTCGCATCAAATGGGATAGAAGACTTCCGCGTCACGGTATCTTCGTCGTATACCACACCTTCGAGTGACAAAGTCTCGAGTTCGCATTGTGGCTCGGACGCGATGCTGCGCATCGATTGGCACAGAAGAGCGAGGTCGTCTCCAGTATTGCGGAAAGCCTTGTCAACTTCATAACACTGGCGTAGCCCGTCGAAACATCTTCGCGCAGTGATCATTTCTTCCTCGCTGCATTCCTCCTTCGTACGTGGGCGATGACTTCCGACAATCCGAGTTCCTGTCGCCAAGATCGCCTCTAATGTCGACAGGTCGTACAACACGCCAGTGAGGGTCAGATGTCGTACTAAACAGCCTAAGCGCTGTCCATGGGATGTCATGTGAGCGAAGTACTGAAGGCCAGATTGTGTGAGATCCACATTTTTGCTCCTCAGGGATGAGAGGAAGCGGTCCTGTGTTGCTCTGGCGCATGTTTCTTTGCTGACCAATCGAAGCTGCCGAATGTCGTCTAGTTCGAGATCTCGGAGCACGATATCAAAGAGCTCTGGTGTCAGAACATCAAGTCTTGCGGAGCTCATACTGGCGGACTTGATCCTCTCGATCCGACTTGCACCTGTAGACGGTCGTAAGGATACCGTAGGGCATTAATTGTGCTAGGTTGGTTTGTTCACGGACGGGATGAGTGTGGTCGTCAACACACTATCGCTCACGGGAAGGACATTCAGTGCATGTAGGCAGTAGCGGTGAGGCGCCTCCACGCGCGAAGCGAACAAGCACCACCTGCAGCGATGCGGCACAGCATCTGGAAGGATCAATTTAAATCAGTGGTCTTGGCCTTCTTGATGGCCGTGCCCTAGGTCTCAAATGTTGCCTTAAGTATACACTATCTTTGTTACAAATAGCTATGGTACAACTCAGATACAAGAAAAAGGAAAAGTCTTCGGCCGTCAGGGCGTTAATTCTACACAAACATTACACCCAACCATGCTGTACAAGAAGGAGCCCGCGTTTGCATAAAGTGATATACCAACAAATCAATGCCCAGAAATCCAGCTCGTGCGAGCGTCAACTCCATTCGGGAGTTTGCCCTTCATCAAACCGATGTTGATCGCCGTGTTGCCAGAGATCGGACGTCCCGATGGCATGTCGTCGTAGCCGGAGAAGGGGTACTTCAAGAAGAGATTCTCTTGAGCGTCCCAGTCCATAGGGAGTTCGGTGGGTAGCGAGCGTGCGTTGGTGGAGTATCTCTGGGTCTGCCTCTGCACTGGAACCGCGGAGGACTTGACGGTTCGCTTTCGGGGAGCGCGAGGCTGTGGGGCTTTGTTGGCTGATGGCGCTTTTGGAGTCGAGGTAGAAGGCTTAGAGGGCTGTTTAAGCATCTTGATGATCTTGTTGTACTCGCCTGTTTCGGATGAGATCTGGGCTCGCAGGTAGTCTGGCGAGCGAGGGGTTGTCAAAGTCTCCATCACAGGTGTGCGGGGTGTGTACTCCCAGCGGTCTAGCTGCGGAGGATCAACGGGTTCGATGGCTGGGTCCAGGAAAGCGTCTTGACCTCTTGCAAGAAGCTGAACAATGTCGATGCTCTCTCCTGGTGGAATTGCGGTGGGGTTGGAGGGCGTGATGCAGTCCATGTCGACTTCCTTGCGGAGGACATGGTCGATGTCAACAGCTGAGAAGTAGGCGCACGATTGTGGTAGGTCGTCGATGCCCATCTGCTGACTGAACATTGCTCGAGTCCAGACGTTGGCAACCTGGAGCGCCATCGCCGTGCGGTACTTGTCTTCGTTCTTGGAGAGGTACCGGATCTCATCGTGGACGGTCAAGGCCAAACGAGCCTGAATATTGTAACGACGGCAAAGGTAGTCCATGCTGACGATCAGTAGGTGAAGGTAGTCCACGCCACTGGACTGGATAGCCCAGTTAATTCGGCTGGTCATAAAGCCACCGGCATTGATATAGCGGCGCATCAATGCCTCAGTGATTCCAGCACCAAGCACCGGTGTTCGAGGCTTCTCTTCTTCAGCGAAGTCTTCAAGCTTGTTGAAGACAAGAGACTCCGTACCACCAGTCCAGAACTTGCGATCCCGAAGAATCTTCGCACCACGCTTTTTACCCTTCGTGTTGAGGTAGAGATTCTCCGCAATGCGTTTGGCATCTTCATCCCTTAAAGTAGGATTGAACCTGCGAAGCAAGCTTTGCGCGAAATTGAGACCTGCGCCGTAGATGCGACCGTAGTTGAAGACCTTGGCGTCGTTCCGGCTGATACCCAAGATCGATGCAGTACGAGAATGCAGATCCGTGCCAGCTGCTTTGGTACCTTCAAGCGTCATGAATCCGATCGCATTGCCACCGTGGATCTTGAAGCTGGCATCGCCGACAAGAGAAGCAATCCAGAGCTCTTGACTGTCCACATCTGCGCCGACGAAGGAGTAGCCTGGAGGCGCAGTGACCATACTCTTCAGCTCAGAGCCGACACGATTCGACTTCGCGTTGGCAGCCGTCAGCCATGTGTTCTCAACCGCACGTCGCGTAATGGTGCCCATGGGAATAACTTGTGGCAAGATGAAGCCCTGCTCGTCCTTGAGATCAGTCGCACCCGGGCGTTCGGCGTTGTAGACAACCATCTGGTGCATGATTCTGTCGCGTGCACTGATCCAGTAGCTGCAACTTGCGTTCATCTTCAGCGCCTCCTTTGCGTAAGCGAATTCGGACGACAATGTTCCCTGCTCGAAGAAGGAGAGGTATCCCTTCGCCAACGGGCTAGTGCATCGAGCGCTTGGTCCATCCTTGTGTGGCAGCTTGAAGTAAGCGTGCGCCACATCGTACTTGAGTCGCGAACTGTCTTCTTCTTCATCCATGTCACATCTTGTCATTGCTTGGTCTTCATACTTCTTAGCGTCCGCATTAGAGACTTTGAAAGTCCAGCCGAACTTATCGCTCCATACAAGAGGGTGGTCATCCCACGCGAGACGCAGAAGCAGAGGAGCTACGCGTGTACGAACAGAAAGGTTGATGGGACCATCAGCTTGCGGGAACAGGTCCTTGTACCACTTTGGCATACCTGGCATCTTCTGCCGTGCGGCCGGTCGAGGCGGCGCTTTCTTGGTGCCTTTAGTCATGCGGATCTCCTGTCCAGACCAGTCGAGCTGACTGAGCCATGGATCGTTTTCGAACATCTCTGGATTCGTGCGAAGCTCAAGAGCCCTCTCTGCCAAGTCGACCAGACGCTCCTGAACGCCAGACGACAGTCTCTCATAAGTCGCTTCCGCATTGGCAATGTACGCTTTCCAGCCCTGGTTGACGGGCAGAATTTCCGCCGACATGTGGCGCAACGCTGCGAACGACACAGGGTGCGGACATGTTTCGAGGAAATGCGGTAGTACTTTCTTGTAAACGCGATGCGTAATGTCGACATCAGCAGCGCAGTAGTCCAACAGTTCGTCTAGCCTTCTAACAACACCTTCGCGGTCCAATTCTCCAAACCATTCCCTCTTTGCCTTGTCAATAGTGATGCCGCAGTGAAACTTTGCGACATCACGAAGACTGTTGACGGAGCTGCGTCCAACCCACAAATCCTCTTCCTGGTCCATAGATTCGCCCGAGTCGAGTAGTGAAGACAGCTCAGCTGCATTGTCGTCGTTTGCGATTTGATCTCGCACCTCGCGCGCCTTGCGATGCTTGACCCAGGTAGGCCTCTGCCGACTGCACATACCGTTTGCCGCGACGTGGAGACTCATAGTGTCCATGAAGTAGTTCCTCGACTGCTCCATACTGTACTCTTCGTAGATCCTAGCCCTGTCGTATCCGATATTGTGCCCAACGATAACCCTTGGCTTGGTTATATCTCCAAGCGGTATCAAATGCCTGTCGTTCTCGCTCTCTCCCAGCAGCCAAGGCGACAGCCATGCGTACCAGTGTGTTCCAGATACCGCGCAAGCCATGGCCGGAAAGTTGGTCTCGTGCCACATGACCTCCGTGTCGAATGTCAAGACCTCCTCATCTGGCGCCTCCACAGCCTCCCAGCTTCCATCTTCATTGTACTTCGTCCAGCCACTGCGCTGCTGCCATGACCTCGGTCGCGATGGAGGGGAAGCTCGCGCGTACTTTTTAGCAAGCGTCAAGTAAGGCTCAGCGCTGTCCATGCCCAAGCGATAGAAATGCTCGTCCAGCGAGGTGCCTTGAAGATCCGGTAGATCGAAGCCAATCGGCTCACTGTTGTCGCTCGTCTTTCCCAGTAAATCATGTCGCTTCAAGTGGTCTTTCGACAAAGCGACCAGTTCCGGGTCGGCGACGAATGGCTGCCGGTCGGGCGATGGTGGGAATAGCTGGGGGTACACATGAGACGAGACCTGCTGCACGCCGATCTCATTGTGCCTTGCTTTCGATGGAATTTGTAGTGAATGCGATGGCGGTTCCGTTTGTTCGGCCTCAGCTGCCGCCGCAGCTGTGGCATAGCATCTTTGCGCATGAATCCATTTAGGGGTGTGCGGCGACAGGCGTAGGAGAGAGGTTTGCTGCGTGCGCTCGAGCGCGTTTACCACCTGTCGATGGCATCTTGATCGCATTGTCGCGTATATCACGCTCTGGTCATCATCTTCTCTGTGGGTGTTTTGCAGATTATGCCATCTCCAGTCGAGATGCAACTGTTCGCGTCATCGTTGGAGGAGGAGATCCGCGGCGTTGGAAGTTTGGTTGTGGACCCCTGTTTACTTACATAAGGCTTACTGCAAGATGAGACATCTCCTCCTTATTGGTAGACGGCATAACCGTTACCGTTGATCAATTAAAGTGTTTGTCACATAACTTAGATTGAAGATTCATAGTTTCGCTTGTAGAACTCATTTATGTCATTTCAAAAGGTCGGGTAACGACTGATTTGATCTCAAGATCATGTTCTTGCTCCCTCGACACTTGTAAGGACGACGCGATGTACTGAAGAAAAGTACTCATGTCATTCGTTGATCGCGGTCTAGTATCACGGGTATCTACCTAAATCCAAGCATCTCATTCCTTCGCATCCGCCTTCTCCGCCACCTGAGGAGGCGTGGCATCTCCATCTGCGGTCTCGCCCTCCATGACCTCCGGCTTGCCTCTCCTCCCCTTGCCCGTCATGTCAGCAATGACACTCTTGATCGTGTGCGAGATGGTCTTTCTGCTCTGCCAGAGTGGTAGGAAGACAACCACAGCTGTAGAGAAGAACAGCCATATGATTCCCACGATAATCCAGCCTGTGAAGAAGCCCTTGCCAAAGATATACCCGGTACCGAATAGAGGCATGGGCCACAAGATGATGAAACATAGCGAGAGAGTTACGCAGAGTATGCGTGCCATCTTGGCAGCACGATCGAGCTGACTGCGCTCTTCTGCTTGTGATGCAGTGGGTTGCAAAGCTGCTCCGTTGGCAGCCATCTGTTCGGGGTCCAGCATGGCGGAACTAGCGACTATATCGGAACCATCGCCTTTGCTGATAGTAGCCATCGAGACCCAGTCGTACTTTTGTGGCTTGAAAGGCGGCACATATGTGAGTAGCGGAATGAAGATCAGTGGCGAGCAGAGAGCAACGACATTGCCAACAAGCATGGGCGTGTTTGCTCCAGTGGATTCGATGGAGATCTCACCGGCAGTGGCATATGTAGTACCTAGCCAAGTAGCCATAGAGCAGCAGAATCCAAGGATGGGGGAGAAGGTCGCGGCAGCCCAGGACTACAAAATGTTAGTATTGCAATTGGATGACACGAAGCGAAACTGATTCCTCACCTGATTCTTCCAAATCATAGTCATGGCAGCCGGAGCGACTGCAGAAGAGATGATGACACCCATGAGCAGGTACAGGTATCCCATGCCGACGCCAATGTAGTACAACATGGTTGAGAACCCTCCCATGAAGAGCGCGAATGCAGTCATGGAGATGTAATTGACACGCATGAGCTGCTTGCCGGTCGCTCTCGGATTGATGTAGGTCTTGTAGATGTCGTAAGCCGAGATGGAGGATACTGAGATGAGCTCAGAAGAATATGTGCTCATGATGGCCATGTACTGTAGGTATGTCAGTCCCGAGATCTCCATGCAGACAGTTTGCGCAAAGTCTTACCGCCAGCATGATAGTGGCTACAGCGCCTCCTTTGCCCATCATCGCAACAGCCACATTAGGCAGCACCAATCCAGCGGTCACATCTGCATCAGCCAACCGCTCTGGATAAGTAGGCCAGACATCGTAGCCTTCGAGAGCCAATCCAGCAAGTCCCATGCAGGTCGCTGTCACCCAAGGCACGGCGAACCAGCCCAAACCACCCATAACATAGCCGGGCAGTGCGTGGACAGGCGATGTGGCGATTGCCTTGTTATAGTAACTGTTGTCTAGAAAGACGGTGCCGAAATTACCGATGAGGTTGATGACGAAGAACTCGCCACCACCCTGAGACCGCATGGTCAGGTAGCTTCCTCCGGCGTTGCCTGCCAGAGGACGCTCAGTTGCCAGGTTCGTGAGAATTTCCCAGAGCTGGCCAGGTGACCCAAGAATGCTGTTCGAGGCGTAAGTGGTGAACGCGAAGGCGAAGATGATGATCAAGAATACGAGCGTGTTGATGTAATCCGTGATAAACGTTGCTTTGATGCCGCCATGGAGTGTGTAGATGACCACTCCGATGGGGAACAGAAACACCGTGGCTGCTGTGGGAGCACCTGTGAGGAACTCGATCACTCCAGCACCGCCGGTAAGCAGCATTGCGGTGACGAGGATGTTGGTGAAACAACAGAAGACGATGAATACGCCGTGTGTGATGGGTCCATATCTAGCTTTGACGACTTCGAGGAAGGTGTGAGCATTGGGAGCTCGTCTCTTCAGCTCAATTGCAAGTGTAGCGAAGAGAATGATTTGGACGCAAGCACCTCCAGCGTACCATAGTGCGCCTGAAATCCCGTACCTAATAAAATTCTTATTAGCTACAACTCGAGCTCTATTGAAGTGCAGGAAGAATCCTTACCTATATGTCACTGTAGTACTCTGCAGCAGGGTCGCAGCCCATGTCCACGTCGACACAACAGACGATGCGACCAGGCCTGACTTGAGAGACCGACCAGCGGTAGTGAACTCTTCAGAAGTCTGCAGCTCATAGTTGTAACGCTTCAGACTCCATGTGATTCCAAGCATAAGCAAAGCGAACAGGAAGCCAATACCAATAGTGAGGCCATATCTAGCGTTGTCACGTTAGCTGCAGCTCCAATCGTTTTTTGAAGCATTCATCATAGCTCACCCAACGCCAACAGGCAGGATAGCTTCGCTGGAACTCATGGTAGACTTGGCACAAAATTAGCTAGATGTAGTGGAATCCACATGGTCATGACGACGAGGCCAGAGCACATATATATGATCGTTCGCAATAGGCACAAGACTCTGCCCACGCCTCTTGGAAACAAGACAACCGATCGTCGCCGACTACATTTCGCCGAATTGCAGCATGAGCGGGATACAGAAGATCAATGTTGTAATATTTTCATGCTGAGGAGCATTCATCATTGGCCGCGTCTGGCATGCTGGATAACGAACCCGGAGATGCCAAGTTGATAAGGTCCATTGCAAAGGATCAACACGCGACAGAACCGGGATCAATAGCGACTAGCATGCTTGGTATCCAGTGCGGTAACGGCGAGAAGAAATCAACGGGTCTTGGTGGGTGTATGATGCATTGGTTTAGAGTGCAGAAGCCAAGTGATAAGGTTCTTGGTCGATAGCAAACGTAAGTGCGTTTGCGCGATCCACTCGCTGCCGATCATCCGGTGCCATTACTCGACAGTTCGACAAATTTATTGCGATATATCAGATGAAACGAGCGGCCTCGCACACTCTGTCGTTTTGTTCTCTTGATATTGTAGAAAATCGTGTATCGTGTTGTTGCTGGTAGGAAGATGGCTCCAAGGTTCTCGTGCGCCGAAACCGTCGCCGAAAAGTGGAGAAGTTGCGATGCCGGCCCTGGGCAACGACATTGTTGAACGACAACGAATCTGATGACCACCACTCTCACCAAACCAAGCGTACCTTACCTTACCTATTGATAGCACATACTTCAACTCGACTGGGACTGACACTGTCTCTCGAATTTCATCCCGCTCCGCCAATAGCGAAGAGTGGAAACGTACACTCAACCTAAGCTGACATTCGCAATTCCAGTTGTCACGCTTCATCTTCATTGTATTTTGGTACCCATGCAAGTAGTCTACCAAGCATGGCCGATGAATGAAGGGCGTCAGAACGACTATTTGAAGGCTGACTATCTTGACATCAGCAATTCCATACTTCACTGATTGGTAGTATAGACTAGCCCACTCCCACAATGAAGTGTCGAAAAAGACATTGCAAATGCCTTCTCAAGCCGTAAGGCTCAACACGCATAATAGCACCTCCTCTTTCACCTCTTATACCATGTCAAGCCGCTCTATTCACGCAAAGAAATCTGCGTCGCAAACATGTCCTGAATCTCAACTCTGACGACACCCCGTTGCCATGCGCATGACCCCCGTGACTCTGATCAGCAAACACATGAGCAACAGCAACAGGCAGCCACCGCATCACGAATATCCGCCGACTCTGGAAAAAGAAGAGCTCTGTTCTCCTCAATCTCGCAACTCAGCACCGAGCAATCTCGCAACCATGTCGAACCCAAACAGCCAGCCGAACGACCTCAAGGGCATGGTCAGGACCAAGAGGAGAAGCAACAACAGGCACACCACCTTCTCGCAGAGGGAGAGGCCGCCGCCCGCACGATACCACGATCTCGGGCCTTGGACAGTCACTCCGTCCACAAACCCGCTTGTTCCTCAGAACAGACCTTTCCAGCCTTTTCCCCCTGAAGCTGCGAACAACAACCCGGCAGGAGCACCTCCCACAGGCCCCCTCCAATTACCCGCCAACCAACCCGCCACACCCACCAACGCCACTCTCCCAATCTTCGGCCAAACTCAACCTTCAACCAACAACCCCTCAACACCCACCACCGCCAACGCCACCCTCCCCATCTTCACCCAACCCAACCCACCCAACAACCCCTCCCCACCCACCACAACCACATCGGAGCCAACACCACAGCAACCCCAGCAACCCCCTCCCCCAAAACCACACCTCCACCCCTCCAGCCCCACCGCAAGCATCACCTCCCAAAACCTCGAAGACATCGACCTGCGCTCGCCCTCGGACGACCCAGACTACGATTTCATCGAAACCGCGGAAGCGACGCACTCGGCTCGCAATGCGCAGCCTGATC
>Ga0265797_10011038_pt1 | contig 11396 bp, 12 predicted proteins | sample P2T30metagenome_FD_192433 | JGI IMG/M metagenome (GOLD analysis project Ga0265797, IMG submission 192433) | Plant litter microbial communities from East Loma Ridge, Irvine, California - P2 T30 | ecosystem: Environmental > Terrestrial > Plant litter > Unclassified | place: USA: California... | reverse complement strand
CATCCGTCGGTTGGCGTAATACCCTGACAGTATCAAGGATTGCTCAACATCTTTGTCCAACACCTCCAAGAACCCTCCTTCATGGACGCTATAGAGCACTGTGACAGATGGTATCAGTAATGAAGGTACTTGAGGTGTGAGAGGGGGTGTATAGACCACAGGGACCTCTTGGGTATTTTACATGTTGGTAGGAACCGGCATCTGGTGTTGCTGGCAACAGGGTTGGCAATCATCTCATAGGCAAGCAATTATATAGGTACAACGGGTAGGTTTGTGATATGGCACCATGCGGGTCTGCCATGGCACTTGTCAAGGTCTGACTGAGGTATGCATCCAATTTGACCAAAAGTGGAATCATTCAACACAATTCAGTGCAAGTTCAGATAGCTTGATTAAACTGTCATCTGATTGGTTCATTTACAAACAAGATTGGTAGTATTTCATTGGATGTTGGCAAGATTTGTAAGTATCATTCTATGACTGATACATTACCGTGTTATGTCACGGGCTGTCACAAAACTATATCAGTTGCTTGGTATCAGCTTAATAGAACCTTGAATCTGCTGGGATTAATCAGAGTTCAGGCAAAGTGCTTCTTTTGCAAAGGGGGATCTTGGCTAGCACTTTACTTTGTCCGACCCATTCTGTTCAATCTACATTTATGACACGGGCGCCGTTGGCAACAATGTACTTGATAGATGAACAGGCCTGTGAGTGTGCAACAATCAAATAGACCTAAGAATTGATCATACACAACCCAACAACAGTCACACTCTTACGACCCTGCATATCAATAGAGTGTGTCAAGCAAGAAACACAACTTGTCAGAAGAGGACCTATATGAATAACAGAAAATCATGGAGTATAGCAGAGAGCCTCAGAGCGGGCTACAAGAATCTCAGCAGAGTCTGCTAGACCTCGATTACTCCCTTACTTGAGATGTCACATTTATGGTAGTACTTGAAGACAGCCAAATAGTATTGAATATTCCTCCCTTAAGGATCAAATGTCACGTCGCATGCACTCTACTTCTTTGTACCTTGCAATTGATCTCTACAGAAGTGATTTCTCCTGCCAGTAAGAGCTGCTGGCCCGATTATTCTTAGCTAGTCCACACTTTACTTCCAATTATTATCTCCTGTACACCTACTGTTTACCTACACCAAATACCCGACAGGTAATCCTTCACCACCTTGACTTGAGCACATTTAAACCTTCATCTTCTACTCTGTCTCTTTGCTTCAACAATGACGGGTCGCAATACACACTGAGTGAACAATGCAGCAGATTAATGTAATTACCAATGTGATGAAGGTTTCTTGAATCTGCCAAAGTTTGACATTGTCAATTTGTGTTACGATCCAACACACTTCATGGTACAAAGGGATTGTAACCCACATCCCAAAACACTACCGCACATTCCGCATCCACCCATATGGCACCATAGAAATCCATATAGGAACGTAAGGAAACACCTGGCACCATATGAGCCCGCATGGCACCATACGGAACCAGCTGTCACCACATGACACCAACTGGCACCACCCGGCACCGACTTGGCCACCGGGTTAGCATTTGGAAAGGTATATAAGGAAGCACATCTCAGACTCAGTGATCCTTTTCCTAAGGATCAGATTATCTCTTTCTTTTAGTTACATTACAAGACCTCTCAGCTTGCCACCTTAAGTGGGATCCTTGGAGCTCTTCTAGTTAGTTTACACACTTCTAGTCTTATACATCTCTTTACTTGTTTATCTTTGACCCACTGGTCTAGTGATAGAGACCCTACGTGCTCTCTATCCAAGCTCGCCCTACAACAGTTGTCATCCATCTCAGCTCCGGCTTTATAAGGTCTTCCCGGGAACGAGTCATAACAATTTGTTCATCCCCCACTTGGCAGGTCCCTCACAATTGTGTGTCCGGAGTAGTTGATTAGGATGATTGGAGCTTCTTGGAATGCTCCGGGTACTATGCTTTAGTGTGCGACACTCAGCTAATTGAGGTTGGCGTGCGAACTACACCGCGGCTGGTGTGAGAACACTGAAGGATAGGGTTGTGAGGTTTGATCGAATTCTGATTGATCGGACACTGCCCAGAATCAGATCAGTCTTGGAGGTAAAGTCCGCTTATCTGAGCCGAAACTTGACGGTGATGATTATCAGCTAGAATGCCCGTGCAGGCATGCTGAAGATGGCATTGGCCGCATCACGGAAGCATGCCAATCTGGCGCGTCCGGAGAGAACACAAAGTGCGAACCAGGAGGTGAGACTCTAGCGGGAGATTAGGAGATTTGCTAAGGAGGTCACGAAAGTAATAGAATGAGGCTACTATTATCTTTGACTTCTAGAGGTTTTGGTGCGTGTTCACCTATGGTGGGCCTACGATCCGCCTCGTGAGAACTCGACGGACCCGACAACGCAAGAGCTTTCGATCGCACTGCAAAATCCCTGAGCGCAATGCATGTTCTAGCCCAAGTATCTCTAGATATTCCAAAACTGTATCGAAGGAGTTCCCGGTTCGCTGGCCTCGACTCTTTCCTTCGACCATGAGCTAGTCTCTCCTTGCTGATCGATTTGTTGCAGAGCGTCTTTGGTCGAAATGATATCGCACTCCACGTACTTCAAGGAGGACTTGATGTATGGAGCCAAAAGCCGTAGTACGTCCAGTTCCGAGAAAGGAAGTGATCGAGAGAATGCGGAAGCTCCTTCACTGAGGACTTGTCGCTGATTACATTAGCTGATCCTGCCTGGAAGTCATTCACAGGTACTCACCTTGAAAGATTGACAGAAGGGCATCGCCTTTTTGTCCTTGCTCAATCCAGCGGCATCCAGCGCCTGACGAAGCTTCGCATCATCGATGGTTCCTTCCTGCTCATTCCACGCAGACCTGACAAGTTCTACACCTTTGTTCTGCCATTCGGGGAATTCGGTTGCCACGTAGACACGGGCACTCTTGGGCTTGGATGGATCGAAAGTCGGCCCCGTTTTGGCGGCCTTGCCTTTACGCTTCGACAATACAGCTTCGGCGCTACGCATGCTGTCAACGACACCCCTCATGTACTCAATCTCCTGCAGTTTGATAGGATCGACGCTCTGAGATGGCTGAGGGAACGAAGCTTTCTGCACCGAGGTTGTCTCGCCGAGAATGTTCTTCCAAACGTGTTCGGAAAAGTGTGGCGTGAACGGCGCGATGAGAAGGGCGTTGTTGCGGATCCAGGTGAAGACGAGATCGCCGTGAAGTCCAGGACCTCCGTTGTCCGGGGACGTGACGGATCTGTACCAATTTCGAGCGATCTCGAAATCGTACAGACCTCGTTTTAGGGCCTCTTTGTATTCCATCCTGAATGATCAGCTCCAAGGCAATCCTAAGTCTGTATGGCAGCCTGACCTTTCGAAATTGGCGTATGCGAGACCAATGTGGTTGTCCATCTCTGCTTGGAATCCAAGGTCGAAGTCGTTATAATCTCCAGTACGCAGACTAGCACGAGTGACCTTCATTTCCTGATTATCAGCGGGGTGAAGAGCTCCCGGCCGTGATTGACTTACCTCTGCCCACAATGCAGCTGTGTGCAATCGCAGAATGGCAGCGTTAGCGACTGTTTCCTCGAAGCTGAATGTAAGCTGCGCAGCTATGAAGACGAGAAGCTGAATAGCCCGCCCCAAGAAACCATCGGCATTGAGATAAGACTTACTTGGCATCGGTGATCTCGTCTCCTGCATCGGCGAGAGACAGTCGCATTGCATCCGCGCCATACTTCTTTGTTGCTTCTCTCATCGTCAAAAAGTTTCCAGTACTCTTGCTCATCTTCTTTCCGTTCAACATGAGATGACCATTGGTCCTGATGGCTTGTGGCCAGTGTTGTTCGGGGAAGATGGCCGCGTGGATGTAGATACAGAACGTCAAGTGGTTGTTGATGAGGTCCTTTCCAGATGATCGAAGATCCATGGGATAGAAGTATTGGAAGTGATATTTGAGCTGTGAAGCCTTTTCGAGGGACAAAGTGCTGCCGGCGGGATACTCGGCGGAGCCGAGGACGTAACTCCAGATTTCGTCCGTCATGTCTTCAGGTCGAATGCCCAGAGTTCCGGCTTCAGAGCCGAACATGTCGTTGTGCAGGAGGTTTGCCACCGTGTAGTATGACATGTAGATGGTCGAGTCGGATAGAGACTCAACCAAGAACGCGGGATCCCAAGGTAATTTTGATCCTAAACCATACGATCGAGCACATGCCCATTGGTTGAGCCAATCCAAGACCGCCTCGAAACCGTTTCTGGTCTCTGGCAGATAGGTGTTCATGCGAGCAAGTAACCTGTAACCATTAGTCTCTTTCTATACACTCAGCTGTATTGCTCACTTTTGTGCGATGGCCTTCCATTCCTTTTCTCCGTAGTCGAGATACCATTGGTCGACTAGAGCGACTACACAGACGTCGGCGCTTCTAGAAATGACTTCGCTCTCGGGTTCGGCATATGCTACAGCGAGACCTGCCTCGATCATCTGTCGGCGGACTTGAGGTTTGGCTTGTTCCACAGTTTGACCCTTGTACTCCCCGATACTCATGATACCGTTGTAGAAACCCTCCTTGTAGGCTAAATCCTTGGCTTCAGCAAGCTGTTTGACGTCCTTCTGCGACTGGATCTTGAATTGCTCGCATAGAGTGACGGCACACATTTCGCCGTATTTAGGAGTAGTGATAACGGGGATTGGGTCGATGGCGGCCCATTCTGGCTGGATTTTATAGTGCTCGGGTTTCTTGCGTAGATCCATGTATGTCCTGTAGTCGTCCGGAGAATCAGAAGGAACGGAAGTGACCACCCCTGTACCCTGAAAGTTAGCTGATGGTGAAAAGGGTCAGTGGGGTCTTACCTTTGTAGCGAGGACTCCGTCCATGGGCAGAACGTACACCTCCTTGGCGACACCAAAGGGCGGCGCGACCTTCGTACCCAGGATGTCGGCTCCCGTGAATTGGGCCAAAGGCGAGCATTCGCCTCGAGGTCGGTCGAAGATTCCCTGGTACGCCATGTTGCGAGCGGATCGAGACGTGACAAGGAAGATTTCGCTACCAGAAGCCTCGAAGATTCCATACTTCAAGGTAGGTCCGACAAAGCAGTTGGTCTGACCATACCTGGAGTCAGCATTGATACCAGATTTGCTCGTGAGAACTCACATTGTCTCAGGTCTTAGAGTCGCAGCCACCATGTAGACGGTCTTTCCTCCTACCGCCTGCAACAAGTCGCTCGGGGCGTTTGGTCCCCATTCAAGGACTTTCATCTTGACAGCAGTGTATTCCTGGGGGCCGACCGCTTCACCACTCTGTCGATCGTGATCCATACAAGGCTGGTCATCCTTAGGCGAGTATATGGTGTATCGTTCACCAAACTTGATTCTGCCCTGTTCTCGCAGAACGTTCATCTGCCATCGGACAAACGAGTCGTAGTAAGGGTTCGCATCGGCTGATGCTATCAGTGACCAGGACCTGGCGTTCAAACACAGATAGACCTACTTGTAACGAATTGCCTTCTCCAGTCGACTCTTGCTCCGATCGCGTTCAGGTCGGTCTTGGCAATGGGTGGGAAATAGGTCAGCCAGTAAGCTGGTTCAGCAAACTTTTTGATTTCTTCTCGAGGAACACCAATGAGCTCGAGAATCTGGAACTGGTAGGTGAGACCGGTCGATTTGGCGTTCAGTTTTCCTTTCTTGGCCTTTGAGGGGTCGACGGCTTCCAATGCTTTGGCAGGAGTGGGAGTGGGTACGGCTGGCTCGGATCCATGAGCTTCCTCATCCGTGTAACGCTCAAAATTCTCCCCAAAAAGCTCCATCTCTCGGATAAGCTTGTCACATGACGCCTATGAAGATGTCAGCAAAGCGAATGCCAAGGTTGCAACAAGACCTACCTTGATGGGCATTCCTGTAGCGTGATATCCGACGGGGAATAGCACTCGCTTGCCTCGCATCCTCTCGAAACCGGCCGCAAATTCGACTTTGCTGATGGTGAAGGCGTGTCCGAGATGGAAACTTCCATTCATGTAGGCATAGGGAAACGTTCCGAACCATTTGGGGTGTTCCTCTTGTAGTTTCTTCATTGACTGGTTTGTTTCAAAGAACTCTGCGTAGGATTTTACGCCCTCTGGAAGAGCAGGAGGATCGGCGTCGAAGAAGTGGCCTTCTTGCCAGTCTTTTTGAACGCTGTGCTCGATATTCACCAAGTAGTCTCTTTTGTCGGTCTGCACGCAGTGTCAGCTGTAGGCCTAATACACGACTAGTCAAGATGTCTGAAACTCACCTTTTCCATGACAACGACAGAGCCTGCAGAGGCGTTCGTGTCGATGACTGCCGCCATTTTGAAATTTGATGGTGCTTGGGCAAAAGTCCGAGATCTGGAACAGTGAGGTTGGGAAATGTGCCTGGATAGGGATGGCCGGACAAGAGCAAGATAAGATGATGCCCCTATATTGAATGCGTGAATGGGGGAGAACGCAATGATGAGATTGGGTAGATGATGGGAAGGGAGTACTGGTAAAGGAGTCGACTTGGCAATCTAGTCGTTCTGTATCAGAAATGGGAATGACGTGGCATTTTATGTCACTGGACTTGGTCAGATTCACCCCACTCTGTCTACTCTACGTGTACTCTGTACATCAAGTAGTCCACCTATCAATAATGGCATCAGCACCTTTGCTATCCGCTACAATAGAACCTGACGATGACAGTAGCTCTCGCAATCAAACTGGTCTCACCGGCAACATAGGGTCAACGCCTAGCCCAGCCTCTAGGGAGCCTAGGGAGTCGGTCCGCCTCGTTCCAGGCACTCAGCAATCATCCGGTCTGGAAGAGGGTGGAATTGTACGTTCTCGGTGACATCGTTCTGGCCAATATTGATCATATAATAGGCCGGTATCTTGAAACAGTCGTCACATCCCACTTCCTTGGCCCTGCTTTACTTGTTCAGGTCGGCCGCTATAGCTGTCTATGTCCTCTGCGGCTTATGTGAGTCGTACATGTTTTCGATCCTGTTGACTAACTTTTCAGTCACCAACAACTACGTTTTGAGTGTATGTCCTGATCATCATTTGGCAACTGACCTCCCAGATCGTTATTGTGGTCGTACTACTCAGTGCCGACTTTTGGTTTGCTCGTGTGAGTCATTCCGCTCCGTGGGGTTTGCGACGTAAGTTGACCTTGAACAGAATGTCGCTGGTCGTACATTGGTCGGACTTAGGTACTTTAACGAGGTCGATGCAGAAGGGAACAGCGCATGGGTCTTCGAGTCCAGAGATGTAAGTGTCTTGACCATCGAGGAATCTTGATTGACGTCAGCCTTCGCGACCAGCTAACCCAATTGATGCAAAGTAAGTCCTACCCTTCGAAGTATACGAGAGCGACCAGGCTGACACACTTTTTGCAGACTATTTTGGGTAGGTTTGAAACTGGGATTGAGCTGACAAGGCAGATTGCGCTGTATGTCACCCCAGTAGCGTGGACAGCACTGTTTATCGTCTCGCTTCTGAAATTCAACATCTCGTACGCTCCTCACCCACGAGTCGTGGCGTCAAGATCACTAAAGTCCAGCTTCCTCCCTATCATCTTTCTCGCCATGGTGTTCAATCTCTCAAATCTGGCTGGATTCTAGTGGGTACAAATACCGGCGGCATCGCTGACAGTACAGCTATGCCGATCGCGATGCTCAGCAACGCTGGGCCAGCTCGGTCGCGTCTGGGGGCAGCATACTGGGATTCGGCACCGGTTCACTTGGTGGTCAGCTGGTCGGTGGGATGATACAGAATAGCATAGGCAGAGTTTTCCGATGAAGCACCTGTATCGTGTGCGTATATCTCAGGGACCACTCTTGAGGCCAGTCATTAGCTTGATTCTGATGTAGCTGGTCACATCGGCCTAGTGCGAGCATTGACTAGAGATCTGGTTTGAAACGCACACAACTTTACATCACGCATTCTGTAATGCTTATACTATGCGTAAAACGTAGGATCGTCGCCGTCATCTGCTTCCCTATCTCTTCAGCACCCTATTCTTGGATACAACAACATTCGATCTCGGAGAAGGATCGCTTGGCTGGAGGGGATCGGGATGATCGGCTGGCCCCGAGATGGCTGCCGGTCCTCCGCTTTCCTGTTGCTGGACAGCTTGCGACACCCCCATCCAGTATCCGGCCCAGTATTGAGAGGTCATGGCGTATGAGAGAGCATCGGCGGCAGACACAGCCGTAGTCGGAGCGACGGAAATTGGGGCGGGTGGAGGAGGGTAGTGATGTATGGCCGACCCCGGAGCGGCGGGTATTGGCGGAACATTCACGCTATGATTTGGTTCACCGAGGCGAGTCACAGGCGGCACACTGGATTGGCCGGTACTGGAAGCATCCCCAGATTCTGGAGATGGCGGAGAGTATTGGGGCGAAAGGGGAGTTCCCCCTATTTGGTCGTCGGTCGTTGGAGTTGTATTGTAGGGATTTGGCGGACGCAGGTCGGACAACCGTGACTGGTAGTCTCGATTCTTGGGACGCTTCTTTGGCCTCGGTAAAGGAGCTTCGGGTTCTTCTTCCTCTTGCTGAACATGTGTTGTTTCGGGCGCGGCATACCATCTACATTGTCAATTCTTGGTGTCGAGACCTCATGGAGGTTTCACTCACGCTGGATTTGGATGGCTGGAGGGACCAGCTTGTTTATCCAATTCTTGTTGGGCTGTGACCTTGTCGAGCCATGAGCCTGGTCCAGGGTGGTGAGCCTGCAAGATCAGCTTTGAGTACGCGAGTGGCAGGACTTTGCCGGTGGACTGACGTGAAATTCCTCCATCGCGGTGTCGTACGCGCTGACGAGTTCGCGGTCGTCCCACGCTCCATTGGCGGAGGAGCCTCCAAATGACAGCATGATGCTCATAGTGACTGAAATATACGAGTGAGAGTGAGAGTAATCTTGGAGAGCGAAGAACGAAGTATCAGATCGGCTAGATCCGCTTAGTACAACTTGTAGCTCGAATCAATCCTCCACGACGTCACTCTATTCCAACTCTCTACTGCTCTGTCTTCCACTTATCTTTCACTATGTCCAGTTTACCTCAGGTACGACAGGAGTCCGTATTACCGAAAAGACTCAGCTGACGAAGCTTAGTACTACAATCTCCTAGTAAGTTTGGCTATACCATGCGGGCCAATGACTGATCATCAAGAACATACCTCAAACCGCCACCGCGTAAGTCAAGCCAATCAATAAGCGCTGATCCTAGTGATGAGGTCCGAACCGCCTACAAGAAGGAGTCGTTGAGGACTCATCCCGATCGTCTGCCTGCGGGTGCTACTCAGCAGGACAAAAGACGAGCGACCGAGAAGTTTGTGCGCAATTTTATTCGTTACAATACATTGCTGACTAGGCGCAGCAAGCGGTAGCAGACGCGTACTATGTCCTGTCAGATCCGGCCAGGCGAGCCGAATACGATACTTTATTCAGGTCGAGACCCAAGTCCGCATTTACCGACGAGACTTCGTCAGAATTCGAGCAGGAGCAAGCGAGTGGATCCTTCTTTGAGAATTTCTCCACTTTCTTTCAGAACGCTACAGGCGCAGCAGGTGGTTCGGAACCAAAAGCTCACCCGCGTCCTGATGCTAATGGGGTCTTTGGAGATGTGTTTGAGGAGATGTAAGAAGAAATCAAGAGGATGAACTGATGTTAGGCTCGCCCCGGAAGTTGCCCATGTTCGTCCCTGGTGGTCATGGGTGGGTGGTGGAGCAGGAGCGACACTTGGCTACATCATAGCCAATGTCCCTGGTGCCGTTGCCGGTGGTGAGTGGGAGGTTCATTGAAGTTGTCGGCGGGACTGATTCTCAGGTTTCGCCGGCAATCGTATTGGAGCTATTCGTGACGCGAAGGGTAGGAGCGTGGCCTCGGTGTTTACTGGTTTGGAGACCAGCCAAAAAGCTGAGGTGAGTTTAGCTGGCGCGTTTTCTGCTAAGTCAAGATTCTCCGGGCTTTGGCGTTCAAGGTTCTGGGATCAATGGGATGAAATTGCCCACCCCTGCAGAGTGCAATTGCTCACCCTCGTAGAGTATCCTCGCCCTTGTAGAGTACCCCAGCCCTTGTAGAGTACCCTAGCCCAGTGTTGAATCCGGTGACATATCCACTACACCTCTGGTAGCTGTTTCGGTGTGATTGCCTTCGGCGCCGTCGGGCCCCAGCGACCGAGCAAAGACCGAGCACAAACCGGAACTGAACAAGATCCCACTTGCGCGCTCAACACCCCGCTCTTGAATGGACACAGTTCCAGCACACGTTGAGTCGGGAACGTTGTATGCTGCATCGCAGTCGGTGACACCTTAGAGTAGTGGTTTTGAGAGATACAGTGTGCCAATATGTTAGCTGATATCCTCCGCCGGAATTTGTCTTAGGCACACGCGGTTGCGTTTGAGGCTCGTTCGCGAGGCGTAGGTATTTTTAGTTCAAGTTATGCATTGCTAGAAAACTCGCTGAATATCGCTACACATGTCTCTCATTTGCTTTCGTTGATAATTATAGACAATATATCTCGACTCCCTAGTGGGTAGTGGAGTTGTTGGAGTTGACACCTCCAACCTTGGGTGCACCCTCGTCTGTTCGTCAGCGCTAATATCTACGCAATAAGCGAAATCACTCACAGACTTGGTGGTGGTGGCCAGCATCGCTGTGGGTCTCTGGTGAGCCGCTCTTCTGTTTGAGGAACTGCTCGTGGCTGATGGTGGGGAGAGTGGTAGCCTCGTGGACAACGGGAGCAGCATCAATCCTCTCGTGAACAGGGATGACCTGGTGAACGGTGGTAGGGGCAATAGTCTCTCGCTGAATGACGGGCTGGACTGAAACCATTAGGACAGTCGTTGGGAGGATGATGGCAACGTACTGGTCTCGTGGATGTGGTGGTGCTCGTGCTCGTTGGTAGAGACACCAACGTGGGAAGCACTTCGCTCAGTCTCGCCCTGGATGGTGGTGTCCTGGTAAGCGGTCCTCTGCTCGTGAAGCTTGGCCTGGTGCTCGGGGTTCATCTCCTCCTTGTGCTCTCGGGTGACGACAGGAGCGGAAGCAGCGACGTGCTGGGTAGGTAGGACCTTCTTGTCCTCTACTGGCTGGACTCGGTGCTGAATGTCAGCCAAAGCTTGAAGAAGAGACCAACGCGGCACTTACTTGGTGGTGGTGGATGTGCTTCTCTCGGTCGACGGCCTCAGCGGTCTCGACGTGCTCCTGGGGTCGTACATTCTCCTGAACGACTTCGGGTGCGACTTCGGAGCAGACCTCGGTGGTGTTCTCCTTGTGGGTTCCCTGATATTAGTCAAGCTGAGGACCGAGGTTCATTGATGCTCACCTTGAGGAAGTTCTTGACGCCATCAGTGATACCAGACATTTTGTTGATGTGTTTGGATT
>Ga0265797_10011037_pt1 | contig 11396 bp, 11 predicted proteins | sample P2T30metagenome_FD_192433 | JGI IMG/M metagenome (GOLD analysis project Ga0265797, IMG submission 192433) | Plant litter microbial communities from East Loma Ridge, Irvine, California - P2 T30 | ecosystem: Environmental > Terrestrial > Plant litter > Unclassified | place: USA: California... | reverse complement strand
TGGGCACACACTCATTCAGCTTTGCATTTCTAAGGATTTAAGCATCTCGCTTATGGGAATGCCTTTCTATTGTCGGTGATTCAGATGTAGACCCAGACGCTTTGTGAAACATCGTGGGACTTCTTGGTCGGCCATCATGCAGTTGATCATCGTAGGAGCGATCTACAGTGGTCTTTTCAAAGTCGGCAATCCTCACCGTTGAAATTTGCGAGCCTCTCTCAGGCTTGGTGTACAGATATGTTGCAAATAGTACAACGCAGGTACCCAAAAAAAACTGCGGGTCGTTAGTCCTGCGGGCTTCATCGGGCTCCTATGTACTTACTGATGGTGTCACCTTGAAGTTAAAGAAGTATACACTGGCAACGCAGCTGATGAGGATCGAGATGGAAGTAGCGAAATTCTTCGCAATATTATCCGCATAGTTTATTACCAGAGCAACGATGACACCGCCTGCCGCCTGAAAGCCAATAGCTAGCCACACCACCCAGTTGTATCCAACGAAGAAGCCCGTCTTGGCAATTATCTCGCCGTCCTTCCATATTACGCCAAGGAATAGCGATGGAAAGAGCGACCAGAAGGAAAGCTGACAGTTGCGCACCCACAGTGTTGTGGTCTTGGAACTGGTGGAGTCCTTTAGAATCTTTTCAAAGCTAACACCCGCCAAGCCTGATAGTGCGCAGGCAATCAGAACGGCCATGAGACCAACATTACGGTTCATGTGCGGCACCTGCGCGGCGCGATCCTCATGTATGCCTTCGTATGATCCTGACCGCTTTACCATGCGCGCTACAGCAGGGTTTCCAAGATTTTGCAATTGCTCGAATGACTTGGTCCAAGACTCTGCACCCGCTCCCTGTGTGACGGGTTCGGAAATGGCTTGCGGTACTTGTATGATGGATACACCAACGATGAGCAACAGCAACGAAAGCCATTGACGCTTCGACAGTTTCCTACCGAGCATCAACACACTAAATATGGCTGTCGTCAGGATCTTAAGCTGGTATGTGACTTGGAAGGTCGCCGCGTCGAGATTGCTGACTGCGAGGTATTGAAGTGTGTTTTGAATCGTGTATAGGACAGCAGGTATCGCCAACTTCCAGCTTTCGTTTGTAAAGATAGCGGTCGTCATGGTATGGAACAAGGTCGCGACGGTGGTATTCGAAGGCAGGGTTTTGGACATCTCGAATAGCGCCTGTGTAATGTGTAAGCACGATACCGAAGCTTTCCTTCGCATCGTTGTTGTACCATGGTCAAGCTGATCGCTAGTTTAATGACTTCGTTTAGAAATACGCTCGTGCTTGTGTGATATCTTTGACCCTCAGTCAGAGGCATTATCCTTGAGTAATGCATAATCTGGTGTCGGGTCAGCCATTGATCCTCTTACTCTAGCAGTATTGCCATTTGGCTGCGCTGCGGCTGTGATGCGCTGTAGAGGACAATCGTACCAAAATGAGGGCAGAGTTTTGGAACGTAAGCTTTGTAGTGGTTAGCTCATATACGTAGCAGCAATGGATAGAGATGTGCGCATACAGTAACCAGTGAAAGATGCTTCATCGGGATGCCGCCCAGCGTCCCAGAAGCAGACCTAACAACCATAACGTTTGCCAATTCGCGTCGCTATGCCGCTTTGAACCCAAACAAAAACAGCAGGCAAGAGGAGGGTGGGGATATTGGAAGTTGGGTGAGCGACGCTGACCAATGCATCTACAGTGTGGGCAGCCGTCGATGTCTTGCGCCAGCTCTGGCGGCCCGAGGCATGCACGCAGCTACAGGGATGCTTAGCGCCGATCATAGCTTGGCGACGCGTCAACCTTCAGAAACAATCAGACAACTCACTTTGTCAATTGCCACGCCTCCAGGTGTTCAGTTTCTATGGAGTTTTGTTCTCTGTTCTTTGTTGTTCAAAGGTCTCTAAAATCGATGACAGTATGCATTCTAGCGCGTCATTCGACGATGGGATACCAAAGAGCCGTCCCCAGTCGCATCATGGGCTGCAATACCGTCTCGATAGTATATCATGGAACTGACAAAACACAAGACGAGACTACAGAAAGCTCGGATACTGGTGAATATTCACTTATAATAGCAAACTCCAAGTTCTCAATCCGCTACAACATCTGAATCTATCGTAGCATAAAAGCAAGCTAATCCTTGGTTATTGGAGGCGCCCTATTTGTTTTGTTAATTGTTCTAGAGGTATATACCGAAATCCCCCGTCAAACCCCAGAGACGAGTTCTGGTTGATTGTTTCCAAAATGCGACGTCCCCGGTTACTGGCAGACGGCAACTTCGGTAAATCAACGTTACTGGCAGACGGCAACTTCGGTAAATCAACTGTCGATTTTACCAAAGAAATTTCCATCCATTTGGGAGGCTTTGCCGGACTCGTGAAAAGTATACCATCCTCAATATTGCTTGAAAGATATGAGGATCAACCTCTGCTACTCTGCGTCTCGAGTGGGGTTTCTCTAGGATGTTTAGTAGCGTGGTTGGGGCATGAGATATTGCGGTGTTACTGCGGTGAAAGCAATATAGACCATGGCCAATTCCGAGGAACGGCATGTGCTACCTGTCTTGTAATCATGGCAGAGTCAGGGGCTAGGCTACGTTCCTAGTGAGGCGTTGAACAAGCAGTCAGCAATTGTGTGGCCAATGAGACGGAAACCGTTTTGCAGCTATTGGCGCGCTAATTAAGCGGCAGTTAAACCTTGGGTCTGTTGGCAAGACTCAGCTCCAAGAGAAGAAACAGCTGCATCTTTGATTACAGCCTTAATCGAGCGCGTCTTTCACTCTGCGTGTGCCAACACAGAGCAAGCACAGTCCGTTGCTGCCATGCACACCCAACTCGATGTCTCCCGTAGAGAGATTCGGCTACTACATCTCCACCCTGGTACCTGGAGCGATGACATCGAAACCCACCTGGAGACGGTATCACTAGACGACTACCCCAATTACAAAGCCATCTCATATGTTTGGAGCGATATGAGCCAAAGGTTTTCGATTAAAGTTGATGGCGAACCACTCTCTTTGACGTTGAATCTTTATACTGCATTACGAAGATTACGTAGCCCGGAAAGCACACTTGTGCTGTGGACCGACGCTGTGTGTATCAACCAATCAGATCTCAATGAGAGGTCTCAACAGGTGCGATTCATGGGGGAGATTTACAGTCGCGCCGAAGAAGTGATGATCTGGCTAGGCTATAGTGTTCGATTGGGTGTTCCCAAGGAGCAGCCTCACACGGTTCAATGGAAAGGGGATGATACGGATATGGAGCTGGTAAATGCATATTTCGAGCGAAGCCAGACCGTAGAGATGGAAGAGGAAGAGGAGGAGGAGGAAACAGAAGACATTCTAGGACTTTTCGTATTCCTGAAGTTGCGTGCTATGGGAAAACATCTACACGAGATACCATTCTTCAGTGTCGACAATGGCAAGTTGCACGCCCGGAAGATTTGGCTCCCGACTATCCGTGCGATGGATACATTGGGATCTAATCCTTGGTGGACACGCATGTGGGTTATACAAGAGACCATTCTCGCTCGCAAAGCCATCGTTGTGTACCACAACGTCACTGCCCCATGGAATATGCTTGCGGATGCTAGTAGCAAGTCTATAGTTCACGACAGCTCATGCTGCATGGACCTAGTCAACACTCGGCATCCAAGAGAAGAACAAATCATCACTAATCTGCGAAGACTCGTGTATGACGACGTGGAGTTGCTGAGATCTACCAGGTCACACGGCGGAAATCTCTCCTTGAAACAGCTCATGAATCTCACTCCACTACGAGATGCCACCGATATCCGTGACAAGGTATATGCTCTGCTCGGATTGGTGACAAACTGGCGGGGGATGCCACCATTGATCCCGGACTACAATCTTGCTCCGAGAGAAGTCTTCGCACAGGCCATAGTTACTAACATCCAGAGCACGTTTTCACTGCAAAATCTGATGGGCACAACCCTATCAGACATACCTAATGTACCTTCTTGGGTGACCGCCCGAGGCCGTTCCCGACATCTCAATCTAGCAGAGGGGGCCAGGGCTACACGCGCCTCATTGTTTTCCACGGCAGGTGACACAGTGGCTCACGTCACAAGAATGGGCGATATCCTGAGTGTGGACGGTTTCGAGCCGATTCATAAGGTCGCTCAGGTAGGACCGACAATGACTGAAGCTAACCATACTTGGGAAGGCATCATTGCTGTTACTGAAGCATGGTGTAACATGGCCAGGCCCGAGAAAACGCGTTATGGGGGAGAGCAGTCTTGGAAAGAGGCGTTCTGGAGGACTTTGACCAACGATAGCTGGGAATGGAACGGCCCCATATCGACGAACGATGTAAATGAAGCCAACCCCAACGGTAGTATTTCCAAGATCTTCCGAAGATTTGGCGACGCTGCTATCACCAGTCTAGCAGATGACTTTTGGAAATGGCTCCACTTCCAGCTACCGGGTAGCGAAAAGAATGACACCCACTTTGAGAATGAACTTGCCAAAATCCAGTTCTTTTGTCAATCCGTTCTCGTATCAACAACTCTTCGGAGTTATTTCTTCACTACAGATGGCTGTCTTGGTATGGGCCCTCCAGAAACACTACCCGGAGACTTTATTGCCATCTTGTGTGGGGGTGACGTACCGTTCTGCATTCGAGCTATGGAAGATGTACCCCACGGTCACTACAAGCTCGTGGGAGATGTGTATGTGCATGGTTTGATGGACGGGGAAGAAGTTTTTCCCGATTCGAAAGAGAAGACTGTTCAGATACATCTTCACTGATTGTATAATTTCTATCCTTGGCAATATCACGTCAATCTACCGCAGCTTCATCTATTCTCGTCTGCGTATGTTGAGGTCCCAACTGAATGCCGTCGTCCTCAAGCTGCCCCACCCCAGGTCTAGTTTGAAGTGACTAGATATTCCAGCACCTAGAGTGCCGTCCTTATCCTCGGTTGTATCCATGAACGGACATTCTATGATAGTCCACTCTGAATCGTCTTCCTCTTCCGCATCCTTGTTTGGAAGGGACTTCAACGATTCTTTGTCTTGGGCTACTGCGGGGGATAGGTTCAGCATTCAATACGATATTCGAAATGTTATGCGTACTATATTGTTTTTCCGTAGGCGGAGAGGCAGGACCCCTCTTCCCCGTATTTTCACAGGGAGAAGATGGATGATCTGATTGCAATCGAGGAAAGCAAGTCCCGCCGCTTTGCGCCATGTTCGATCAATACTCCTCTCCGGGTCGCGAAACGTTGGAAAAGCAAAACCGAAGAGAACCAAGCGTTCTACAAGAACGATCAGGACAGTCAGGGTGTTGTTCACCATGTCATATTGTCCAGGAGTCATTTTTGGTGGCGACAGGTACCCTGACGTACGCTGACATACCCTGACAAGACACGTCATTGCCTGATGCGACTGCGCTGCAGCGGCGTGTGCAAGTCATGTGATATGCCGACACGACTGTCTTCGCATGTGGTTGAAAGAGCGGGCTCGTCAAACACGTTCTGCGATGGGAATTTGAGAAATGCCGTGTTATTTGCTACTGCCAGAATTCCTTATTCCGACAGGCAAAGTTGTTGAGCAGGAGCAAGCGTTAGCATGGTTGCTTTGTCCGGTGTAAACCACCACATCAGACGACGATGCTGCTCTGCAAGACTAGGCTCGGAACGACCTATGCACCCCTGGAAGAGCAGATTAAGGTGTGCCGCTGTCCATTGAAAAGAAACACGGCAACGACGGGATGGAGAAGATGCTAGAAAGGGATGCCAAGTTGGCTGCAAGGACAAGCATCGCTTGGCGGTGTCCTGTTGACGCAACAATAAATCGGATTCTCGCAAGAATCGCATGTCTCTCAACCTCAACAGAATTCTTTCCTTCCGCGCATCTTACGCCTATAGGAGGAAATGAAGCTTCCAAGGGGGACGCGTTGAGTTGAAGCCCCGGCGCAAACATTGCTTTTGAAGCTTGGGATCCTTTCCCCGTGCCCAACTTTGGCAGTGTTCTCTATTCCCCGCGGACACCTAGCGTCTCCACAACCGGCAGCAGATCGATTAGATGTAAGGCTGAAATGCGACGAATGCGATGAATCGCGCATCGATCAGAGTGCTGTCTCGGCCTTGACAAGCTTCCGACGCGAGACTAAGATCCGACAAGACAACCGACTCACGTTAACATGACATCACCATTTAAACATTGCACCATGAACCATCGACGCGTCGCAGAGCATGGCGGCAACGGCCAGTTATTGCGCGCAGGCTTGCGCTCTAGTTCATATTATCAGCGCTCGACTCGTACCGTTTTTTTTTCGATCCCCTACAAAGCCTGCACCGGTCGCACGTTTCTTCTGCAAACGGCCACTCTTAGTTATCTTTGTTTATCGTCGATCACTTGGTACTGGCTTTTTCCCTGGTGACTACTACTTGACTGCCGCCGACTGGTCAGTTCTAGGCCTGGACAGCCATCGTAATGGCTTCAAATAATGCGACTCCCGGTTTATCGCACCTGCCTGGAGGATGGATAGAGACACCTGCAGATGCTAGTCGACAACAGTCATATATCGGATCACAGAACGGGGTCAATGCCGACGGCACCTTCATCTCCAATGTACATCACACCACTAGCCAGAGCTACTACGGCGCAGATGATGCGGGTGCATCTTCGGCCTCGAGTAACTCTACTGCAGTAGCATCAACAGACGCCCAAACGTCGCCAAATGCCACCAACGACCACCAAAGACAAGACAGACTCGCTCAAGATGGCGTTGCAACACAATCTGTTCCAAGTCACAACTACCTCCATGAGACATCGGGAGGACCTGTTGAGCGGCAGGTAGAACTGGAAAATGACACCTCCGACTCTGAGCTCGAAGGAGATCAGACAACAACCAAGCAGACCGGACCTGCGACAAGACCAAGTTTCAATTCCCGGAGTTCGAGGCCCATGACCGAAGACGACCTGTTCCGTGCGTTGTCTAGACGAAGAACGAGCCAGAGCAATGGTTTGAGCAAAACCAATACTGGCGCGACAGGACATAGCCCCGAGGAAGAGGATGAGATCAACAATCTCATGTCGAAGATGTTCGGCCATACTAGACGGGAAGCATCAGAGGAGGAGAAGACTAGACATCAAGGTGTCATCTTCAAGCACCTGACAGTCAAAGGCATGGGTCTCGGTGCAGCACTGCAGCCAAGTGTTGGCGCACTGTTCCTGGATCCGATCAGGTTTATCAAAAACCTTCTCACAAAAGGACCGCGTCAGGCTGCTGGCAAGCCTCCAGTGCGCACCATCCTAGACGACTTCTCAGGTTGCATACGACCCGGCGAGATGGTACTTGTTCTTGGGTAGGTAAATCAAACCGACTTGTTTACAAGTATGCTAATCCCTACAGGCGTCCAGGTTCTGGATGTTCAACATTCCTCAAAATGATCGGTAATCAGCGTTACGGCTTCGAAGAGATCACCGGTGATGTCTCGTACGGAGGCACCAATGCAGACGAGATGGCCAAGAAGTACCGGAGCGAGGTGCTCTATAACCCCGAGGATGACCTACACTATGCGACACTGAAAGTCAAGGACACTCTGAAATTTGCTTTGAAGACAAGGACCCCAGGCAAAGAGTCGAGGAAGGAGGGAGAGTCTCGAAAAGACTACGTCAACGAGTTCCTACGCGTAGTAACCAAGTTGTTCTGGATCGAGCACACTCTTAGCACAAAAGTTGGAAATGAGCTCATCCGCGGTGTATCTGGCGGTGAAAAGAAGCGTGTTTCAATCGCAGAGGCCATGATTACCAAAGCTTCAGTTCAGAGTAAGTATATGAAAGATCATTAGCAATGCTACAGCTGACAGGAATTAGGCTGGGATAACTCTACACGTGGTCTCGACGCCAGTACCGCTCTCGAATACGTTCAGAGCTTACGGTCCCTTACCAACATGGCCCAAATTTCTTGTGCAATTGCCCTTTATCAGGCCGGAGAGTCTCTATACGAACTCTTCGACAAGGTTCTTCTAATTCATGAAGGACGATGCTGCTATTTTGGGCCGACGGAGAAGGCTGCTGACTACTTCAAGAGCCTCGGCTTCGTCAAACCCGATCGTTGGACCACCAGTGATTTCTTGACATCTGTCACAGATGAACACGAAAGACAAGTAAAAGAAGGGTGGGAAGATCGTATTCCACGCACCGGCGCCGCCTTTGGGGAAGCATTCGCCAATAGCGAGCAAGCTAGTAGCAACTTTGCGGATATTGAAGAATTCGAGAAGGAAACCAAACGTCAGGCTGAACAGCGTCACGAGGCACGCACAAAAGCTACCAAGAAAAAGAACTTCACCATATCATTCCCAGAGCAAGTCATAGCATGTACCAAGCGCCAGTTCCTTGTAATGATTGGCGATCCGCAGTCTCTCGTTGGCAAGTGGGGTGGTATTTTCTTCCAGGCACTCATTATCGGATCTCTCTTCTACAACCTCCCAGATAACGCCCAGGGCGTGTTCCCACGTGGAGGTGTAATCTTCTTCATGTTGCTGTTCAACGCCCTTCTCGCGCTCGCAGAACTCACAGCTGCATTCGAGTCCAGGCCGATTCTCCTAAAACACGCATCGTTCTCTTTCTACCGACCGGCAGCTTACGCGATTGCGCAAACGGTCATCGATGTGCCGCTTGTGCTGATTCAGGTTGTCATCTTCGACATTGTGGTATACTTCATGGCGAACCTGTCACGAACTGCCTCTCAATTCTTCATTTCTGTCCTATTCTTATGGATCATTACAATGACCATGTATGCCTTTTTCAGGGCTATAGGTTCATTGGTTGGATCCCTGGATATTGCAACTCGGATTACTGGCGTGGCTGTTCAGGCATTGGTAGTATACACTGGCTACTTGATCCCGCCTCAGAAGATGCACCCTTGGTTCTCTTGGCTCAGATGGATCAACCCCATACAGTACGGTTTCGAAGGCCTCCTTGCCAACGAGTTCTACAATCTCGACATTGAGTGTGTACCTCCATTCATCGCACCGCAGGTTCCAAATGCGCAGGAGCAGTACCAGTCCTGTGCTATACAAGGGAACAGGCCGGGATCCCTCACAGTCGCCGGTTCGGACTACATCTCGGCCGCCTATGGGTACACCAGGTCTCACTTGTGGCGTAACTTTGGATTCATCTGCGCCTTCTTCTTATTCTTCGTAGCGCTCACGGCGTTCGGTATGGAGATCCAGAAGCCAAACAAGGGCGGCGGGGCTGTGACCATCTATAAGCGTGGCCAGGTTCCAAAGACAATCGAAAAAGAAATGGAAACGAAGTCGTTGCCCAAGGATGAGGAGTCTGGAAACAAAGAGGCAGTTACCGAGAAGCACTCTTCCCGCGATAATGACGAGTCGGACAAGACAGTCCAGGGCGTCGCGAAAAACGAGACCATCTTCACTTTCCAAGACATCACTTACACAATTCCGTTTGAGAAAGGAGAACGCACCTTGTTGAAAGGTGTACAGGGGTATGTAAAGCCTGGCAAACTCACTGCATTGATGGGCGCTTCTGGAGCCGGTAAGACGACATTGTTAAATACTCTCGCCCAGCGTATCAACTTTGGCGTCATTCATGGAGATTTCCTCGTCGACGGGAAGCCATTGCCACATTCCTTCCAGCGCTCAACCGGGTTTGCGGAGCAGATGGATGTTCACGAGTCGACGGCTACAGTACGGGAAGCACTACAGTTCTCGGCGCGACTAAGGCAGCCAAAGGAGGTGCCGATCGAAGAAAAGTACGAGTACGTGGAGAAGATCATCGACCTGCTCGAGATGCGCGATATCGCTGGAGCAGCGATTGGGACTACAGGAAACGGCTTGAACCAAGAACAGCGGAAACGGTTGACCATCGGCGTAGAGCTCGCTAGCAAACCCGAACTACTCATGTTCTTGGATGAGCCTACATCTGGCCTCGACTCTGGCGCGGCTTTCAACATTGTCCGATTTTTGCGCAAGCTCGCGGATGCTGGACAGGCTATCCTCTGTACTATCCATCAGCCGAGTGCTGTGCTTTTCGAGCACTTTGACCAACTTCTGCTCCTCAAGTCGGGAGGTCGGACAGTCTATTTCGGCGACTTGGGCCACGATTCTCAGAAGCTTATAGGATACCTCCAGAACAACGGAGCAGAGAAATGTCCACCAAACACGAACCCTGCAGAGTACATGCTCGAAGTCATTGGCGCCGGCAATCCCGATTACAAGGGCAAAGATTGGGGGGATGTTTGGGCGAAGTCGTCGGAAAATGCAAAGTTGAGCCAGGAGATCCAGGAGATCATCGCAAACAGGCGCAACGCAGCCAAGAACGAAGAGGCCCGCGACGATCGAGAGTATGCAATGCCTTATCCACAGCAGTGGCTCACAGTCGTCAAGCGAAGCTTTGTAGCGATCTGGCGGGACCCTCCGTACGTTCAAGGCATGGTGATGTTGCACATCATCACCGGTCTATTCAATGGATTTACCTTTTGGAATCTCGGACAAAGCCAGATCGACATGCAGTCAAGACTCTTCTCGGTCTTTATGACTCTCACTATCGCGCCTCCCCTGATTCAGCAACTGCAGCCCCGCTTCATCAACGTGCGCGGGATCTACGAGTCGCGAGAGGGCAGTGCCAAGATCTACTCGTGGACGGCTATGGTGTGGGGGACCATCCTCAGCGAGCTGCCATATCGGATTGTGTCTGGGACCATCTACTGGTGCTGTTGGTATTTCCCACCGGGCTTCCCGCGTGACACGTACACTGCGGCGAGCGTGTGGCTCTTTGTCATGCTCTTCGAGGTTTTTTATCTCGGGTTTGGGCAAGCCATCGCTTCCTTTGCTCCCAACGAGCTCCTGGCGTCGCTGCTTGTGCCGCTGTTCTTCACGTTTATTGTGTCCTTCTGCGGTGTGGTGGTGCCGTATGCAAGTCTTCCCAGTTTCTGGCAAAGCTGGATGTACTGGTTGACGCCGTTCAAGTACCTGCTTGAAGGCTTCCTTGCCCTGCTTGTGGAGGGACAAGTGATCAGGTGCGAGACCAGAGAGCTGGCGATTTTCCCTCCCCCGCCGGACCAAAGTTGCCAAACATACGCTGGTGGATTTGCTCAGCAATCTGGGGGCTATGTGGAGACGCTGCCAGATGGCAACTGTGGATTCTGCCAGTATGCGACTGGCGAAGCCTTTGCTGCATCTTTCAACGTTTTTCCGCGATACATCTGGCGCGATTTCGGTATGTTTACTTTTTTGTGTGTGAAAATTCTCTGCATGTGCGTGCGCTAACAATAAGGCCAGGCATCATGTGGGCATACATCTTCTTCAACTTTGCTGTCGTCTTCATATGCACATGGCTTTACTTGGGTGGTTTGCGCAAGATCAAATCATTCGTCAGTCCGGCTGCTC
>Ga0265797_10011036_pt1 | contig 11396 bp, 7 predicted proteins | sample P2T30metagenome_FD_192433 | JGI IMG/M metagenome (GOLD analysis project Ga0265797, IMG submission 192433) | Plant litter microbial communities from East Loma Ridge, Irvine, California - P2 T30 | ecosystem: Environmental > Terrestrial > Plant litter > Unclassified | place: USA: California... | reverse complement strand
TACATTGTTGATCGAAAGAAGGAGCTTATCAAGGTCCGCGGCTTTCAGGTCGCGCCGGCGGAGCTAGAGGGAGTGATTTTGGAATGTCCGGGAGTGGCAGATGTCGCTGTCATTGGAGTCAACGGAGGTGTCGCTAACGAGGAGGTACCTAGAGCATATGTCGTTAAAGGGAAAGACGAAGAATTAACGGAGCAACAAGTCAAGAGCTGGGTCGAGGCAAAGCTGGCAAAGTACAAAAGGCTCGATGGCGGCGTGGTTTTCGTGCCGGCTATACCGAAAAGTCCGAGCGGTAAGATCTTAAAGCGTGTACTGAAGGAAGAGATGACGGAAGTAGCGACACGTGCGAAATTATGAATTATATTCTTTCCTATCAGAAAGGCTCCGTTTGCCAGAAGTCCAAATTGGTAGGAGCGACTTGACCCAGGAATGTCTCGTCAAAACCGAAGCCGTATGATCCAATCAGATCGTACATGTTGTATTCGTTTGTCGCATCGACGCTTTCGTCATTGCTCGCTGTAGCGGCCTTGACGGGATCAAATATGTGCGTAGCAGCTGGCGATGCGGCTGGAAAGCCGCCTTGTGTGACTGAGCCAGAAGGCGTCCCAGCGACATCGAGTCGTTTCAGCAGGTCGTTGATTCCTTGGACGATGTGCGTAGTAATGTGTTTCTCGTTCAGGTTTTCCGCCACTTTGGCTAAGAAGGAAGACGATCGTCGCGACAGCGAGAGCACTTGGTTGATGTTGAAATTGAGGCCTAGTCCAACGGGCTCCGTCGCCCACTCTGGCGACTGTACTTGCGCCATACCTCCCCAGGTTTTCGCCATCTTGAGCAAAAATGTAGCGCAGAATGCGACCATAGTGTGCGTGAAGATTGGAACTGCAGTCATTGCTTTGCGGAGATCTGGCTCTTCGAAGATGAGGGTAAGTGTACTTGTGGCGGCGGTGATGGCGATGTTTGCTGCTTCGCGGCGGTCGTAAGAGAGCGACTCGGACGTTGCAGCGCTGGGTGGAGGCAGAGCACGTAGCGCCAGAGAGTTGAGCTGAAACCTAGCGAAGTGATAGTATAGCACTACACCCTTTGATGGATATGATCCGATAGATGGGCTATCAGCGGATCTAGCCTGCCATGCAAGTCGCCATTGCTCGATTGCAAAGTTGAAGAGGCGGAGTTGCTGGAAATCAGGCTCCGTGAGTGGTTGTTCTGGATCGCTGCCGTAGGCGATGTATGCTTCTGTCAAGATCTTGAATAGAGTAACTTGAGCTCCCAATCTGATATCGCCTGGCGTCGTCTTTGGACTGTCGAGGAATTGTTCGATGTTCTTGATCGCAATGTCTTCGTGAACGATAGATGGACGTCCATATGCGATGCTGAACTGTTTGTCGCACACATACAAGGCATACCATAGGCGGACATTGTCGCGCTGCTCTTCGTGCCCTCGCATGAGCCTCTGGTAAGACATGTGCAAGTTCATCTCCACGGCATTTCTCACAGCAAGTCCTGCTAACTTCCAGCTCAGGTTGGAGAGATAGAAGGCAGCAAGAGTTAACGCACGGATATCATCGAGGTTCTGAGGCCGAGCGAGAAAGGTGCTGTAGACTAACGATACAAAGATGTTGTAGCATTTTTGCAACGCTTCGTCTCGACCAGGCGTATGCAACGCTGAGATGGTAAGCACAGCCGCAGTGAGAAGCGTGGACTGACGGCGAGCTGCTTCCAAAGAGTCATATGGGAAGAGTACACCAGCCCAAAGGTAAAGACGTATGTCTTGCATATACCGTCGGAAGAGATCTTCAGCTTCCGCTAAAGGTATGATACCTTGAGCTATGAAGTCCTCCTCAACAGAGTTGGAATTCGGCTTCCGCCGAACGCTGCTCCGAAGATTCCGAATTCGCGTAAGGTCGTATAGACTCCTCATGGGCGCTGTTACCAGGCCGGATTCTTCGCCCGACTCACGCTCTACGGAAGTGTCTCTCGTCATATCCATAGGCGGTGGGACGACGAACGTAGAGTGTCCATTTTCAGACATCATGTTTGTCGGGCTGATGGTCATACTATGCGTGCGTCCTGAAGGCAGTTGAGGCGAGCCTTGACTGACTGGACTATCCAAGCTCGGAAGTTTATTGTGCTGAAGAAGACGCTGCACCGCCGAGCGCAGCTGCCCCAGCTCGGCTGTCGCATTGGATTTCCAACTGAATTACTTAGCGACGGCGCTGAAGACACGTATTCAGAGCACTTACGCAGCATCTTCGTCTAGTAGTCGTTGGTTCAGATTGTATGGGACGCATTCAGTTCCGCTCCGCAGGCACTTTGCGCACTTTGCTTCATTGTCGACAGGTTCACACTTAATCTTGTGCCGTTTGCACTCCGCACCTATACAGCATGGGCAAGGAGTCGCGATAGAGTGGGGCGCGTTGACTTACAGGCTCTAATTCTCGGCGTGCGCGGTGCAGGTCGGCGTCCATCTTCATGATCCGCATCCTCACTTGGACGCTTCAGTGGAGACATATCCAAGATTCCATGCCATCGGACCTGCAAAGGATGAAACCGTCAGAGATCTTCGCGACACGACATTCAGGCTGAAGACACCGTGCTCGCGTTCGCGCTCGTGACATGATGAGATTGTGAGGAGGCTAGCCAGCCATCGCGGGATATCAGCGCTTAACCCAAATCAGCGGCAAAGTGGGGTGGTTCATGCACATCAAGCCGTTCATGAGCTAATGTGCCACACCAACATCCTGTTTACCCGTCAAGGGTCTTGCTCTGCCAGCTGGAGAGCTCAAGGCAAAATTGCGGAAAATCTCCGCGCTGCGATGGACAACACGGTTTGATCACTGAGATGCGCACGCAATCTTATACAGCGCAGCTTTCGGAAATAAGCACCAGCCGCGAAAATCCAGCTCCAGACCGAGGTTTGCTTTCTCTCTTCTATTGGTCAGACAAGCAGCGGTCAAGCTGTGGTCATTGGCATAGACTATCCTGCCGTAGAAATCTAGATTTGAATCCTCACGATCGCATTAGGGGGGTACTACAAGCAGGGCTTTCGAAGACGACTTGCAAAATCTATCATTAAGGGAACGGATCTTCAGCCATAGAGACCAGCACGGTTACTAAACTTTACATTGTTACTAACAGACTGCCTGAGGTCGGTGTCATGATGACGAGCTTGCTTCAGGAGGTCTTTCACAACCGTCCAGTCTGCACGAATCATGCAAGACTATTTCTATTAGTACGCAGTCTACGATCTATGCCAGCACTACCTTAACATTCGGCAATCAGCGTCCTCCGAATTCTCCTTGGTAACTGTTTTCACAAGTGGGGTCATTCTCGCCGTTTTCACTGAAACAAAGTTTGTCTTTCTTCCTCTTTACCCTTATAGACCTCGAGCGTAGAACAGGTGACGAGATTATGCTCTGTAAGAACTTCACTCTGGACTTCCTTGAGATGCTATAGGCGCCTTCGACGTACCAAAAGAACACTATTGAATCCAGTCATATTCTATGACAGCCGGGCCTCTAGTATGACGAAGACCTCCACCACAGTTTTCATGCTGTGACTGTACTTCCAGAACGATCCTCCAAACGTATATTGGCCAACGATATCATCTCTACATGATGGACTTCCCACACTCACATCAACTCTGAAAGTCCCCCGTCGTCAAGTAGTGCGTCTTTCGCCATATCTCTGTCTCGTTCGAACAAGAGTTAAACGAGTCCCGGAACTGCAGGAATAGCACTTGTAGCTTCCGACGCCCAGGTGCTCAATGAGCCCAGAACATAGAGGGAAAAGAGTTATTGAAAGGATAACAAGATTTTGCCTGAACAGTTTCACGTTGTCTGTCCATCTCTCAGAATGGCTATCGCAGAGGCGGAAGGTCATTGCACTTAGTTGGCGAGCGGCCTGGAAGTATTCATGCTTATACTGCAAGAAGAGGGGGGCGTTCTATAGGGCATGGCCATGTTGTTTGTGCACTCGAGAGCAATGCGCACATGTTTGAGTACAGTGAGGAAGATGTTAGAATACATTGAAGCCCAGTTATCAAAAGCCAACGCAGAAATAGAACTAGAGTGATGATACCTCAAGGAGAACTCTTCTATGCAGGTACGATGTGTCTTAGACAATATGTTCGCTAACGAATTATCGTCTTGATGAGAGTGTTGTAAAGTAACTAGAGCATGAATAGTCCATTAAACAAAAGAAGAATTGGATTTTACGTTCCTATCTAGGCGATAACCGCGTTGAACTCACTACTTCCATCGACCAAGCCGAGAAACACACTGGCATTGATATCTTAACGGCTTCCGCCGTTTCTTTAAGCATCGCACACACGTCGATCTTGAGAGTAGTCCAGTGAAAGCAAGAAATAAAGTCTATTTATCCGCAGAAGACGCATGCGCCTTCAAATGAAGGTATCGCAATAATGCATGAAATGTCGGCCGCGACATCTGCCATGAGGATCAGCGCAAGATCGATCTTGTAAAACGTTGAACTTACCCGCAAATTCCGTACCAAAAGCAACAGCGCACGGTACAACAACAGCAGCAAAGGCACCAATACATCCTAGATGTCCATTAGTATGATGTCAGTATGCGAATCCAAATCTTGAAATACTTACCTGCGATGTTACATCCGGCGGCCTCCTTCCTTCTTAGCTCAATCAAGTCTTCCAGACATTGGGCCTGCAACCCGATATCTACATCCACACAGCTGTACTGTCTCTGCCTTGCCACTAAGCGTTTGGAGTCGAGACTGGTGTCGATCTCGGAATCTAGAGCCGAAGGCGCGGCAGATGTCATGGAAGACAAGGCCAGAAGGCCAATAGTACTGAGGCTAAGACGCATAATGTGGAGCGAATCAAATGGATGGGATGTACTGCCTGAGAAATCGGGTACAGCTGAGTGATTTGGAAGGGGATTTTAAATCTGTGCAGTGAACGATGGTAGGTGAGAAAAACACCATTTATATAGATATCGATCACACTAGGGCATAATGCGAGTACTCGCTTTCCAAGACTTCGGAGTGAGTATACATCGGCCAAACTCTAGCCACCACCCCAGCAGTTAGCCCAGCATCAGCTTGGGCTGACGGAAATGGAGTCAAGACACTGGCCCGAGCACTTATACACCGCTATTGAAAACACTGTGTTCCTGTAAAGAAACGCTATATCGAGCCTACTGAACGAAGCATACGAAAGGTTCAACGATATCCAGAACTAGAATTAGAAGTAGAAGTGAATTTGAGAGATAGACAATGGCAAGAAATAGTGCAGCATCGAGAATCGCTACTGAATCGTACAATGTATAACTTTATTTATACTGAAACTGAGAAGTCTATGGCGTCAAGAGAGAAATAGGGCCTAAGTGCTCTGCCAAATAAGGCCCACACCTGACTCGGTTGTCTTCCACGCTCCAAGCACAATGAGAGTAGTACTTGGAATAGGATGAAAAAATGCCTGTGTGCATATGCCACTTAATGAGTCAGTCCAGTTCAAGAGAATGCATAATCAGGTTTCGTGAACTGAACTTGGCGGTTTATTGTTCCAGATAAGTGAGAACGAAACTTGGCGCCGTTGTTGAGTTCTTGACAAGTAGATGGGGCTAACCTCTTCTGGGGAATATCGTCATTGCGCCTGTGTGTTCAGAAGTGGTGGTTGCACGTAGTTTAAGAACGCTTCCCAAAGCAGTAGAGAGTATCGGTAGTATGCGACTGCGCGACACGTTCTAGGACACGATGTGCGGAGTCAATTTCTCCTTGTTCACTTGGCGTAGTGATTACTTACCCGGGTAGGGAAAACAAAGGTACCCGGGCAGCCGCCCCACCTTACCACCGCCTTATATTCCGACGAAAACAGCGACTACGTGCGTAGACTAACGGCCACCGCTGTGTTACCGCTTACATTTGTTCCGAGGAATCCGATGGACTTTCCGCCGCATGGAGTTGATTGATGTCGCCGCAATGTTGACGCGATAAGACATAGGGCTATGGAAACCGGAAGAGCACAAGGAGCGATACCAACTCCCAGGGAAAAGACTGGGAATTAGCGCTCATGTGCTTGTTATTTGGAGTTCAGAAAGAATTGATGTGGCCCAAGATACTAACTTCTCCAGCAAGGTGATTGGCAACCTGCGATGCGAGATTGCCCCGTAGACGACTCACGAAAGGCAGTATCAGAATACACAAGAGATATACGCACGGATGCATGCCGATAGAAACGGGCCTTATCAATGCACTGTCGATGCCGATAGTCCGGCATGGCGACCACAGCCTGAACATTGCACTAGCCAGTCTGCAGGACGATTGTAGACAGCCAGCGATAGAAGCGAAGATGTGCGGACGCAGGTATATAAATGTAAAGAAAGAGCCACATTTGACCACATATCAGCTACCAATCAGGAATTCTTTTCAAGTTTGCATCTTCCACGTATCAAACACACTACCCCCCGCTTGAAAGACATATACCATGAGATTCTCAGTCCTCGTCGCGAGTATCATCGCTGGGTACGTATCTTCCACGCTCGATGACAACTGGCGCTATCAGCAGGTGGCTAACAAATCAACCAGCGCATCTTCCGTCAGCGGCCAAATCGAGCTGCCAGGCGAGCAGAGGATCTGTGAGTGTCGCATCACGGCTTCTGGATCAAGTCCATCGGTCATCTTTTCCGGTATTCCATGTGCTGCTGTGGGCGGAAGGGAGTGTTTCAGCGAAATAGGAAACTCCATCTCGGTTCGTTCTTTCATCCTTCTTGCTTTAGTCCTCCCTCCAGAGCTCTCTTTCATGCCGCCGACATCTGCAATAAGAAACAGAAAGCGTATACTAAGAACTATGGTGTAGTGTGTTACGAGCGGAGCTGCTTGGACGGATGAACAATGCCGTGAATGGGGCGGCAATCCTGTTGACAACCGCGTTTATAGAGCTGTCTGTAGAACTTACAATGGGGGTGGATGCCCTGCATAAACTGCTAAGGTGCAGAAATTACACACATCTCTAAGCTCGTGCAAGGCGGCTTCATCTCTATGACAAAAGTTTGTTTGCTTTTAGAATGTATGTTCTGTCAACACACCTCATACGATTTTGATTACTTCCAGCTCCGTATTCGCGAACCATTTCTCCCATTCTGACCACTCTTCGAGAGAGTCCCATCCCTGCCAAGCCTTCCACGTCTCGCGTCCACCATACAGTGGCCCTGAACAATGTTTTAGTGACGTGGCGCCGAGACCCAACCGCTGATAGCGGAGCTCGCCCCCATCACGGATCTGCCCCAGGACTAGGATACAGGCACCAGTTTGGCCTAGATGTGTTCCCGGGAACAGTAATAGACAGTAGATTGTTCCACATCTTCTCGTGCCCGGATCATGAATCTTCTTGTTGGTTGCGCTGCCCACTTGAATATGGTCCAGGAACGGAGAAGCATCACGTCGGAGATTCACATGTGTTCCAGTTGTGCTCGAGTCCGTGTTGGAAGATATTCTGCAATCCGGGAAAACAACCTGTGCATTGAGGCCCTCCTTACATACGCTGGCACAACCGTAGTCGTCGTAGTACATGACTGCTTCGGCCACGTGTGCGCGTAGCTGGATGAAACTTCCAGCCTGCACTGCTCCAAACTTATTAGCGGCGCTTGGAATGCAGTCTATATCAAGGATATCGACTTTGGATTCCAATACTGGCTCGGGCCCAGGTTTCATAGACTCGAGCAACCAAGAGTAGTACCAGACCCTGATGGATCGCATAGCATTCGATGCCCATGACCACGACGGGACCCCATTATCCATTGCAGGCCCGATCAGAGGACTCATGCTCGGGGCACAGGTGAGTTCCTCGCGATGCCAGCCGAGACTGAATGGCAGCTCCACCTCTCAGAGTCCAGCTAAATAGTTGGACTGCAACACAGCGTGCAACCTTGAAGCTACACTTGCAATGGCGGGTAATCGGTCGGTCTCATATGTGAGATCTCGTTTCGAATATTCCCAAACCCAAGAGTGCCAGTTCTTCAGGTTCGCCTCATCTTCGTTCCGCCGCCCATAGGCGTCGTCTTCATACCGACATTCGCACGCAACCGTGACTTTACAACGCCACTTGGCTTCTACGTCCGTGAAGCTGAGGATACGCACAGCACAACGACGCTCTTGCCATGCCCACGCTCGCGATTCGAGTGGTCCATCGATCCATGTGGGTGAGAGGAGCACTTCACGTCGTCTAGCTCTAAGACAGCTTATTGGCTCTCCATCGCCCGACGCGTCTGGCACTCTAGGTCCAATACCCACGCTGTGGTAGTATGATCTTGTGGAGGGAGCCTCCGCACCTAAGAAGGGGACGGAGCCATTATTAGAGGACACGGCTGCGACAACGAGTAGCGCATTCTCGTATATTTGGTCCATGTGCTCAGCATGCCGTGCCCAGTCATCTTGATCATCCTGGATGATGCAAAGACTATCAATCCACAGGTAGGATACGCCCAGCTCTCGCGCTACTCTGATTGTGTCCTGAAACGTGGGTGGCAAGGTCGACGGATCAATCATCTTTTTGTGGGCGTGTATATTTTTGGTCGTCGTATACATAAAACGCTCTGAACCCCAACGATACGACAAAGCAATCCATGAACCTCGGGGGATCTGATCTCGCGTCTCGACGAGTCGTAAGCTGCTTTGACCGCCGCTGTTCGACTCCAAACACAACAGTCTTCTGGGAAACCAAGAAGAATCTTGTGCTCCAGCGCATTTAGGGTGTTCCGTCAGACATGTTTGTAGCGACGACCGCACAAAGTCCCACATGAGCCTGTCGCCAGGAACAAGCGCAATTTCTCCTCGCACAGGGAAACACGCGCTATCCAGCCCTTCAGCCTGCAGCTCATGGTCTGAAGAGCGAAACAAGTCTAGACTGATTTCAAGCGTAGATCTCCCATCCCAGGCGGAGCCAATGAACACGTAACCCGGACCTTCGTATTCGGATACTTGGAGTTGAAGAACGACGTCGGCTTCTTTACTGCAACGCATCCAATTCCACTCATAGTTGTCCGCAAAGAATTCCGGTTCCAGGGCCTGAATCGCCTGGACTAACAGTTTGCAGTACAGGCATGACGAAGCGAGAAGATTGGCCAGCCAGGCTGCAACAGAGTACTCTGTCCCTTGGCCTGGTTGGAAATCGTTACAAATACAACATCTGCCCATTGTTGAAAAATAGCGGAGGTCAATAATGAAAAGATTTAATTACTACTTTAGGAAAGAACAGCAGGGTCACTAAAGCGAGGTAGAAAGAAGCTAGCTAGTGTACTCTATATGCAAGTCGCCCCACCCTACGTCAACCAAGCATTGGCGCTATTGGCCCCACTTAGTTCACCCGTTATCATGCACAAAGCTATGGACAGCATTGCGAACCCAACAGCAACTTGCGACACTCTCCATAGGCAAAACATGGGCGCGATCTCGGATTATGATCATGGCATCGAAAAATCAGATTCGACTGATGCCAACATCAACACCAACGCTGACAGAAACAATGTCATTTCTGACGATACACCACCAATCTACTATGACGCTGAGCCATCAGCCCAGCCACCGAGCTACCCTAATAGCCAAACCACTTCGCCTACTGAACTGCAAAAGAGGCCTGCGTCACGGCCTAAGCCCACAAATCAACATAGCACCGGCGCATCCGCAAGTACCATCGCAGCAGTCCTTGGTTCGGAATATACCGATTTAGATGCTCAGCGACGAGCAGACCGTAAGAAGAAAACGCTTCGCGAGCGCTGGAATGATTTCAAAGAAAGAAATCTTGGAGGCTATCATGTTTCCGAGGACAGGGCTGGAGCGGCAAGTGCAGCCGAGTGGAACGTACAGGGAGGGACGCTGAGCGGAGGACTAGCGACGCCATATAGGAGGAAGGGGAAGTAAGTTAGTAAATCAGATCGCGCTTTTCTATGTTAAATTTAACTAACTAGATATAATATTGTTTTAAAATAAAGTCATAGTGTATTTTTGTTAAATTTTTTTAAGTTATAGTTAGTATAAAACTAAAGACTTTACTTTAAGTAAAGTGTATATAGATGTTAGTATAAGTTGCTACTATATTAATATTACTATTATAAAAAAGAAGAAGTATCTCTTAATAAAACAAAAGTACTTTATCTATTATAGCTTTATTAATATATGTTTTTTAATAGAAACTAAGATAGTAGAAATCCTAAGTATACTATATAGCGCTAAGATTCTTAATTTATAATACTAAGAATATGTATAATACTATATTATACTAAAGAAGAATAAATGAAGATAATATTTAAAAATCTATTTAAGATTCTAAAGAATTAAGTTTAGTAAGTTTTATAAGTTTTTTAACATATTAGAAGTTAGAGCATACCTTAAGCTCTACCTTAACTATAGTAGTTTAATACTAATATAAAGTATTATATAAAAAGCTTTAAGCTTAACTATATTAAACTTTTGAAATAACTTTAGTAGTTTAGAAGAAAAGAAAAAAAGAAAATTAAATTATTTATTATAAATCTAGCTTTCCGTACTATTAGAGTATTGATTATTATTATTACTTAGTACTTTTATAAAGCATTTTAGAGTTCTTATAGCTTAAAAGCTAAACTTAATAAAGTAACTATATAAATTATACACTTGCTAAAATATTAGATAATTAATAAAAAAGCTACTTAAAGTATAGTATAAGCTGTAGATAGTTTTATTACTATATAATCTTTAACTTATTTTTAGACATTATATAAAAATAGAGATTACTATGTTATTAAAATATTTTAGGTGTATTATATTATAATTAACTTTATAAGTTTTATTATAAGCTTTTAGCTCTATAGTATTAAAAAAAGAATTAGTATTACTCTAAGCTACTATATTCTAGCTACTATTTTTTTATATTAAGCGCCTAAAGGCTTCTACTTTTGCAAGCATGCTGTTATTCTATTATAATACTATAATTCTAGCTGTATTAAGTATTTTACTCTTTACTTATAATCTATAACATATTAATACTAGAAAGTAGTTTTTTTTCTTTTCTTTCTTAGTAGAATGTAGTTATAGTAACTTAAACTTAAGCTCTATATTATATCTTTTAAATCTATTAGTAGCGTAGGCGTTATATAATAAGATAAAATATTATTCTAGTATAAAGTAAGAAATAGCTAGAAAAACTATTAACCTACTTTAATTACGTGTGTTTAGTTACCTATTTTACCTAGATTAATACTATAGAACTAAGTAGATTTAACTGTTAAGAAAAAATAACGTTTATATATTTCTATAGTTAACTAGTAGAGAGTTTTAATATGCCTTAATTTATTATTAGTTATAGAAGCTGCTTAGAAGGGACTTTAAGAGGCCTAGAGGGGAATTAAGAAGACTTTTAAGTAAGTATTTTTTAGTAAGTCTATTAAACT
>Ga0265797_10011035_pt1 | contig 11396 bp, 9 predicted proteins | sample P2T30metagenome_FD_192433 | JGI IMG/M metagenome (GOLD analysis project Ga0265797, IMG submission 192433) | Plant litter microbial communities from East Loma Ridge, Irvine, California - P2 T30 | ecosystem: Environmental > Terrestrial > Plant litter > Unclassified | place: USA: California... | reverse complement strand
GCTGCTCGTCGTCCACGAGGGCACCCCCGTCGGCGTCGTCGACCGGTCGACCGTGCTCGCCCACCTCGCGGAGCGCCCCGCCCCCTCGGCCTGACGCCCCCGCCGACCTCCCCCCACCGACCGTCCCCGCGGACGAGCCCCGTCCGCCCCGTCCGTCCCACCCCGTCCAGGAGGACCCCGTGACCCACGGCTTCGAGACCCGCGCCATCCACTCCGGGCAGCAGGCAGACCCCGCCACCGGGGCCGTCGTGCTGCCCGTCTACCAGACCTCCACGTTCGTGCAGGACGGCATCGGCGGCTTCCGCGGCGGCTACGAGTACGCCCGCTCCGCGAACCCCACGCGCGACTCGCTGCAGACCCTTCTCGCCGACCTCGAGGGCGGCGTGGCCGCCTTCAGCTTCGCCTCCGGCCTCTCGGCCGAGGACGCCCTGCTGCGCGCGACCCTCGCGCCCGGCTCGCGGATCCTCATGGGCAACGACGTCTACGGCGGCACGCACCGCCTGGTGAACAGGGTGCACGTGCCCTGGGGCGTCCAGCTCGAGACCGTCGAGATGAGCGACCTCGACGCCGTGCGCGCCGCCGCCCGGCCCGGCGAGACCGCCGTGCTCTGGGTCGAGACGCCCTCGAACCCGATGCTCAAGATCAGCGACATCGCCGCGCTCGCCGAGATCGGCCACGCGGCCGGGGCGGTCGTCGTCGTGGACAACACCTTCGCCTCGCCCTACCTGCAGCAGCCGCTGTCGCTCGGCGCCGACGCCGTCGTGCACTCGACGACGAAGTACATCGGCGGGCACAGCGACGTCGTCGGCGGCGCCGTGGTCGTCGCCGACCAGGAGCTCGCCGAGAAGGTGGGCTTCCTCCAGTTCGGCGTCGGGGCCGTGTCGGCCCCGATGGAGGCGTGGCTGACGGTCCGCGGCATCAAGACCCTCGGCGTGCGCGTCGACCGCCACTCGTCCAACGCGCAGGCGGTCGCCGAGGCGCTCGTCGCCTCCGACGCCGTCGCGCGCGTCTGGTACCCGGGACTCGCCGACCACCCCGGGCACGAGCTCGCCGCCCGCCAGATGAGGGCGTTCGGCGGCATGCTGTCGCTGCAGCTCGCGGGCGGCCCGGCGGCCGCGCGCCGCTTCGCGGAGTCCACCGAGCTGTTCCAGCTCGCCGAGTCCCTGGGCGGCGTCGAGTCGCTCATCGGCTACCCGCACGAGATGACCCACGCGTCGGTGCGCGGCACCGAGCTCGCCGTGCCCGAGGACCTCGTGCGCCTCTCGGTCGGCATCGAGAGCGAGGCCGACCTCGTCGCCGACGTGCTGCAGGCGCTCGACCGCGTCTGAGGCGCGCCTAGGCTGAGGCGATGAGCCCGTCGACGTCCACCGCGCCGACGTCGGGCGTCCTCTCGCCGCCGTGGCTGCTCACCACGCTGGGCATGTGCGCGATCATCGGCATCGCCGCGTTCGAGAGCCTCGCGGTGACGACCGTCATGCCGACGATCGCGCGCGAGCTCGACGGCGAGCGGCTGTACTCCCTCGCCTTCGCCGCCCCGCTCGCCACCGGCCTCGTGGGCATGGTGGTCGGCGGTACGTGGGCCGACCGGGCCGGGCCGCGCGTCGTGGTCGTCACGTCCGTGCTGCTCTTCGCCGTCGGCCTGCTCGTCGTCGGGCTCGCGCCGGACATGCTCGTGCTGCTGGTCGGCCGGCTCGTGCAGGGGGCCGGCAGCGGCGCGGTCATCGTCGCCCTCTACGTCATGGTCGCGCAGGTGTACCCGCCCCGGCTGCACGCCTCGGTCTTCGCCGGCTTCGCCGCCGCGTGGGTGCTCCCGAGCCTCGTCGGACCGCCGCTCGCCGGCTGGGTCACGCAGGCGGTCGGCTGGCACTGGGTCTTCGTCGGGGCGCTGGGGCTCGCGGTGCCGGCGTTCCTCGTCATCCTCCCGAGCCTCCGGACGCTCACCGTGCCCGCGCCGGAGGAGCGCCCGCCGTGGGCCCGCGGACGCATCGCCTGGTCCGGCGCCGCGGCCGTGGCCGTCCTCGCCCTCAACCTCGTCTCCGAGCTGCCCCCGGTCGCGACCGTCGTCGCCGTCGTCGCCGCGGGCGTCGTGCTCGTCGTCGCGCTGCGGCCGCTGCTGCCGCCCGGGACGCTCACGGCGCGACCCGGCCTGCCGACGCTCGTGCTCCTCCGGGGCCTCATCGGGGGCGCGTTCCTCGGGGCGGAGGCCTACCTGCCGTTCATGCTCATGGCCGAGCACGACCTCAGCGAGTCGGTCGCGGGCCTCGTGCTCACGGTGGGCGCGCTCTCGTGGGCGGCCGGCAGCTGGCTGCAGGGGCGCCTCGGCGAGGACCGCGTGCCCCAGGCGACGGGCATCCGGCTCGGGGTGCTGCTCGTGCTCGTCGGGGTGGCGGTCGCGGCCGCGTCGACGGCGCTCGGGCTGCACCCGGTCGTGGTCGCGGCCGGCTGGCTGGTCGGCGGCGCCGGCATGGGCTTCACCTACCCGCGCTTCTCGGTGCTGGCGCTGCGCTGGGCCGACGAGCGCGAGCGGGGCTTCGCCAGCTCGTCGCTGAGCATCGCCGACTCGGCGGGCTCGGCGGTCGTCCTCGCGCTCACCGGGGTGGCCTTCGGGCTGCTCGGCGGCTCGGGCGAGACCCTCTCGTTCGTCGCCGTCTTCGCGGTGGCGGTCGTCGTCGCCGCGGTCGCGGTGGTCGCGAGCGGCCGGGCCGTTCCCCGCGGCCTCGGCGCCTGACCCCCGCGCCGCCTGCCCCACGAGGCGCGCGCGAACCTCGCGGCGGCGGTCAGCCCGTTGCCCAGGCGTGGTTCGACCGCCGGTGGAGGTCCACGTGGCGGAGGGCGGTGGGCGGAGGGCGCGAGCGAGAGGGCGATCGACCCCCGGTCAGGGGGCGGACGGCGGGGAGGCATAATGGTCGGACGCGCGATGTGGCCGGTCACATCCGCTGAGCGACGGAGCGGTGATGCCTGACATCGAGAAGGTGCGCGCTCCCAACATCCGCGACGTCGCGGCCCTCGCGGGGGTCTCGTACCAGACCGTCTCGCGCGTGCTCAACGACAGCCCGAGCATCCGGCCGACGACCCGCCAGAAGGTGCTCGACGTCATCGACGAGCTCGGCTACCGGCCCAACCAGGCCGCCCGGGCGCTGAGCGGCAGCCGCTCGCGGATGATCGGCATCCTCACGCTGCAGAACGCCCACTTCGGCCCGCAGACCATGATCAACGCCATCGAGCAGGAGGCCCGCGCGGCCGGCTACCGGCTCGGCATCGCCTCGACGACGCGCGACTGGGACGACGTCCGCGCGAGCCTCGACGTGCTCGTCGCGCAGGCGGTGGAGGCGATCATCGTCATCGCCCCGCAGAAGCGGTTCTTCGACGTCATCGACGAGCACGCGCTGTCGGTGCCGATCGTCGCGCTCGACTCGACGCGGCGCGCGAAGTCGCACAGCGTCTCGGTGGACCAGTTCGGCGGTGCGCGCCTCGCGACGCGGCACCTCGTCGACCTCGGGCACGAGCGCATCGTGCACCTCGCGGGCCCGCAGGACTGGATCGAGGCCGACGAGCGCATGCAGGGGTTCCTCTTCGAGATGGGGGAGGCCGACCTGCCGATCGAGCCGCCGATCCTCGGCGACCTCACCGCCGACTTCGGCTACCTCGCGGGCAAGGAGCTCCTGCGCCGCCGGGACTTCACGGCGGTCTTCGCGGCGAACGACCTCATGGCGCTGGGCCTCCTGCACGCCTTCCGCGAGGCCGACGTCGACGTGCCGCGCGACGTCAGCGTGGTCGGCTTCGACGACTCGCCCTCGGCGGCGCACGTGTGGCCCCCGCTGACGACGGTGCGCCAGGACTTCGACGTCGTGGGTCGCCGCGCGGTCGAGGTCGTCGTCGCCGAGCTCGAGGGCGGACGCGACGTCGACCGCTCGCTCGTCGAGCCCGTCCTCGTCGTGCGCGGCTCGACCTCGCCCCCGGTCCGGCGATGAGCCGAGCGACGCTCGGTAACGACTCGGCCACGGCATTTGACAGCGTCGGGGAGCGGGGCTAACTTGGCTCCAGTCGCGGTGTGAACGGTCACATCACGGGCGCAGGAGGCGCGGGTCCCGCAGGGTCCGCACCGAGCGCCCGATGGGCCGTCGGGCAGGCGATGCAGCAGAGATCGAACCGCCGGGCCCGACGCAGGGCACGACGGACGACGACGAAGTCGACCGTGGAGGTCAGAGTGACCCAGCTCGCCGTGCCCAGCGCACAGCACGTGGACCACGAGAGCCGTGGAGGTGCCGGCCGTGGCCGTTGACACCCCCGTGGTCCTCGAGATGCGCGGCATCACCAAGGAGTTCCCCGGCGTCAAGGCGCTGGACGACGTGAGCATGCGCGTGCACGCCAGCGAGGTGCACGCCATCTGCGGCGAGAACGGCGCCGGCAAGTCGACGCTCATGAAGGTCCTGTCGGGCGTCTACCCCTACGGGTCGTACACGGGCGACATCGTCTACCAGGGCGAGACGATGCGCTTCCGCGACATCCGCTCCAGCGAGGCCGCCGGCATCGTCATCATCCACCAGGAGCTCGCGCTCATCCCCGAGCTGTCCATCACCGAGAACATCTTCCTCGGCAACGAGCCCACCCGCTTCGGCGCCATCGACTGGCGCGCGGCCAAGTCGCGCGCCGTCGACCTGCTCGCCCGCGTGGGCCTCAAGGACGACCCCGACACGGCGATCAAGCACCTCGGCGTCGGCAAGCAGCAGCTCGTCGAGATCGCGAAGGCGCTCAACAAGAACGTGAAGCTGCTGATCCTCGACGAGCCCACGGCGGCGCTCAACGAGGCCGACTCGCAGCACCTGCTCGACCTGATCCGCGGGCTCAAGGGCCGCGGCGTCTCGTCGATCATGATCAGCCACAAGCTCAACGAGATCGAGGCCATCGCCGACTCGATCACGATCATCCGCGACGGCAAGACCATCGAGACCCTCGACGTGCAGGCCGACGGCGTCAACGAGGACCGCATCATCCGCGGCATGGTCGGGCGCAACCTCGCGAGCCGGTTCCCCGACCGCACGCCCAAGATCGGCGAGGTCTTCTTCGAGGTCAAGGACTGGTGGGTGCGCCACCCGCAGGTCGCCGAGCGCTTCGTCTGCAAGGGCTCGAACATCCAGGTCCGCCGCGGCGAGATCGTCGGGCTCGCGGGCCTCATGGGCGCCGGGCGCACCGAGCTCGCGATGAGCATCTTCGGCCGCTCGTACGGCCAGTTCGTCTCGGGCACCATCGTCAAGGACGGCGAGGCCGTCGAGCTCCGGACCGTCTCGGACGCCATCGACAACGGGCTCGCCTACGTCAGCGAGGACCGCAAGGTGCTCGGGCTCAACCTGCTCGACGACATCAAGCGCTCGACGGTCGCCGCGAAGCTCTCCAAGATCTCGAAGGCCGCGGTCGTCGACCGGGGTCGGGAGCACACGATCGCCGAGGAGTACCGCAAGAGCCTCCGCGTCAAGACCCCCACGGTCGACGAGGGCGTCGCGAAGCTCTCGGGCGGCAACCAGCAGAAGGTCGTGCTCGCGCGGTGGATGTTCACCGACCCCGACCTGCTGATCCTCGACGAGCCCACCCGCGGCATCGACGTGGGCGCGAAGTTCGAGATCTACAACATCATCCACCAGCTCGCGGCACAGGGGAAGGGCGTCATCGTCATCTCCAGCGAGCTGCCCGAGCTGCTCGGGCTCTCCGACCGGATCTACACGATCTTCGAGGGCACCGTCACCAACGAGATCACGGCGGACGACGCCGACGCCGAGACCCTGATGCGGACCATGACGTCCGTGAAGAAGAAGGAGCACGCCGCATGACCGGCATCAAGGACCTCAAGAAGGTGTTCAGCGGCAACGCCTCGAACGCGCGCCAGTTCGGCATGATCGCGACGCTCATCGTCACGATCATCGTCTTCCAGGTGGCGACGGGCGGCCTCACGCTCCAGCCCGCCAACCTCATCGCCCTGGTGAGCCAGTACTCGTACATCCTGATCCTCGCCATCGGCATGGTGATGGTCATCGTCGCCGGCCACATCGACCTCTCCGTCGGCTCGGTGGCGGCCTTCAGTGGCATCCTCGTCGCCACGGCGATGAACAGCTGGTCGTTCCCCTGGCCGCTCGCGATCGTCTTCGGCCTCGTCGTCGGCGTCGCCATCGGCGCCTGGCAGGGCTTCTGGGTCGCCTACGTCGGCGTGCCGGCGTTCATCGTGACGCTGGCCGGCATGCTGCTCTTCCGCGGTGCCAACCAGTTCGTGGGCGACGCCAACACCGTGCCCGTCCCCGACGGCTACGAGGTCATCGGAGCCGGCTACCTGCCCGAGGTCGGGCCCGACACGGGCTACAACAACCTCACGCTGCTGCTCGGCCTGGTCCTCATGGTCGCCGTCGTGTGGCGCGAGATCAGCGTGCGCCGCACCCAGCGCGCCATGGGCAGCGAGCTGGCGCCCCTCTGGGTGAGCATCGTCAAGATGGCCGTGCTCATCGCGATCATCGCCTTCGCCGCCACGCTCTTCGGCGGCGGCCGGGCCGGCACCTCCTTCCCGATCTCGGGCATCATCCTCGGCGTGCTCGTCCTGGTCTACGGCTTCGTCACCCAGAGCACGATCTTCGGCCGCCACATCTACGCCGTCGGTGGCAACTCGCACGCCGCCGAGCTCTCGGGCGTCAAGTCGAAGCGCGTCAACTTCTTCGTCATGATGAACATGTCGGTGCTCGCCTCGCTGGCCGGCATGATCTACGTGGCCCGTGCCGGCGCCTCCGGCCCGCAGGACGGCCTCAACTGGGAGCTCGACGCCATCGCGTCGGTCTTCATCGGCGGCGCGGCCGTCGCGGGCGGCATCGGCACCGTGGTCGGCTCGATCGTCGGTGGCCTGGTCATCGCGTTCCTCAACAACGGCCTCCAGCTGCTCGGCGTCGGCTCCGACCTCGTGCAGATGATCAAGGGCCTCGTGCTCCTGCTCGCCGTCGCGGTCGACGTCTACAACAAGAGCCAGGGCCGCCCCTCGATCGTCGGGCTGCTCACCCGCGGCCTCCGCCGCGACGCGAACGGCGTGGCCGCCCCGGCGAACCCCGCCGCGATGGACACCGCCGCCCAGGGCGGCGTGGGCCGCGACGGCGCGTCGACGGTCACCACCGGCACCCCCGGCGGCGACCTCAGCGACGCGAACCGCCCGAGCTCGACCACGACCAACTAGACCCACGGGGCCGTCCGACGACGGCCGGCCCCGTCCCACGGCCGCCGCTCCTGCCGGAGCCGGCGGCACCCACCACCACCAGAACAAGAAAGAAGACACAGCATGCGCAAGCTCGCGCTGGCGACCATGGCGGTCGCCGCAGGAACGATGCTCGTCCTCACCAGCTGCTCGTCCTCCCGCACCGAGGCGGGATCGGGCGACGCCGCCTCCGGCTTCGAGGAGGGCTCGACGATCGGCATCGCGCTGCCCGCGAAGACCTCCGAGAACTGGGTCCTCGCCGGCGACCTGTTCAACGACGGCCTCGAGGAGGCCGGCTTCTCGCCCGACGTGCAGTACGCGGCGGCGAGCGGCACGGTCGCGAACCAGCAGGAGCAGATCCAGTCCATGGTCACCAAGGGCGCGAAGGTCATCGTCATCGGTGCCGCCGACGGTGCCCAGCTCGGCACCCAGGTCGCCGCGGCCAAGGACGCCGGCGCCACGGTCATCGCCTACGACCGCCTGATCCTCAACACCGAGGACGTCGACTACTACGTCGCCTACGACAACTACAACGTCGGCGAGCTCCAGGGCCAGGCCCTGCTCGACGGCATGGCGGCCAAGAAGGCCGACGGCCCCTACACGATCGAGCTCTTCTCGGGCTCGTCGGACGACGCCAACTCGTCCGTCTTCTTCGACGGCGCGATGAGCGTCCTCCAGCCCGCGATCGACGACGGCACCGTCGTCGTCGGCTCGGGCCAGACCGACATCAAGCAGACGGCGACCGACGGCTGGAAGGCCGAGAACGCCCAGCGCCGCATGGACTCGCTGCTCACCAGCACCTACTCGGGCGACACCGCGCTCGACGGCGTCCTCAGCCCCAACGACACGCTCGCCCGCGCGATCATCACGTCGGTGCAGCAGGCCGGCAAGGACGTCCCGGTCGTCACCGGCCAGGACTCCGAGGTCGAGTCGGTGAAGTCGATCATGGAGGGCGTGCAGTACTCCACGATCAACAAGGACACCCGCAACCTCGTGTCGCAGACCATCGACATGGTGACCGCGCTGTCCGAGGGCGAGACCCCCGAGACGAACGACGACGAGTCGTACGACAACGGCGAGAAGGTCGTCCCGGCCTACCTGCTGCCCCCGCAGATCGTGACCAAGGAGAACGCGGCCGAGGCGTACGCCAACGACCCGACCCTGGGCCCGCTCACCAAGTAGCACCCGCACCGACCGACGGCCGGTCCGCCCTCCGGGGCGGGCCGGCCGTCGGCGTCTACCGTGGGGTCGTGACCGACGGCCGGCAGGAGTCCCCGCTCCCGTTCACCGCGCCCGTCGCGGTCGAGCTGCTGCTCGCCTCGCCGCGCTCCCGCTATGTGGGCCGTCCCGCGGACGGCGCCGTGCCCGCCTCCGGCCCCGAGCTGCACGAGCGGGTCGAGGTGCGCGCCGGCCTCGGCATCGTGGGCGACCGCTACTTCAACGCCCCGGCCCACCGTGCCGCGTCCGTGACTCTCTTCGCGGCGGAGCAGCTCGAGCGGGTCGCCCGCGAGCTCGGCACGGCGCCGCTCGACGTCGCCGCGACGCGTCGCAACGTCGTGCTGCGCGGGCTCGACGTCGACGCCCTGCGCGGCGCGGTGCTGAGCCTCGACTGCGGCGACGGGCCCGTGCGCTTCGCGGTGCACCGTCCGGCGTCGCCGTGCGCCTGGATGGACGTCGAGGTGGCGCCCGGCGCCTTCCGCGCGCTGCGCGGGGCCGGGGGAGTGCGCTGCTCGCCGCTCGACGACGGGGTGCTGCGCACGGGGCCGGCCGTGGCGGCGGCGGACGTGCCGATCGCGCCTCCTGCCGTCGGCTGAGGGCCGGGCCCGCGCCTCCTGCCCTCAGCCGAGGGGGCGGTGGTGCTCAGGGGGTCAGTGCCACCACGACGGGGTCATGAGGGTCATCGTCTCGAGCAGCGTGCGCCGGCTGGTGCGCTTGCCGACGAGCCAGGCCTCGATCGCGCCGACGAGGCCGTGCGCGTAGGAGCCCGCCGCGATGTGGACGGCGACCCCCTCGGGCAGGGTGCCCTCGGGCAGCGACTGCAGGTGCTGCACCGACGACGTCTCGAAGTGCTTGGCCAGCGCCTGGTGGATCGAGGCGTCGAGCGCGTCGGGCAGCGCCAGGCGGTACACCTCGCGGTGCCGCACGACGTGGTCGACGACGCGCTCGAGCGCGCGCCGCGTGGCGTCGGGGCCCGACGTGCCCTGCTCGCGGAGGGCGTGGTCGTCGGCGCGGATCTCGTCGAGCTCGGGCGTGAGCACCGCCGTGAGCAGGGCTCCCGGCGAGGTCGCGTGGCTGTAGAACGTGGCCCGGTTGATGCCCGCGGCCCGCGTGACGTCGGCGACCGTGATGGTCGAGACCGGCTGCTGGCTCGCGAGCTGGAGGACCGCGGCGTGCAGGGCCCTCGTCGTCTGCACGATGCGTGCGTCGACCATGTCGTTCCTCCCGTGCGTGTGGCTGCACCGAGCATAGAGGGTCGACCGACGTGTGACGTGCCACGTGTCCGCGAGGCGTCGTCGGCGTGTCCGGGGAGCGTCGCCGCCGGGTCGCGGCTCGCCGACAGGTGTCGTTCCGCGTGCCCGCCGGGGCTGGTGCGCGACTCCTGCGCCCGCTACGCTCGGTGCCTGGTCGGATCGATTCGACCCCGGGGCCGCGGGCCTCCTCCCACCCCCCACCACGTCTCGAAGGACGCCTCTGCCGTGACCACGGTCCTCCACCCGGGTGACTCCCTGACGCGCCGCCAGCGGCTCGTCTACGTCCTCGTGCTCGGCGCGCTCACCGCGCTCGGCCCGTTCACGATCGACCTCTACCTGCCCGCCTTCCCCGAGCTGGAGGGCGAGTTCGGGGTGGGCTCCGGCCAGGTGCAGCTCACGCTCACCGCCACGACCCTCGGCTTCGCCGTCGGCCAGCTCCTCGTCGGCCCGTGGAGCGACAAGGTGGGCCGGCGCACGCCGCTCATCGTCGCCACCGCCGTGCACATCGTCGCCAGCATCGGTGCCACCGTGGCGCCCGACATCCTCGTGCTCGGCGCCTTCCGCGTGCTGCAGGGCATGGGCGCCGCGGCGGGCGTCGTCGTCGCCATGGCGACCGTGCGCGACCTCTTCGGCGGGCTGCCGCTCGTGCGCATGCTCTCGCGCCTGGCGCTCGTCAACGGCATGGCGCCGATCGTGGCGCCCGTCATCGGCTCGCAGCTGCTGGCCGTCACCAGCTGGCGCGGCGTCTTCGTGTTCCTCACCGCCTACGGCGTCGCCGTGATCATCGCCGCGATCTTCCTCATCGTCGAGACCCACCCGCCGGCCCGCCGCCTCGAGGCGGGGCACTCGACGCTCGGCCAGCGCTACCGGTCGCTGTTCACCGACCGCATCTTCGTCGGCGTCGCGCTCGTCGGGGCCATGACCTTCTCGGGGCTGTTCACCTACCTGTCGGCGTCGTCGTTCCTCTTCCAGCAGGTCTACGGGCTCGACGCGCAGCAGTACGGGATCCTCTTCGCCGTCAACTCGCTCGGCATCGTCGCGGGCGTGCAGATCAGCTCGCGCCTGGCCGGGCGCTTCGGGCCGCAGTGGATCCTCGTCGCCTCCACCGCCGTGCTGCTCGGCTCGGCCGTCGCCATCGTCGTCCTCGACTCGGCGGGGGCGGGGCTCCTGGGCGTGCTCGTGCCGCTGTGGCTGTTCATCGCCGCCGTCGGCTTCACCCTGCCGCAGGTCCAGGTGCTCGCCCTCTCGGCGCACGGCAAGGAGGCCGGGACGGCCGCGTCCGTCCTCGGCGCCGTCAACTTCGGCACCGCGGGCCTCGTCTCGCCCGTCGTGGGGTTCCTCGGCCTCGAGACCGCGGTGCCCATGGGGTCCGTGATGGCCTGCACGAGCCTGCTGGCCATCGCGAGCCTGTGGCTGCTCGTGCGCCCGCGGACGGTGCCGGCGCTCGGTCGCTGAGGCGCGCCTCCTGGGCGGTCTGCGCACCGGGCCCGCTCGCGCCGCCGGTCCGCGGCGCCGCCGTGCCCAGGGTCCGCGGCGCGGCCGTGCCACCGCCGGTCCGCGGCGCGGCCGTGCCCGCGGGCCGCTGCGCGGCTAGGGTCGGGCGATGAGCACGACGCCCGACGATCAGGTCACCGCCCCGCACGGGCCCGCCGAGGTGCGCGTCGCGCGCCGCGTCCAGCGCCGCTGGTGGGTCTTCTCGGCCCTCG
>Ga0265797_10011034_pt1 | contig 11398 bp, 11 predicted proteins | sample P2T30metagenome_FD_192433 | JGI IMG/M metagenome (GOLD analysis project Ga0265797, IMG submission 192433) | Plant litter microbial communities from East Loma Ridge, Irvine, California - P2 T30 | ecosystem: Environmental > Terrestrial > Plant litter > Unclassified | place: USA: California... | reverse complement strand
AGGCAAGCGCATGGGCCACGCCGGCGCGCTGATCTCGGGCGGCGCAGACACCGCGCAAGCCAAGCTGGAAATCATGGAAGCCTGCGGCATCACCGTCACCAAGAACCCGTCGGAAATGGCGCGTCTGCTGAAAGCAATGCTGTAATACGGACGATCGCTTGATCTGAAGTGAAGACGGGGAGCTCAGGCTCCCCGTTTTGTGTTTACGCGGACCTTTTTGGTCGCAAAATGTGTCACGTGACAAAAATTGCCGTGAAGCACTGACAAATTTTGTCGTTAGATATGCCGTTTTTTGTCTTGGCACAGCATTTTGTTATCTCCAAATTAATAAAATCGGGTGTTTTCAGCCATTTTTGGGCTGGCACAGGGATTGCATATAGGTAAGCGTAGCAACTGAGCAGTACAAGATACGTAGTCCCACCTTTTTGTAAGTCCACTCTGGAGATTTAAATGAACTTCAAGCAACTGCAAGCCAAGAAAGCCCAAGGCGGTTTCACCCTGATCGAATTGATGATCGTTGTCGCGATTATCGGTATCCTGGCAGCTGTCGCCATCCCGGCATACCAGGATTACATCGCCAAGTCGAAAGCAACCGCTGCTTACGCCGATATCTCGGCTGGCAAAACGGGCTATGAAATGGCTGTCGTGTCTGGCGATGTCAATGGCGCAGACGCTGACATCCTGAAACTGGCTGGTCTGGCCCCAGAAACCGGCAACTGCAGCGGGATCGTAGCAGTGGCCCCAACGGCTACGGGCGATGACGCCGCAGCTGTCATCACCTGCACCATCAACAATCCAGGCCGTATTGGCGACGCTCCGACGATCGCTCTGCACCGTTCGGGCACTGGCCTGTACACCTGCGTCGCTACCGATTTCGCTGAAGAATCGTACCTGCCGACCGGTTGCACCCAGGAATAATACCTAACACTTGAACAGAAATTGGTTCAAGGTTAAAGGAGACCGCTACGGCGGTCTCTTTTTTCGTTTGAGGCTTTTGATTTGACCGTATTGCCACTTCATTTAAGCTCGTATGTTGAGTCAAGTCAGAGGTATATGCCCATAAACCTCCCAACGATCTTTGGCAAAAAAGCGGCACCCAATGCTGACAATTTTTGTCAGGGAGTTACATTTTTTGTCCAAACATTCAGAATAATTATTGTTCTAGTAATGTAACTGGTCCTTTTTTGAACATTGTGTGTCTGGCATGCCACTTGCAATAAGATTTCTGAGGATTCCCCTTCCCCGGATTGCAAACGCCTTACGGCATAACTGGTTAGCCAAGATGATGATCAAAAAAATACTTCACAAAAACCAAAGCGGCTTTACCCTGATTGAAATGATGATTGTTGTCGCAATCATCGGGATACTGGCGGCCCTGGCAATCCCCGCCTACCAAGGCTATATTGCGAAGGCAAAAGCAACGGCGGCCTATGCTGACATCATGGTGGGCCGAACCGGGTACGAAGTGGCTGTGCACGAGAACACAGCCACCGACGCCGAGCAATACCTCGCGAAGTCAGGGCTTGCTGAGGAAACCGGTAATTGCTCCTCGATCGACGTCCAGACGCCGGGCGCCAACACGGCAGTCATTACTTGCACGATCAAGTCTGCCGGCTACCTTGCAGCGGTTGCCGCGACGGCGCCAACCATTGCGCTGCATCGTACCAGCAAGGGCGCTTACCGATGCGTCGCAACTGGTTTCTCGGACGAGAAATACATGCCTACCGGCTGCCTGGACACGGCAGGCGCCGACGACGCCGGCTGATCGCTCCCAGCGCAGACGCAGAATAAAAAAGAGACCGCCACGGCGGTCTCTTTTCACATCGATTACTTCTGATTGGCCGCAGCCGCCTGCGGCTTCAGATACTGATCCAGCCATCCCACCACGGTGTGATGCCACTGCACCGAGTTCGCAGGCTTGAGCACCCAGTGATTCTCATCCGGGAACACCAGCAGTTTGCTCTCGACACCCTTGCGCTGCAGTGCGGTAAAGGTCCCCAGCGCCTGCGCGGTCGGGATCCGGAAGTCCAGGTCGCCCTGAATCACCAGCATTGGCGTCTTCCAGTTGTTCACGTGGTGAACCGGATTGAAGCGCTCATGGTTCTCTGGCACCTTGAAGTAAGGCCCCCCATTTTCCCAATCGGTGAACCATTGCTCCTCGGTCGAATACGCCATGCCGCGCGTATCGAACACGCCGTCATGGTTGACGATGCACTTGAACTCATCCGACCAGTTACCCGCGATCCAGTTCATCATATAGCCACCGTAGGAAGCGCCCAGCGCGCAATCGCGTGAGCGGTCCAGCCACGGGAACTTCTGCACTGCCGCGTCATACCCCTTCTGCAGGTCGACCAGCGGCTTGCCGCCCCAATCGTTGCTGATCGAGTCGGTGAACTGTTGGCCATAGCCGGTCGAACCGTGGAAGTCGATGAACACCGCCGCATACCCCGCGCCCGCATACACCTGCGGATTCCAGCGATAGCTCCAGCTATTGCCGAAGCTGCCCTGCGGACCGCCGTGAACAATGAACGCGACCGGATATTTCTGGCCCGGCTCCGCATTCCATGGCTTCATCACATAGCCATACACGGTGTCGCCATTCGCGCCTTCAAACGAGAACTGCTCGGCATCGCCCCAGCGCACATCCTTCAGGCGCTCCTGGTTCAGGCTGGTCAACTGCTTTGGCTTGCCACCCAGCTTCATCGTGAACAGTTGCGCGCCCGACTGCAGGTTCGCATGGGTATAGACCAGCGTATCGCGGCGCAGATCATAGGCGCCGACCGCGCCCTGGTCGATCAGCGTCGATACCTTGCCGCTGGCGACGTCGATCGAGAACAGGCTGTGCTGGCCGACGTTTTCCGCATCGACGATCAGCGCCTTGCCGTCCGCGCGCCACACCAGGTTGCCGGCCGAGCGGTCCCAGTCGGCCGCCAGCTTGCGCTTCTGGCCAGTGGCCACGTCCATCAGCATGATCTGGTAGCGGTCCGCCTCAAAACCCGGCCGCGCCATCGCCAGATAGGCCAGGGTGCGGCCATCCGGCGAGAACACGCCTTTGGTATCCCATGCCGGGTTGTCCTCGGTCAGGTTGCGCGGCGCCGCGCCGCCCGCCGCCGGCACGCTGTACAGGTCGAAGTTGGTCGACCAGGCTTCGGTCTTGCCGGCGATGCGCGCCGAGAACACGATCGTCTTGCCATCCGGGCTGAAGCGGTATTCCTCGCGGTCGCCAAAAGGTTTCGACGGCACGTCGCCGTCGAGCGAGCCGGACAGGCTGACCGGTTCCGCGCCGACCTTGCCGTCAGCCATCAATGGCGCCGAGAACAGCACCGCATTGCGATGATCGCTCCAGGTATCCCAGTGACGTGCGAACAGGCGGTCATAGACCTTGCCGGTGGCTTTCTCTTTTTCCTTTGCGTCGAGGCGCGCCTTGGTGCAGGCCAGGTCGGCGCAGTCGCGGAACACGGCCAGGCTGAACGCCAGGCGGTCGCCGCTTGGCGCGACACGGAAGTTGTCGACATCCAGCGGCAGGCTGGTCACCTGCACCGGTTCGCCGCCCGCGACCGGCTGACGCCACACCTGCGACGAGCCTGAGCGCGACGACAGGAAGTAGACGGCGTCGCCAGATGCCGACCATTCCGGATCGGCGCTGCTGGACGCATGCTGCGCCAGGCGCTGCGGCACCGGCTTGGAAGCGCGCAGGTCGATCATCCACAACTGGGTATTGCCGCGGTTCTTTTCCATGTCCGTGCTGCGCACGGTGTAGATCACGCGCGTGGCGTCGGGCGACACGGCCGGGCTGCCAACCCGCTCCATATTGACCAGGTCTTCCACGGTAAGGCCGCGTGGCGCGGCCATCGCGGTGGTGGCGGCAAACATGGCCGCCGCCATCGTCAGCAAGCGAAAATTCATTCCATCCTCGTCGATCAGTACTCCCGGCAGGGTGCCGCGAACAAGCTGGCAATTTACCACGTTGCCACAAGGGCATGCAGTAGGCGCCGGCCCCGGCACTGGCTGATGCCGGACCGGGGGCGACGATGCAGCACGAGGACAGTGCGATTACTTCGGCATGATGACGGTGTCGATGACATGGATGACGCCATTATCGGCGACGATGTCGGTCTTGGTGACCGTCGCCTTGTCGACCATGACTTTGTCGCCCGCGACTTTGACTGCAAACGAACTGCCTTCGACGGTCTTGACGTTGCCCGGCTTGACGTCGGCGGCTTTCACGGTGCCCGGGACCACATGGTAGGTCAGCACCTTGGTCAGTGCGGCCTTGTCTTTCAGCAGCGCGTCGAGTTTAGCCTTCGGAATTTTCGCGAAAGCAGCATCGGTTGGTGCGAACACGGTGAACGGGCCCGGGCCTTTCAGGGTATCGGTCAGGCCAGCGGCTTGCACTGCGGTGACGAGCGTATTGAAAGTGCCAGCCGACTTGGCTGTATCGACGATGTCTGCTGCCTGGACCGAACCAAAGGCGAATGCAACTGGCAGGGCGATCAAGAACTTTTTCATTATCAACTCCAAGGGTAGTGGTTAGGCAGTTCAAAGTGAACCGCGATGAGCAAAATGTACAGTTCATTCATGGGCACGTCTAATGTGTGAACCACTCTTATCGTACAATGAAGGTTCAAAAATAGTTCATCTTGTCGATGTATGCATTCAATCTCGGTGCGATATCGGTCGCGTGACGCATTTCTAACATCCCTCTACAGCGTGAAAACTGAGCATGATATGGGCCCGGCACATACCGTTGAGTAGCGGGAAAGCATTATTTTCTGATATGTGACACTATGCGATTTCAAAAAAATGGTTCAACCACGGGACATGTAATGACGGATTCATTCAAGCCGGGACAAGAGAGGATCATGTATCGCACTGGCGCCGCCGCCCGGCTGGCGGGCTTGCCGGTCGAAACGCTGCGGGTCTGGGAGCGCCGCTACAGCCTGTCGGACGCCGAGCGCTCCGAGCGCGGCCAGCGCCTCTATTCGGCCGAACAGGTCGCGCGCCTTGGCCTGCTCAAGCAACTGGTCGATCAGGGCCATTCGATCGGCGTGCTCGCCGGCCTGAACCGCGAGCAGCTGCAATCGATGCTGGGCCTGGACGGCCAGGCCAAGGCGGTATCTAGCGCGCCGGTGCGCGTGCAGCTGGTGGGCGCCATGCTCGCGCGGCGGGTCAGCGCGATGGGGCAGGGCACGCTCGGCCTGGATGTGCGCGGCCACTGCGCCAGCCTGGCGCAGCTAGCGGATTTGCCGCCAGACGCTGGCGCTGACGTGCTGGTGATCGAGCAATCCGAACTCGACGACACGGCGTTGCCGTCGGTCGCCGCGGCGCGCCAGGCGAGCGGCGTGTCCGCCGTCGTGGTGTTGTACCGTTTCTGTTCGAGCGCGACGATTCGCGCACTGCGCGCGCAAGGGTGCCTGGTCGCGCGCATCCCGGCTGATCTGAACGAGCTGGCCCTGCTGTGCCAATCCGCCCTGACCGGCCACCGCCCGGCGCTGCAGGAGGCGCCGGCTGCCTCGGTGGCGCCGCCGCGCTTCAACGATGACGACCTGGCCAATATCACCGCCGCCGGCAATCGGCTGAGTTGCGAGTGCCCGCGCCATCTGTCCGAGGTGATGTTGATGGTGAATAGTTTCGAGCGTTATAGCCAGCAATGCGCTTCACGCAATCCCGAGGATGCCGCGCTGCATGCCGACCTGGCGCTGGCGTCGGGTCGCGCGCGCGTGGTGCTGGAAGCGGCGATGGAGCGGCTGGCAGTCGCGGAGGGCCTGCCCTTGCCGAAGGGCTGGGCCTGAACGCAGGAACGGCGGCTGCGCCGTCGAGACTGCAGCAGGACGCTAGACGATCTTGCCGCGGTCGGCCAGCAGCGCCTCATAGGTCATGTTCTGCAGCAGCGCGTAGTGGACGGGATCGAGGTCGTCAAACTGCACGCCATAGCTGTACATCTCGCTCTGGCCAACCGCCGGCTTGCCCACCGCCAGGTTCCTGACGCGGGCCCTGGTACGGACTTCGGTTGCTTTCTTGCCGGGCAGTCCCATGAGCGTGAATTGAAGGTCGACGATGTTCTGGTCAGGCGGCAAGGGCAATGGAGAGTCGACCCTTGCGCCAGTCACCGACACATTGGCCAGCAGGCATTCCATCGACGCCGCACCGTGCTGCAAGCCGGTCACTTGCACCGGGAGATCGGCGCGTACGCGCATCGCGCCGCGCAGGCTGGTGCCCTGAATCGAGGTCGGGAACGACAGGTGGACGTAGTACAAGGGCCGCGCGAATACGCGCTCGACCGTACAGGCGAATGAGCACACGTTCACGCCGGAGAACACCCGGATCGTCACGCGCTCGCCTTCGGTCAGGCCGATCGGCACGCCCTCCTCGAAGGGGATTTTGACGATCAGGTACTCGTCCTTGATGTAACCGATCAGGCTCGAAAAGTGGGGAACCGGTTTGACCCGCCGGTGGGTGATGAGCTGCAAGCGAACGCCAACCTGCATGTTCAGCGTTTCAAATTCAAATTCCTGAGGTTTCAGCTCATGCGCTTGAGCGCTATTCATATTGGTAAGACAAGCTTGTAACCATTGCCATGAGGAAAAGTAGCATGATACCAGTCACATTCTTCTGGAATGTATTCCGATGTCACTTTCCCGGCAGTCAGCGACGTCAACGACCTCGCGGATTTGGTCCACCACGCTTGTTTTACCGATGAATAAGGGTTCGGCTCAATTTGGATTGAGCTGCCACGACACGCCGAAGCGATCGCTCGCCCAGCTGAAGAGAATGCATCCTGAGGCCGCGGCATGAAAGTCCGCCGCGCGGACAATCAGCGGGCCGGCTTCCACCCGTTCGACATGGCGTCGGTAAAACTCTGGCCCATGATTTCGACCGCTCTCTGGTTGGCGCTCATGAGCCGTCCAAACGATTGCTGCTGGACCGAGACGGCATTGCGAGTGAGCGCCTCCGCACACGACTGCGAGGCGGCGATGAAAGCCTTCATGGTTTCTTCCATGATGATCTTCGACGAACTGACCCACAGCTGTTCCACGCTGGCGCGCGTTGAATCAGCGTACACATTGGCAATTTTTACGAATGCATCTTGATAGGGCAGGGCGTTCAACTGGACAGTCGCTGCAGTGAATTGCGGGTATGCATTCGTCATGACACATCCTCTCGGCAATAGCAGTGTGAAGTAGGGAAAGACGCGAAGATGCGTCGCCCATCAGTATAGGCCGAGTATTGACGTTGTCTACAGCGTTGAGCAGATGTTCAAGCGTCCAGCTGCGCAGTCCAGTCACCGGATTTGCCGCCGTGCTTCTCGAGCACCCGCACATCCGTCATCACCATCCCGCGATCGACCGCCTTGCACATGTCATAGACAGTCAGCAGGCCAACCTGCACCGCAGTGAGTGCTTCCATTTCAACGCCAGTCTTGCCGATCGTCTCCACCTGTGCCCGGCAATGCACGCTGTGTTTGGCCTCGTCGATCTCGAAATCCACCGCCACCCGCGTAATCGGCAGCGGATGGCATAGCGGCACCAGATCGCTGGTGCGCTTGGAGGCCATGATTGCGGCAATGCGCGCGATGCCGATCACGTCGCCCTTCTTGGCATTGCCCGACGTGATCAAGGCCAGCGTCTCGGGTTTCATGCGGATGGTTCCGGCCGCTACCGCGATGCGGTGCGTATCCTGTTTCGCGCCGACGTCGACCATATGGGCCTGGCCGGTGGCGTCGAAGTGGGTCAAATGGTCTGCGGTCGGGGTCGAAGTGGTCATTGCAAAGTCAGTATGGCTGGGTAACGGAATGGTTCTCCGGGCAGCAAGATGCGCGCGGATGAAGGTATGATAGCACCGTGAAATCCGTCGTCTGTCCAGCAAGAGTGCGCCGCTGGCGCATTGTCCTGTCCGTTGCCGCCCTGTGCACGACGGCCGCATTCCCCGTTGCCGCCCAGTCCGATGTACTGCGGCGGCCCGATTCGACGCGCCTGCCTACCTTGGGAGATACCGCGCGCGTTGACCTGTCGCCCGTGGTCGAGCGCAAGCTGGGCGAGGAAATCATGCGCGACATCCGGCGCGATCGCGATTACCTCGACGACGAGCCGATCTCCGAATACCTGAACAACTTCGGCAACGGCCTGGTCGCGGCCGTGCCCGGCTCACGCGGCGAGACCAATGCCGATTTCCATTTCTTCGCGGTGCGCGACGCGGCCCTGAACGCGTTCGCGCTGCCAGGCGGCTTTATTGGCGCGCACTCGGGCCTGGTCATCGCGGCCCAGTCCGAATCCGAACTGGCCGGCGTGATGGCGCACGAGATCGGGCACGTCACCCAGCGCCACATCGCGCGCATGCTGGGCCAGCAGCGCCAGGATGTGCTGCTGCCGCTGGCCTCGATGATCCTGGCGGCACTGGCTGCCAAGGCCGGGTCCGACGCCGCCATGGGCGTGCTGATGGGCGGCCAGGGCCTGGTGGTGCAGCGCCAGCTGAATTTCAGCCGCGACGCCGAGCGCGAGGCCGATCGGGTCGGCTTCCAGATCATGGAGCAGGGCGGTTACGACACCACCGGCATTGTGGCCTTCTTCCGCCGCCTGCAATCGGCCAGCAAGCTGTATGGCGAACTGCCGACCGGCTTGAGCAATCTGAGCAGCCACCCGCTGACCCAGGAGCGCATCACCGACATGCAGGCGAGGATCCGCGAAATCCCCAAGAAGCAGCGCGTCGACAGTCTCGATTTCCATCTGGTGCGCGCGCGCATCCGCGTGCTGCAGGACATGAGCGAGCAGGGGATTCGCGCGACCCGCATCGCGTTCGAGACCCAGCTGAAGGAAACCCACCGCCAGCAGCAGGCCGGCGCCCAGTATGGCCTGGCCTACCTGGCGCTCAAACAGCACGACCTGGCGGGTGCGCAGAGCTGGCTCGACAAGGCGCGCGACACGGTCAAGCCGCGCGAAGGCGTGCTGTCGGCGGCGTCGAACGTCGGCGATGGCGCGACCATGCTGGCCGGGTTGGCGCTCGAGATCAAGCTGGCGCCGGGGCAGCCTGCGGCGGTGCTGGAAGAAGCGGTGAAAGAGGCGGATGCGGCGCGCCAGCGCTTCCCGCTGTCGCGCGCGCTGACGCACCAGTACGCGGAAGCGCTGATTGCGACCGGCAAGTACGACGAGGCGGCGCGCTTCCTGCGTGAGCAGGCCCAGCAGTATCGCGAGGAATACAAGCTGCAGGATCTGCTCGCCAAGACGTATGCGAAGCAGGGCAAGATCGCGCTGCAGCACATGGCGCTGGCGGAGTCATATGTGATGGCGGGCGCCGTGCCGGCTGCCGTGGCCCAGCTCGACCTGGCGCGCAAGGCTAGCGATGTATCGTTTTACGACCAGGCCGTGATCGATGCGCGCGAGCGGGAGTTGAAGGCGCGGCAGGAGAAGGAAAAGAAAGAGGAAGAGGATCGGTAGGTTGGCGTAGCCGGCGAGGCGAGGCGCGGCCGGCGAGGCACGGCCCCGTGGCCTGGCTCCGTGGGGTGGATGGCTTGCCATCCACGCGTTCAACCAGCTCGGATGTGGCCATGCATACTGTGTTGAACGCGTGGACGGAAAATCCGTCCACCCCACGGTCAATGTGCCGATGCGCATGGCGGAAGGCCTGGCCGAAAAAGCAGTCGTTACGCCGGTATCCGGTTGAATCCGAATTTTTGCGGCAATTCGGCGCCCGAGATCCGCTCGACGTCGAGCGACCTCCCACCCCACGGCAGCGTCACCTGACCGCTGCCGCCTTCCAGCCACGCCATCACCGCCTCATCCGACGCGGCCACGCCATCCAGCTCGAGCAACCCCAGCACCTGCGCCACATCCCGGTCATCGAGCTGCGCCACCGTCTCACCGGCCACGAACACAATCGCACCGGCATCGCTCAAATACACGCGCCCCACATCCGCCAGCGCCTGCCCGGTCTGCAGCACCAGTCCCTGCTGCGGATCGGTGCGCGCAATGAACGGCGTCGCCTCGAGATTGACATACACGCGCTGCGGCCCGTTCTGGAAATACCAGTTGCCGTGCTCGTCGTGCAGGTAATTACGGTTGATGAAGCCCACCAGCTTTGCGTTGCTCAAGCGGTCGCCGGGCGCGTTGGCGCGCTGGGCTGCTTCGTCACGCATGCGCCAGCCGCCGCGCGCGTCGAGCGCCAGCCAGCCGTAGCAGTGCGGCACGTTCGGCCATTTGGCCATTGCCTGTTTTACGATATCGTCCATGGTGTCAGCCAGCTTCGCACAACTCGGGCATTGCCAGCGCCCGCTTATCGTCGCCATGAGTGGTTGCGGTATCGAAATGCTGCAGGATCCGCTGCGGCAGCCAGTCGATCCGCCCCGGGAAGGGGCCGACCGGGAAGCCGACATGCCCGCCATGTTCGGGATACTCGAGCGTCACCGCTTTGGAGGCCGAGGCCGGCAAATGCACACCCGGCAGGAAGGGATCGTTCTTCGCATTGAGCACCAGCGTCGGCACCGTGATGTCGTGCAGCACGTGGCGCGCGCTGGCGCGGTGCCAGTAGTCGTCGGTGTCGCGATAACCGTGCAATGGCGCCGTCACCACATTGTCGAAGGCGTACAGGTCGCGCGCCGCAAGCAGGGCGCTGCGGTCGAACAGGCCGGGAAACTGCTCCAGCTTGGCCAGGCACTTCGGCTTCAAGGTGTGCAGGAACATCCGGGTATAGAGCAGATTGAAGCCCGACGACAGCGCCTCGCCGCCGCGCGCCAGGTCGAGCGGGGCGGACACGGCGCAGGCGGCAGCGACGATCTCCGCGCCGTGCCCCGACTCTCCCAGCCAGCGCAGCAGCGCATTGCCGCCCAGCGAAACGCCGGCCGCATACAGCGTGCCGTCGTGGCGCGCATGCAGCTTGCGGATAATCCAGTCGACCTCGCCGGCGTCGCCCGAATGATAAAAGCGCGGCGCCAGATTGGCTTCGCCCGAGCAGCCGCGAAAATGCGGCACCACGCCCGACCAGCCGCGCGCGGCCAGCGCCGCCATCAGCGAGCGTGCGTAATGGCTGTCCGACGAGCCCTCGAGCCCATGGAACAGCACCACCAGCGGCCGGCCCGGTTTCCCGTCCACGAAATCAAGATCGACGAAGTCGCCGTCCGCACTCTCCCAGCGCTCGCGGCGGTAGACGACGGGCGGCCTGGCGATGCGGGTCGCCGGATAAATGGTTTGCAGGTGGCCGCCAGGCAGCCAGCGCGGTGCGGTGTAGTGCATACCAGCTGGGACCCTTGCTTTTGTCAGGCAGCCTCATTCAAAGAAGATTAGTGGTGCTTGAGCACGGTGCCCGGCGCCAGGCGGTACTGGGTGCCGCAGTAGGGGCATTTCGCGTCGCCGTGGTGGTCGAAATCGAGGAAGACGCGCGGGTGCGAGGACCACAGCGGCATTGCCGG
>Ga0265797_10011032_pt1 | contig 11400 bp, 9 predicted proteins | sample P2T30metagenome_FD_192433 | JGI IMG/M metagenome (GOLD analysis project Ga0265797, IMG submission 192433) | Plant litter microbial communities from East Loma Ridge, Irvine, California - P2 T30 | ecosystem: Environmental > Terrestrial > Plant litter > Unclassified | place: USA: California... | reverse complement strand
CAAAGCGCAGGGTGGGCTGGTCCGAGGGTCGGTCCTTCTCCAATCTGAGCAGATCGCTGCCGATGTCCGGTGTGATGTGGTGCATCAACAAGATAGGCTCACACCATATGGCAGGCGAGAAAGGCACCGTGCTTGGGTCGAATCCAGAGATGCTGGGCCAGACTGTGGTAAAGGTGATTTTCACCTCGGCCTGCAGCGCGCTGGCGACGAGATCAAACGCTGTCGTGTGGTCCGCGATCTGCTCCCGCCAGTTCTGGATAAAGTCTTTGCGCTTCTTGAAAAGCTCCAGCATCACTCCTCGCGAGAGGATGAACGACGTGCCTCCGGCGGCGAAGGGATCGGGGACGCGCGCCGTCGCCGGGGCGGGTGGGTTTCCAAAGAAGTGCTTTGCGTCTGGGTCGTGTTGACTCAGCCAATCGAGAAGGTTTGGCCTGTTGACGTACGTCTCATCGCCAGCGAAGACATACCAGCTGCGGTCTGGCCTGTACTCCCACGCAGACGCCATTGTCTCCAGTATCTTGTACTTGTCCAGGATCTCCATTTCCCTCTTCTCTTCTTCTGGGTCGTCCTTCTTCAACTTGGCTAGGGGTATGCTCCTCCGCGCATAGTCGACCTGAGCGCGGTATCGCTCCAGCTGCTTCGTCTTTTGTATGAAGTCGGATTTGTAGCGCCAGATGACGTCGAAGACGGGCCATCTTCCGATCTGCGTTTGTAGGTCCGAAAACAGCAGGAGCGTGCCGTGGTCTTGTTCGTTGGTGTTGAGGATGAGGGGCGTGACTTTGTTGTAGACGTCGTTTGCGGTCGTGGTGACGGCGACGACGAGCTGGTCATGGTCGACCTGGTGCGGGCCGAGGTTGGACTCTTGCTGCGGGCGCTTGCTCGGCGGGAGCTCTTCGTCGTCGTAGGTGCGAGGCCAGCCCTTGACCCAGAAGAAGGCATATATGAGGATGACGCTGAAGACGAGGCGGGCCGGGCGCGGCATGTGCTTCCGGTAGGACGACATGGTCGCTAGCGTTTGCTGTGTGGCATCTGTCGGATTAGTAGCTAAAGGAGAGTACAGAGATCAAGATCGAAGATGCCCAAAACGTGTTTCACCCCATCGCAATGGCCCGATCGATGTTTGAGAAAAAGCGCGTTGCGAACGTCCGCCCGCATTCAGGGGAGCCTAGGCCCGACCGAGACGCGTGGAACAGGCCTGGTGTGGCGCGGCCTCGTATTGCTGAGGGACACGCGTCGCGGGGGCATCGGTGTCGCATGGCTTTCAGACCAGTATTTACACCATCGACAAGACATTCGCACTCCAAGACGCGAACCACATAGCACAACGGCGAGAGAGGCCGCATGAGGCGTTCCTGCCCTCTTGGCGATGCATCGGAGCAACAGCCGGCAATCTCCGACGATTAGCAGATCGCCGCTACACTCCCGGCGTCTACGATCCCTCTCTTCCTCGTCACATTCCATCAGCTCCGGTACTCAGTATAGCTTCTGCAGCCCGAACTGGCGATGATTCCGCGGTCACGATGCGTGTACGGTACGCTCACAGCAGCTGGCCCGTATATCCGATAACACCGAAGCGAGCACCTTCCCCTCACCTGGACCTGTTCGGTGGTCTCTATAAAGTGAATGATGGCAGATCTTGTGGAGTCTTGAAGAAAATAAAGTCCCAAGCAGTGATGAATTTGAGACGCGATGCAACAGGTGGTGATCATATGGAAGGAACCGATGCTGACCTCGTAGCCACTCACCTCGATCAGGCAAACCATCAAGCAGATGTATACGTCCGCCTACGTCAATACGATATATCAGGAAAAGCAAATGCCAAAATGGTCAGAAAGTCACTCAATGGTGCGACCGCTTAACCGATTGCTGTTTTCCGCGGCAGGCACACAGTATCTGCTTGCTGTGGAAGTGTCAGTGTTTACTCGACGATCCACTCCCATGTAGCAAACCGCGAGCCAATCTTCAAGGTGGTTATAAGCCTTCCAACCAGGCATTTCCAGGCATTTCTCTCGTGGGCCACACAGTTATACTAAAAGGGGGTTGAGTACTGGGTTGTTCATTGACCTCTCTGCGATTTCACTACCTTGAACTATTGGCGGCCTTCGATCTAATATGGTGTGACACAGCGATTAGTTGCGCATATTGCCCAATTGCAGATTGGAACATCGCGCCACGCAAGTAAACATAGTTGTTAACGTCACGCTCTCCTTTATATAACAACCTCTCGAAACAATTCAACTAGATCTTCAACCCGGGCCATCTGTCAGTTTCTCGAGTCTACTCAAGATGTCAGACCAGAACCCGGAGTCGACAAATCGCCAAGAAGAGCGTCCAGAATGGCAGGAGGAAGGGTTCAGTTCCCATCAAGAATGGCAAGACTGGCGAAACGAATATCTGGCAACCGATAATGCCTACGATACCCAGGCGGAGGACCCATCCCCTGATGACAGCGATGAGGACGAGGGCTTTGATGAGGAGTTCGTCAGCGAGCAAGGATCACAGAACGAAGAGGACGACGACGAAGAATCGGAAAATGGTGAGCCTGAAGGAAACGTCGAGCCCGAAGACGGCAGCAACCCCGACAAACATTCCAAGGCTGCAGACAACGGCGCGCCTGGAGCAAACAACACTCCAAATGTCGACGAAGCTGAGCTCACTTCTATATACGGCTTCGGTAAGTAATCGAATAACCTCTGCAAGACGCGATCTAACGCAGTAGGTAGCGCACGACAAGAACAAAGACTATGCCCTCGTTGAGCAGTCGGCTCGTGGAGCCCTTAACGCTATCACCATAGCCCTGCAAGATATCATTAACAAGAGCCAAGCGCGACAAGGTGATCCACAGAGTCTTGCGAAAGAGATCGAGAGCGCCTTTGCCACGACTTTAACTACGTATCTAAGCGTCCAAGCAGTGCTCCAAGGTGGACAACAAGTCAGTATCTTCTCACAAATGGATATGAGAGCACCCAGCTAACTGAGTTCAAAGGGTATTGGGCGGCCACCTCCCCTTAGCGCCATCTCTTCGCAGCGTAATCAACCATTGATCGGAACGTCTGCCGCCGTGTCTGTTCCACCCTCTCCGCCTCCGCCGCCACCGTCAACGACCAGCGGTCTCGTATCCTCCGCCCCGCAAAGAAGTGTACGTTGCATCTTTTGATGTCATCCGCGCTACGCTAACATTGTATAGAACGTCAGCGCTTCTCAAGAAAACGAAGACGTGAACAGCGACAATGAGGAGGAATTGAAAGAGACTACAACACCACATCTCGACTAGAGCGACTCGGGTCTATATAACTAGACAAGTTGATTCATGTAAGAGGCATGGCGATGGAAGCGCTAGGTGTAGCCTGCTGAAGACAGGTGTACATAATGAAGAAGTCATGTTGGGTCAAGCTTGAGCTTCCAAGATAGATCGAGGATGCGATATAAATACACAGTGTACGGGTGTCGCGGTTCCTTCGTAAGTGCATGGCTGTGAAAGAGGGTCTGTATGTAGGCCTGATTTGGACGAGCACCTTTCACCGGCAGAGAGATTTTCGTCACCGTTCACTCGACTTTCTCATACATCGTTAAGTCTCTCGCGATCTCAACACCCTGCATCCTCTTCAACCCCAACGCCGCCAGAACCTCTTCTCCTCAACATCACCATGACTCGTGCCACAGCAGCTACTGATGCTGACATCAATGTCACAGGTCTAGGTCAAGGCCCCGTGGCACTTCCAATCCGAGCGCCTTCGCTCGCCGTTTCGTCTCCGCTTTCGCCTGCTCAGGCAAATCCCATCAAACACTACGGCAGGGATGCGAAAACCTTCAAAGCCGCCGACCTCCGCTTCGATGACGGCTCGGTCAACAAGCCTGGCACAAAGGCTTACTACAAGAGCTTTGGGTTCCGCGAGAAGACAGAAAGCACCAGCGATCAGAAGATGGCCGGAGAGAGGAACGACAAGCAGATACTCGTCATGATCTTCAGCAGAAATGCTGTCAGGCGATCTGCCCTGACGGGCTCTGTTGCAAACAGAGCTCGGAAGCTGAGCAAGAGGCAGTAAGTGCGCAGTATTGGTCCAAACGAGCGATCCTAATATCCTCATAGAAAGTTCATGCGCAAGGTCAACGATGACGAGAAGTTCTTCAAGTGGGACTGAGTACCTGCTAAAGAGGTGGACTATGGGCAGGAGACAACGAGTCCAACTTCCGCTCTGGGAACGGACCTGACGTCATAAAGACCTGAGAGGTTCGTAACGGGCAGTGAGTGTCGGTGTCTGTTCTTACCCCAAAACTGCGACAATCGTTGAACATGAGAAAGCTTCACTTCTCTCATGATCATATCCCAGTACCGCACGTTTGTTCTGCAGTCACGTTCATCAAGAATCGCACGCGATCACAATCTAATACCACTCTGACCCTATAAAGTCTTGTTGCCTAGCTGTGTCTCAAAACCCGCACCTATTACCACCCTCTTCTGTCTCTTCTACTTCTAAGATTGCTTTGCCATAATACATCCCTAATGCCCAAAGCGTTCAGCGTCCCACATGATTCAGGTGGTCGCCGTACTCCACCAAATCCCCCACCGACCAGGAAAACCGGCCTCTCTATGAGCGACTTCCAGTATCAAGGCCCTCTAGAAGACGACCCTGTTACCACCATAGCCAGTGGTCTCCGCGAGAAACGACTGAGATTCACCAAAAAGATACCAAACGATCACGACAGCGATATCTGCTCACCAAGAGACCGCAGCAGTACTCTTGCCGTATTCGACGAAGCCATCGAAAAGATCCGCGAAGCCAACCGCCTGGAAGTAACTACGGAGGCCGACTACAAGATCAGGGTGATCTTAGGGATCACCAAAGCGCAACCCTCTGCTTCTGTGTTCCAGAACAAGCAACAACTCTCACCCATCGACCCTCAATATGCAGAGCCTCGCATCGAATGGCACGACGATCCATACAGCTATCACTCGACTTGGAGATTACAGCATTGGCGCAAAGACGGATGGCCCGACTCGTTTCCTGAGAGGGCTATTCAGAAAGAGCGAACTATGCAAGGGGAGCCGAGGTCTTGGAAAGATCAAGATTGGGCGGAGCCTGGAGGACTGAGTTGAGAGTCGGTGATCGTGATGGGAACGATCACGATTAATGATTACTAGCAGCAAAGACAGTCATCCAGGACCTCCACTTGCTGAGGGATTATTTGGGTAAACAGGCCTCTGCAGTGAAATAGATGAAAGTCTAATATCGGGTTGAGATGTACTCGCAGGTCCTCTTGTATCCTGATTCCGACAATTCCTTCAATTCATAGTAAGCGTTAATGCGACTGGGCTTATACTGGGCAACTAACGTACATCTCAAGCTGTTTCACACCAATTGTTGCCCTAGGGGTTAGCACTGTGCAATTACAGAGTATGTACGCATGTGAATGCATTCCCATACCACTTGTCCCGAAAAGCCCGGAGTCCATATTCTAAACTCTGGTTTCTTAGTAAGAACGCACAACTACTGACCAAACATGCCCCGTCTCATAGAAGGTACTTCGCTATGGCGAGCTATAAAGGAAAGGGCAAACAACCAGACCGAACCAGGCCATCCGGCTTCGAGATCGATAGTAGAGGTGGCTCCTGCGGGAGAAAGGGTCGCTTTACCCGAACGACAGGATGTCAATCCTTCAAATACGTCCACGACTCATATTTCACAACGTGTAAAGAGATCTGGAAGCGGCCATGTTGGAACTTACACATGGGTCCGACGTCCTACGCGCAATCTGGATAACGTTTCTCGGGATCAAGTTTTAACCGAAGAGGAACAGCTGGAGGCTGCTCTGGCTGAATCTCTGGTACAAGACTCCGCAACGCCCACCCAGAAACGCCTAGTAAAGCAGACACGGAAGAGGCCCTCAAAGTCCAGGCGTCTCCTGACTTCGCAGAAAGCGCAGGAAGCATTACCTCGACTCCATGGACAACACCCTGCTCTGAAGCTGCCAAGATTAAGAATTACAAACGACAGAATATTGGTTGTAAAGGAAGTAGACAGCCTAGCGCAATCGCTGGATACTGACGAACCATTGGATGCTTTCGATCTTGAGCAAGCTAAGGACCTCGAATGTCAACGGCAACTCCTATATTTAGCCAAGCTCGAACGACAGGAAGGCTACATACCCCCTGTTCAAGGTGAGCATGAAAGCGCTATGCGCAGCACGCTTGTTCACGATGTGGATAACGATGACTTCACTGCTGCATTCATCCTAAGGGAGATGGCAAACAGTGACATCACTGCTGATCCTGAGAGCATGGATTTTGTCCAGAGGCTCATGAATCTGTCCGCTTCTGGAAGGACTTTGGAGTCGACCCACTCGGCTAATAAAGAGGACACGCGCGAGGATCCACCCCTTCGTCGTTCGACACGAAATAAGACTTCCGCTGCTCCCGGAAGTAAGCTCTTGTGTTGACGATACTTCTCTTTTCGAAAGGACCTGATTGTATAGGTGCATATGGATTTCAGAAGTTGTAGGTCGCTCGTTGCGATAAGTCATCAAGTGTACTATAGGATGGAGGTGACGGTTCCAGGGTACGACTTCGCGCACACAGCAACTGTGTGAGTCAGAGGCGGAGTATATAATGCACCTCAGCGTCGTCGTTGCTTGTACAACACACTCCCGGAAGTAAAGATTTGTGCTCAAAGACCATCGAATCTGAGCAACCAGCACCTGAGCCCTTGAAACTGGATGAGGGCGAAGGTTTCATGCCATCCGCGGCAAACGACTTCAAGTTTAAGTACGACAGCCCTTCCGGACTTCAAGCTAAAGAACTTGACGCACTTCTGAAGCCTCCGAGTCGTCCTAAGGCCTTTCCGGCTGATCTTGCTGGTGAGAAGACTTTCGGCCATAAGAGTTACAAAGGTTTTGGTAGTAGGCCGAAGGAGAATGCTGCAAACGATAGGGTCAGAGAAATGGAACTCGAACATGCGCGAACACAGCAAGACGTAGAGATGGCTATGGAGCAAGAGGATATGTGGAGCGAGCTCTGGGGTATTGAAGAATGGGAGTAGTAGACCTCTTTGGGAGACGACAAGATGATCAAGTACTGCTAGAGAAGTTGTTATGTACACACCTTTGGAATCTAGTAAACAGTGACTCAATTCACGCACTGCAAATTAGGCGGCCACCCATCTCATTCACGCCGATTTAGTGATCTGCCTAACGGTAGGGAGAATATAGCCCGTCGTAAGCCGAGACAGACTTTGTAATATAGTGGCTTGAACAGCCGTATTCTCTCCATTACTTTGATTCGGCTAGCCCTCAATGAACCATAGAACTCTTCCATCCAATCTACAAAGCGGGCGAGATGTCGGATAATCCACGAAATACTCCCACTATCACGATCTCAAATCGCTTCCAGCAAGACACCGCTGCTACTACCAGGCCTCATCAAAGCTTAAATCGCATGGGATGGGTTGATCACCGCATTGGTAGGCCTGATCGAACAGGCGAACGTCACACCGAGCCTGAGCAAGAGGTAGCGAGGACCATGCTAACATTGAGACGACTGGTTTTGTTCTCTACAAAGGCTCATGCAACAGAAATCCCCCTCAATATGAGCGGGCCTGTTATAATCCATGACAACGACGGTGAGCGGACGATCACTGCAGGACCAACCTCGGATACGACATCAACGCGCCACGATATGACATCTGCGAGTATTGCTATGAAGTCAGCGCCAGGTAGCAATGTTGGTGCGACGAATATTACTGCCACTGAGGATGTAACTATTCCAGCTGTGCGGAAGATTACACTCGAGGAGTACATCAGGTTGAGAAAAGCAAGGAAAGATAGGGAAGCACATGACAATGCTTGACCTTGGACAGTGAGGTAAGTCCGGGTATGGTATAGGACTACGTAGTGTACTTATCGTCTACACAGCTTGAGTATCCTGATCCTGAGGCCGACATGTAGTCGCCAATGCCACCCACCAGCGTACTACGCACCAGCCTGGGCCAGAGCGGCTTCCTCACGCTGTCGCTTTTCACGACGGGTGCGTGCCCGGCGAGCAGTCTTCGTCTCCCCAGCGATTCTCCTGCTTCCCAAAGGTGTTGCGGAAAGAGGCGCGGAGGGTGCACGGGAGTTGGCGACGTAGTCGCTCGCCCACTTCGACAGCATCGGACCTGGCATGGTCGGAGGCAAGCCCTTGACGAGGATGGGGCTGCCGTTCGCCAATGCCCTGACCCTCTTGTCCATGAACCCGTTCAGGCGGTCGTACAGACGGGATGCTGCGACCCCGGCCCACCACCACCCAACTGTGTTCACCGACAGCTCGTGCTGCAGGTCCCAGATGTCCTGGTTCAGACCGCGGAACAGCAAGTCGAAGTCGCTTTGGTCCTTCTCGGTGGACTCGCCTGGAACTTGATGTTAGTGTGCAGACAAGGCAAACGTCGAATACTCAGAGAATGCGCACCGTACAACACCGCGAAGGTGGCCTCGATCTCGTTCTGGGCCAGAAACGACTGCCCTCCGCTGAGGCGGAACTGCTCGTGAAGTTGGGATGCTAGATCCATCATGATGATATTGGATCGGCGAGACGAGTATCTGGAGGAGAGTATCGGATCAGTATGTGAGCCACAAAAATTTCAAGAAATTTTGAGGCAGGCGTGAGGTTGTTGTGGAGGTCGCTTGACGACGCGCAAGTCGCAAAGGCAGAGTTCTCTCTCTTCACCTGGGCACGTCCCCATGGTAACCGCCAGTTTCGTTTGCATTCTGTGCTGCTCGGTCTGGGCTCATCGCTACATCGTTTCCTTACGTATCTTTCTATCAGTACCATATAGAATGAACCGTCATTCTGCTAGTTGATTGCGACATTTAGGCACGCTACGTACTGAACTTTGATGAGCTCATTGTTCACTGTATGTGCGGCTTTGACAACCTTGGAAGTCTTGCAAGCAGCAAACATATTGGCCTTACCCTCATACATAACCTTGTTTCTTTAGATCAACAGTTCCCGTAACTTTATTGAAGAGGTGTAAGATCTATCCAAACGTGCTCAGATGGCTACCTTCACGCAACCCACCCGACCGATTGACTTTAGACGAGATATAGAAGCTTTCAATCTTTACCACAGCAAATGCACTACCAAACCAATCAGAGAGACCGTTGCGCACCTCCTATACGCTCTCGAGAATACCGAACCCATCGTAGACCGCACCCGTACTGTTTACACAAAATTCCGTAATGCGATGGTGGACTGGAAAACAAGGATCGATAGAAAGCACGACGCCGATGCGAATCGATGGTACTTTCACAGGATGAAGATAGAGTTCAGGGCAGTAGAACATGAGCTCTACGGTGCTACTAGCAATTTGGCGAGTGCCAGTGAAGGTGATACGGACGACGCGACTTCCGAAGAAGAAAACCATGACGATGAGAGCACTGACGACGACGAATCTGAAGTGGGCCAAGAATTAGACGCATCTGATGTAGCCCAGTCTGAAAGACCGACTGATTCCCGCGCAAAGATATCGACGCGTACCGACGAAGCGAGTGCCAACGCTGTAGCAGAGAAAGCCCCAGGTAAACCTTTCACCAAGACCCAAATGAAGCCGTCTGCGCGAACTACGCATTCCACTCAACGGCGCAAGTCTGAAGACATCGAGGTTCTTAGAGAACGAGAGATACAAAATATGCACTACAGTGAAAGGAGGGGGAAAGGCATTGAGTTCAGAGGAGGAACTGTCGACCCAGAGAAAGCGCATCTAGAGATTGGCAAAAGAGAACTAGCTGGTCATGACGACGACGTTGTACTCATCGAGCGGGAGAGTAATGTACGAGGCGCGGCCTAGGAGAGAACAGAAAAGCTGAGACTGACATGTGGAATACTAAATGCTTTGGTAGCTAAAATTACGACGCGATTTCCAGAATGACGTAGCAATGCCACGTGGGGCATTGTCCATAACCTTAGCGTCACGTGACTACGCTCTACCACCCGACTAATCCAGGTATACATGCTTTCACCCCTGATGCGCTTGCTGTAGTGCCCGAAGAAAACAACAGGAGCAACTCTGGCAAGTACAGAAAATAGATACGGCAGTAATGACGACGTTGAAGATTGGGATGACGGGTAGCGTGGGCTTGGTTGCGCTTGCCGTGGCGCGGCGAATCGAAGTGTCGTAGCGTCAAGACCTGAGCACAGCCACCAACCTTGGTATGCTTGTTGCGACCATCGCATTGCCGATATTAGCGTATTACCATTCTTTGACCTTTAGTGATGATTAAATGGACGCACTCTTTGAGAAAATCAATCACCAAAGAAACGGATGCACATGAACATTAGGTAGGTGGTATAATCGTTGACGCGAAACTTATTTAGATTCACCGAAGCAACAATAGCTTCGGGCGCGTACTCTATGTAGCAAAGAGTGATGGAAACTGACAGAATATTGACAAGACGCGGCCTAAGCAGTGCGCTCGATGGTAGTAGTCTCCATCTTGCCGTGCTCGGTAACCGTTCCGTCGTCGTGGCCGTGGTTGACGGTCTTCTCGACAGCCCTGACAGCCTCGTCGGCAAACTCCTTGTCTTCGAACACTGGGAAAAAGTTAGTGGTAGCTCAATACAAGTCATCTCCGCTATGTACTTACGGAAAGCAAGCTCCTCGAGCGTGCGGTTGTACGTCTCAGGGTACATGAGGTACACGAAGCAGAACTCGAATGTAATCCATCCGCAGTAGATAGCGAAGTACTTCCACTGAATCGCGTCAAGAGCGATAGGGTTGACGTAGACAGAGAAGAATCCGGCGAGCTTGCCGAACATTTGCTCGACACCGATACCCATGGTACGCTGGGCGTAGGGGAAGAGTTCGACGAGGTAGGTGTATGTGAGCGAGTTGTTACCGATGTTGTAGCAGGGCGAGTATGCGAAGAAGAAGACGAGCGAGGCGATTTGCGCAGCCTGGTTCTTGGTGCCGTTGGCATCGGCGACTTGGAGACGCTGGAAAGCTATGGTCATGGCCATGAAGACCATGGTCATGGATCCAGCGGAAAGCATGAACATCCAGCGACGGCGGAATCGAGTGACGATGAGAGCGATAGTGACACCGTTGATCAAACTCCAGCATTGGTTGGCAATGTTGATGCGCGTCTTGGCGTACTTGGTGGTGTATCCCATCATCTTGAATAGAAGATTTTGGTAGTACGAGATTAAAGTGTTTCCGCTCATCTGGGTGAAGAGACCGAGGAAGCAAGAGATGAAGACACGGCGTCGCATACCAGGTGTACGAACCATGTCCATCCACGAGCGGCTTGAGTTCTCCATCTCGAGTTTGATTGTGGATCGGATCTGGGCCATCTCGGCTTGTACGAGGATGGAGTTGGCGTCGCCTTCGGCATGGTATTTGGTCAAAACGGCGAAAGCTTCATCGTCGCGAT
>Ga0265797_10011026_pt1 | contig 11404 bp, 2 predicted proteins | sample P2T30metagenome_FD_192433 | JGI IMG/M metagenome (GOLD analysis project Ga0265797, IMG submission 192433) | Plant litter microbial communities from East Loma Ridge, Irvine, California - P2 T30 | ecosystem: Environmental > Terrestrial > Plant litter > Unclassified | place: USA: California... | reverse complement strand
CGCTTGATCTTGTCTGCCATCTTAGGCACCAGCTGCAGCTGCAAGTCTTGCATGGTCAGGCGTGCCTCATGCCCACCTCTGGTCGTGAACTCCACCCGAGCCAGGGAGAGCACCAGATCTTGGACCGCCGACTTAGAGTTCAGCGCATAGCTAGAGTCGACCAGCCAGGCAACCTGAATGCCACTGAATTCCACAGTGACTCTCATTGCAAGCAGATCCGTCGCGGAAAACGGCATGCCAGCTTCACTACCCTTCCGCTCGCGGCCACTGATAGTCTTGACCAGGCGATGTTTCCTCTGTGCGCGCAAGCGACGGATGTAGTCCAGTTCTCGTGAAAGATCAAGCTCCTTGATACGATCTTGCATGTGGTTGGCGACATCTACAATGATAGCCGCAGTTTCTGGGTGAGCGTTGACTTCAAGCCCTGGGCTTCTCACTGCAAGATCGCGTGTGAAGACGCCATTGGCGTCTTTGTGTAGTGTGATGTCAAGGACGGCGGCCAGACTCGCGTTGCCGACCTGGCGCCTGGTTTGGCCTTCAAGAATCGATAGCGTGGCGCCTACATCCTGGACTTTGCCTTTGACCTCGGGGAACAAGGACGGATCACCGGCGTTGATGTTGGCCCGATTGGAGGCTTTGGCGTGCAAAGGACCAATACCAAGCTCCATCTCTGCGGTCGAATGTGCCGCAAGATGGGGCGTCCTTGCCGAGATGCGTACACCGAGAAGCGCAAATTGAACATCGTAGATGAGCAGCTTATCCGGCGATGGCCTCACAGAGGGCTTCGGTACAGCTTGAGGATCGACTGGGAAGACCTCATGCACGCTCTGCTTGATGTCCTCTACGCCAGCCTTGATCTCAGACAGCACGTCCTGAACCTCCTTCTTGTTGATAATGGTCACAATGCCTTGAATGGTACCGGCGTCAATCTCGATTCGCTTGATGGTGGTAGCCACTGACAGACGAGTCTCCTTAGGAGCGAGCTCGAGTCCAACGTGGCCGTTGATCGGAGGAATTTCGAGCAGACCTTGCTCCTGGTCTTCATTGCCACTGTGGTTGACAAAAGCGTGATTTTGTGCGCCTACATCAAAGTCGATTCCAAGCGTGTGCTCTTTCACGAGGCTAGGAGCAACACGGAAGCTTGCCGTCGTAGTTTCCAGCCGGTAGCTGAGTGCTTGTAGTAGCGAGAAGTTGACTATCAGTTTACCGGCAAGCACAGCAGCATGGAACTTGACTGGCTTGGGAGCGGCTGCATCACCATCTTCCTTCGATGCGACAGGTACAGCAGACTGGATGAGTTTAGCAAGCCGCTGGACCTGAGCAACCTCTTCGTTGATCACGTGGTCGATGACCTGCAAAATGCCAGGAACCTGCTCTCGGACATCGATCTGGAGTTCTCCGTAGGTGAGTGCCAGAGTGACAGTGGGTGGCGTATCCACGCCTTCGGCAGGCTGCAAGTAGTCGACGTAGATGTTTGGTGCGGTCAATAGAGTTTCCCAGATCAAAGAGGTGCCGTGAAGCTCCGTCACAGCCGAATCGGCATGCACAACCACATTTATGCAGTCGCCATATTTCCTGTTAGCCTGCGTGGTCCCTACAAGCGACATACGCATGCCATCTGCTCGTGATTGGTGACGCAAATTTAAGCTCTGCAAGAGAATGCTTCCGGTGTCGGTTGAGATGACCACGTGAATGTCGTGTCTGTCCAGGCCTTCTTCTATCGCTTGCGTAGGCCTTCTGTGCTCTTGCGGTGGCTTGTTGTTATCCACGAGACGTTGAACTTCAGGAACTATGGTCTCGAGAATAGAGATCACATTCCAATCGAATCCAAATCCAATGGATCCTGCATGGATCTGAAGCTGAGTCTTCGTCCGCTTATTCTCGTCAACCAGCATCAGACCAGTGGGTACTTTCGGTGGTGAGATTTCTAGACCGACAGAAACATCTTCGACGACAAGTCTGTTCACACTATCACCCTCATCGATAGCGACGCGTAGTGACTCAGTGTCCCAAGTGAAAGCCGTTGCTTTAGCATCGGGTGGATGTAGTGGCGTCTCCTCATCTTCGCCGAACAGCATCTGCAACGCCGTCGTGCGTCCAATGTTAGGTACGTCCCAATTGCGCCATGCTGTCCATGATTCCAGCACCTGTTGACCGACATTTTGAGGGCAAGAAATGTGATCTCCCTTGAAGTGTGTCTCTAGCTCGAATAGGACACCCTTTGGCATGCACTGTAACGTGTGCCTGAAGCGCATGAGGACTTTCCAAGATTCTTGGTTGCGGTAGTGGTCTTGGTAAGCTCGCAGGATGTAAGTCATACGGGACATGAATGGCGGGTCACCGATCTGTTCTCCGTGTTCGGTCAAAGTGTGTATGAGGACCTGTAAGCGTTTGTGTGCAGCGTCTAGTGGTGCAGTAAAGCTCGACTGTAACTCCAACACAACTGGTGTCACTCGTTGCGCCAACGCAGTCAGATATGCGGCTCTTGCGCTAGATGTAAGGGCGGCTATATCTCTCACTGAGACGTGGAAAGTCTTGATGGCGGCCAAAGCGAACCAGACTGTCGCATCGTCCACTTTCAGAGCAAGTGCTGCTTTCTCAGGGGCGGAGTCGAACGCGTCGTGCAGAGAAGCCTCCATTGAGTCAAGAACGATATGAAAGGCGAGCTTTTCTTGGAGACCTTCACGCGACGGTTCCTTCTTCTGTCGCATCATGAAATTGAGATTTTTGACAGACAGATCGACAACATCGGGAGGCTCCTCGTTCTCGTTCACCATGCAAATGCGCAGGGGAGCGGAAGGCATGTCTAGTTTGACTTCGAGGACGCTTCCTGCACCGTTGTGTTCCTGCTGTTCGCCAACGATTGTGCTCATGACATCTATCTGGTATGCGTCCATGATATCATCGGGCTTCTTGGGTTGAATTACTTTTAGCAAGGTGGCTGCGGCAAGCGCAGCTCGCGGCTCAACATAGGCTCGAAGGCCTGGTACCAGCCGTATCAGAATTGTGGTTTGACTGGACTCTTTTGCTTTGTCCAATTCCACGAGGGGAGCGTCTAGCGAGGTGGAATCAGGACTTTCCGTAATATTGAAACTAGGCACATGCGAATCATCTGGCTCCACAAGATCAAGCGGAAAGTAAGGCTCGGCGAAAGAGCTAGAGAAAGCCATGGTCGAAGGCGGTAGACCGAATCGTGCACGCTCGCTATCGCTCGGAAGGCCACTGTTTCTCTCTGATGACGAGGCTACAGAAGAGAGGCTATGTCTTGACCTTGAGGAAGATCCACGAGACCGTGAGCGTGAGATTTGTGGAACTGCAAGGTTTCCAGTTCCTCGTATGGAAGCCGACAACGACGTCAAGGAGGATTTCGACTTCAATTTCTTGACGCTGGCAAAGCTTTTATTCGACTTGATGGACATAGGCCGAGCTTGTTGCTGGCCCGCAGGATCGATGGGGGCAGGGAATGCTGGACATGGTACAGTCGGTGGTAGAACATCTGCCTCATCGACGCTCTCGAAACTTGGTCTTCGTGGAATGTTTCGTTGCAGAAACGGCATACGACCAGTACGCTTGTCGTTGTTGTGAAGATATGCCTGTTGTTTGCTGAGCTCATCCTCGAGATGCTTTTTGCGACCAATCACGTTGAGTACGACGCTGGTTTGGATGAAAGCGTATGTTCGAACAGGCTGGCGACGATTCTTCCGAACCCGATTACGAGAAGCGCTCTTGCCATCAACACATGCGACCGTAAGATTGGGGACCAGTACGCTGACTCTCTCGGAGAATCTGGTGTCCGCCCAATCGTTGAAGTCGACACTTACTGGATCGGTCGAGATCAAGAAAGCATCTTTACCTGCGTGCACCCAAACACGTACGATATCAGTTCTAAGCTGCAAGAAGGTCACTTCGTAGAAGATGTTGGGTGTCTCAAGTGGCAAAGCATTCTCTCCATCTGGAAACGTGAATGCGAGAGCTTTGGCCGCGAGAGCGAGATCATGCACAAAGCTGCTCTGCAATTCGCCAGTGATTGCACCGACATCGACCGTCCATGAAGCAGCATAAGCGGGCTCATTTGGCGGCAAGCCGAAAGCGCGATGTCCATTGAGATCAACATGGTGTATGTAAAGCTGAGTGTTGGATGTAGTATCTCCTGGCGAGTCTGCATCGCCCGAAGAAGAGCCTAACAAGCAGTTGATTGGAGAGAAGTTGATCGCAAGGTCCATGTAGTAGCTGGTAAGCCGTAGGTCGATCGCGCCGTGCTGTACGTCGACACGAACGAACTCCTCGGCCGAGTAAAGGTTGGTTGGAAACATGACCGTGGCGTCCTCAGCGGTGATGCAGAGGATGACGTCCATCTCATTGGCGGTTTGCGGTTTGGGAAGACTAGCTGTTTTCTCGTTCGACTCGTTGAGATCGTTGCCCGCGTCTTGGAATTCTTCCAGTGTCTTGAAGTGAAGGTAGTCGCCAAAGTAGTTCTCTTTGACATTGATGAGATGCCGAACCAGAAATCCGTAGGCTTTGAGGGAAAGCCCATATCCGACAAGATCCATTCGCAAGACATCGCAAAGACCAGGCGCAGATTCTTGATTGGCTGAAAACGATCCTTTGAGGGTCAGCTTTGGAAGCTCAGCGACTTGTTTATCGGCGAGCAAAGTCTTCAGAGTGTTACGCGGCGAATTGAACATCCTCATCCGCATATCTTGTGAGAGTACGTCGAAAGATATGTCGTTCACTTTAGGGCGGAAGGACTCGAGTGGAATCCCGAGCACAGCTTGTAAGTCACGACCCTCAAGGGTTAGGAACTCGTTCTTATCGAACTCGGCGGGGTCGTTCACAATGTTGGCGTCATTGGTGTTCAGATACATGGTCCAGTTGCGGAAATTCAGATCCATGCCGTACTTGTAAGGTACAAATGTAAAAAAGTCAGGCGGAGGGCCTGATGACCAGTCATTAACAAGATCGGTGATCAAGAACATATGGTCACGCAGGATGAAGAGCTCAAGATCATCACAGGTGATTTTGAAAGGCCAATCGCGCAAAGTGTTCCAGGTCACTGGATTGGAAAGGTCGGCTTCCATGCTGAGTGCTCCTGCCCGCCAAAGAAGGCCATGATTGACGCTGCTTGTAATTTCCGTCCCTTTCACATCTAGGTCCAGGTTGTTGCGGTAACCATCAACACGAGAGAACATATCCATGACATAGTTGACTGTAGAGTCAGCTTTGACTTTGACATCAAGCCAAGCATAGGGTCGCGCATCTGCTGGAGGACTTTTCTTCCCTTTCCGACGACGACCATGCTTCTGCTTTTTACTGTGTTTGCCTTTGCCGCCGGATACCTCTTGTTCTTCGTCGGCTTTATGTCTATTGGCTCGACCGTGCCACTTGCTGTCTTTCGAAGACTCTCGCGTTGGAATGCGAAGGGTGACGTCCTTCTCAATTGAGATGAAGATCTTGAAGATAGTCGAAACACGGTCGGCACCAGGTTCGAGAGGTTTCGCCGGGATGGCATCCATGCAAGCAGCTGGAAAGAAAACATTTTGGAGGTTTATGCGCTGTCTGTCAGCCCAAGGGCCGTAGACAATGAAGCCTCCATGAACAGCAAAATCCAATCCGTAAGCTGGAGGAGGGCTACCGTTCATGTGGTCCTCTTCATCGCCCTGGTGCATTGCAGCAGCAACTTCCGGAACCTTGCCTGGGATGTCCCAGTAAAAGCGCATATCGACTTGCTCAACATCGACCAAAGTGGACGCTTTCGCGTACTCGATATCTTGCCATTCATTGCTGCCCTCATCGTTGTCGTCGAGGTAGCGCATCAGACCATGCCATTGCGCTTGTCCTGGGATCGGGTCTTGCGTTGCAGCCGTGACCGCGTCTTGCATGTCCGTCGTTATGGAAGCTGTTCTAATCGAGCCCCGATTACGCTTGCGGCGACGAAATAATTTAGCGAATGCCACGAACGGCGATTTGAGGCCTTCAAAGGGATGATATGTGGGCTTTTCGGCGGGTTTGTCGGTTACCTCGCGTTCACGCAGTATGCGTTTGGCGGCATCCAATTGAAGCTGTTTAAAGTCCCTGTTTGGCTTCATCGCAACATTGATGTTCTTGAACTCGAACTTCATCAGTAGTTTGAAGAGGTCAAGCGAACCTGCCTTGCCTGCGTCGAATGTTCCAGTGGCATTGTCGAGCTTTGCTGTGATGACACTGGTCGTGTTCTCGTTACCGACGGCAGCAGCAGCTTTTTTGCAGTCTATCTTGATTGGGAATAATCGGAGAAAAGACGGGATCTGAGGCGCCTGATCGTGTTCGTTACTGCGATGTGTGGTTGCTGTGTTGGTTTGGCGCAAGCTAGGTTTCTCGTTCAGGTCTTCAGATTTGTGTTTCGTGTCAGACCCAGAGGAAGTTGGATGGCTTCCTTCATGACCAGATGTGTTTTCAGAGTCCTTGGATCGTCCAGTGTGGTGGTTGGCAGCTTCGACAATCATGTCATATGCTGGGCTGCGATTGTACAAGAAGGCTTCTACACCGGAGACCTTTATGGATATGCGACACGGCAACTCCTTCTTTGGCTTCCCTCCCGCCTCGACCTTGCTCATACTGCGGCTCCGCGACTTTGATTTCTCTTTATCACTCTCTCCTCCAGAAGAAGTGCTGGCCGATCGCGCTTTCTGGAGTTTCTCATCTTCCAGCTCTTGGTATATTTCGGCGTCCTGCACCGTCCGCAGCCAGTATCTCCAGGTGATATGTCCATCATGTATAAGAACAGTCTCGTTGTGCGCATGGTAGCGTATGCTTTTGAAGAACAATCTCCCTCCCAGCAAACTGATCTGCAGAGCGGATATGTCGATGTAGGCGCGGTACTTGTGCCACGTCCAGGCTCTGATGGCATAGGATAGGACTGTGGCGAAAAGGCGATTGAAGTAGAAGAGAAAGAACAGGGCCAGAACCATGCACACCAGAAGGTCAACCAGGAACACCCAGTTGAAGCCGCCAGACGGGCCCAGAGGCGCTGGAGTCAGGTCGGCCATGTTGTCGCAAGAGTGTTGGCGCTATATGGACCGGCTTCATAGTGTCGCACACGCAAGGAAAGGTAAGTGAGGTCTCATGAGCACCAGATGTCACTGTTACAAGTAACTCACGGTATTCAAGACGCAAGCGCAAGGTGGACGAGTCGCTCGCCGTCGGGATGGCAATGCGCATGTGAACGTGCCGACCAGTCGACCTTTCCCCACAGCGCGACTGTCGCGCGTCTTGCGACCAACTCACTTTTCAATTACCGGGCAGTGCAGCACTGCGCCAAACACTTTACCACCGCGACTCCAACAACCCACCTCTCCTTGGCGAACTCCACCGCCAACATGATGTTCGACGCGAATGAGTCGGAGCTGCTCAAGCAATGGGTCATGAAGCGTCTCGAAGGCATCGAGGTGGACGAAGAGATTCTATGCGAGTACATTTTCGCATTGCTCACCACCGACGACCCAGAGCCTGTACTCAGAGCCAACTGCATTGAGAACCTCCAGGATTTCCTACAGGACGGCACCGATGCATTTGTGAACGACCTCTTCACCGCGATCCAGTCAAAGGCCTACGATCCATCAAGAGCAGCACCTGCGCCTGTACCACAAGCACCCCAAGCTTTCGAGTCAAGGAAACGCGCATTCGACGACGATGGTGCGCAAACTGGGCGTATACAATCATACGAGGGCGGTGACCGGCCAGTGAAGCAAATGCGCCGTGGCGGTGGACGAGGTGGCTTTGAGGCTCGTGGTGGACTCGAAGGTCGCGGAGGCCGCTTCGCACAACAGCCTATCCACCAGCAACAACAATGGCAGGCACCTCCGATGGCTGCGATGCCACAGGTCGCACAAATGCCTGCACCTCCACCAGGAATGCCACCTTACGACCCCAACGACCCTATGTCGATGTTCTTGGCTATGCAGCAAGCAATGGGCATGCAGGGCATGCCGTGCATGCCTCCCATGCCAGGAGCACCTCCCGCACAGAAAAAGACCGGTCGCCGTTGTTTCGACTACGACAGGAAAGGCTTCTGCGCAAGAGGCGCATCATGTCCGTACGAACACGGTGAAGACGCCCTTGTTGCGCCAGCCGCCGATCAGTACGACCCATCAAACTCCGCTCTGCCAGGATTCCCTCATGTGGACCAATACAACGATTCTGGCCGCGGTGGAGGCAGAGGGCGTGGCCGTGGTCGTGGTGGCAACTTTCGGGGAGGAGGAAGACGTGCAGACATATCTATCCAAGGCCAGAACTTTGATCGATCGAATACCACGATCGTCATTGAACAGATTCCTGAGGACAAATTCGATGAACAGACTGTTCGCGAGTTTTTCAACGAATTTGGAAACATTGAGGAGGTCGGCCTGCAGCCCTACAAACGCTTGGCCACAGTGAAGTACGACTCTTACGAATCGGCCAAAGCCGCATACGACAGCCCAAAAGTCATTTTCGACAATCGGTTCGTCAAGGTATACTGGCACAAGTCTGACGGGCCAAACAAGCCCACCGGATTTGGTGGCTCTGGTGAGGGCGACGTTGAGATGAAAGAACAAGAGCCTCAGATCGATCCCGAGGAGTTTGCGAAACGTCAAGAGGAAGCACAGCGCAAGCATGACGAGCAACTCAAGCAGCGAGCTGAGACTGAGAGGCAGAGACTTGACGTTGACGCCAAGATCAAGGCCATGGAGGCAGAAAAGAAAAAACTGGCAGAAATGCTTGCAAGGAAAGGTGGCAAACTGGCCAGCGTTGCTGTCCCAACACCCAGTGCCAATGGAGAGGCTGCACAAGAAGATCCTAAGGGCTTACAAACGCAGCTCGCAAAGCTCGAAGCAGAGGCACACAGCTTGGGCCTCGACCCCGAGAACGATCCCAACGGTTGGTCGGGCGCTCCTGGATATCGTGGCAGAGGTGGCTTCCGTGGTCGTGGCGGCTTCAGAGGCCGAGGCTACAACCCTGGATTCCGAGGTGGCATGCGCGGTGGCGCCGTCAAGCGTCTTGACAATCGCCCGAGGACTGTATCTATTGTGTTCCCCAGCGGTACATACGACCAACACGACGAGGCTCTAAGGCAGTATCTCCTTCTGAGCAACAACCTTGAGCACGCGGAACTGTCCAAGCACCCGGACCGATCTGACGCGGCTTTGCTTGCGTTCGAGGAGCGCTACAGGGCGGAGAATTTCATGGCTGCCGCCGGTGCCTCATCCGGGATACCGCACATTGGACAGGTCGATTTGAGCTGGCAGCCCAACCCTCCGATAACGATCACCAATGGAGCCAGTGGCAACGACGCGCAGGACGACTACAAGATGGATGTGAGCGAGCCAGCGGCGCCTGCTGCCGAATCCATGGATGCTTTTGATGTTGCTGACGACGATGATCGTTGGTGAGTTTACGATGAATGTATGACAGTCGATTAGAGCGCAAAGCCACTGTAGAAAAACATACATACTATGAATATTTCTTACGCCTGAGCCTCCCGGGCATGTGTGACGTTGATGTAAACTCGTCCAGGTGTATCTCACAGATTTTACCAAATTCCTCGCTAACATGATTCGCCACGGTTAGACTATTGCTTGGCAGAGACGGGTCAGGCAACAGCTCGACATATTTACTCGACCGTTGAGTAAAATTCAGCAATCTGGAGAACGTTCGATCCCAAAGTCAACATCATCCGAACACCTGGACTTCCAACAACAAGATATGCCGAAATCCAAATCAAACGGTGCTAGCTGTCCACATTCATCTCTGCAGCTCGAGCCTTCTGCCTATGCAGCCGAGGCCGGCTTCACATGGCAAGCCTCCGCAAAGCGAGATGCTGCAACCACCAAGAGAGGCACACAATCCAGTGGAACCAAGGCTTCTGCGAGCCGTGATGCCCAGAGGGCCGACGACCAGCTTTCAACCTTCCCAGGACCACTAGTACTGCCCTGGGATGACCTAGGCTGGGATCCAGAGGCCAAGCCGCAGTCCTTTAAAAGCTGGTATCAGGAAAAGCAGCGAAACAAACCCACTGCAGCCCGGAAGACTCTCTATGTAGTGGACGTGCCTGAGATTACGAAGCAGGTCGAGATGATGCAAACTTGGCTGCAACCGCAACTGAGCGAGGGGCACAAACCCAAGAAACAGGCCCCTGTCGCGGAGACAACACCGCCTCTAGCAGCTCAAGACTTTGTTGACTATCTTGCCGCCTTCTACCATGGATTTGAGACCAAATTGTTTTCCGAGGGCCTCCGCTTCGTGCCATGGAAGACGAAAGCGACCGCCTCCAAGAAATCGGTGCAACAGCAATATGTTGGCCTCGCCACTGCCGATGGCAACACGACGCGCATCAGAGCCCGCCCTTCGCCTGACGGTGTTTTCGGAGGTCAGCTGAGCCTCGAGGACATCCTCGATACCGCGATCGCCATGTTACCCAAGGATGCGTATGCGATCGTGCTACTGATGGACCATGATCTGTATGAAGATGAAGAGGATGACTTTTGCTGTGGTCGAGCTTACGGTGGAAGTCGTGTCTGCGTTGTCTCCACAGCTCGTTACCGGCCAGAGCTCGATGCTAAGACCGAGCTGGATCGTGCGCATATGTGGCCTGCTTCGCACTGTCGGGACCTTGCAGCTAAGCTATGTGCCGAGCAAGACATCCACAATTCGACACGTGTGATTTCCGCAGGACCAGAGTCTGCATTGCGGGCAGCTGTGGATACATCGTCTCAGGTCAAGCAAGCAGACACCCCAGAGTCTTTGCGAGGTCTGTGGTTCTCTCGGCTTGCTCGGACGGTATCTCACGAACTGGGCCACTGTTTTGGCATGGGCCATTGCATCTATTATGCATGCCTTATGCAGAGTACCGCTGGTGTAGCCGAAGATGTGCGTCAGCCACCGTACCTGTGTCCCGTGTGCATGAGCAAAGTCTCCTACATGGCAAGCGTGGAATTGCTTCAAGGCAGTGAGGCATCCAGGCAAACGTATCTGGAAGAGAGATATCGTTCTCTTGAGACACTCTGTGATCGATGGAAGCACGTTGGTCTTTTTGCAGGATACCAGGCATGGCTTAGAGTACGACTGGCAGACTTGACCGATCAATGAGCGTACGTTAAGGTCATCTAGTAGCGTAGGCGAGCTCAAAGCAAGATAGACCGGAGTAATTCGCTGTCTTTGAAACAGGCTGTTTTGTCGGCAGATTCCCAAGCGTCAGCAAGAAATGACGTGACATGCTCCGCGGTATGTGCCGACACAGGTGTTCGGAATCGATTCACCATTCCCAAGCAAAGGTTCTGGTTGTTGAAGCTGCGCGAGAGCGCTCCGAGGACAATTAAAGGCCAGAACATCGTCATGTCGTCAGCCCATGCTTGTGGCATCGCTCCAATGTCTCGTAGTCCGAACGAGACAA
>Ga0265797_10011025_pt1 | contig 11405 bp, 9 predicted proteins | sample P2T30metagenome_FD_192433 | JGI IMG/M metagenome (GOLD analysis project Ga0265797, IMG submission 192433) | Plant litter microbial communities from East Loma Ridge, Irvine, California - P2 T30 | ecosystem: Environmental > Terrestrial > Plant litter > Unclassified | place: USA: California... | reverse complement strand
CCGACTCGAACAGGTCATTGAAGCGGTCAAAGCCCACCGATTGACGGAACAGTGGGGCCAACGAAAGGGTAGTAGCCATTTTAAAATCTCCTGAGTTTCTCCAAGTGATTTAGTCCGCGACCCGTGTGCGGCATCGCGTGATCAAAAATCTAGGGACGCGCAAAACGATTTCAAGAGGCCTGCAAAAAAAATTTATCGCCCTGAAAACGCTGCCGCGAGAACCGAAATACCTGGGGTGTGCTCTAATCCAGTGCCAGGCGTGCGTTAACCCCCTTAAACGCCTGTGCGCAGCCCCTAGAGGTACACAAAATGAAAATGACACTCCCGGCCCTGGCATTGGGCGTCCTGATTTCCCAGTCGGCGCTGGCCGCCGGCGATGGCACCTCCGCGCTGGGTGGCGGTGTGGGTGGCGCGTTGGGCAATGTGGTCGGCCAGCAGCTCGGTGGCTCGACCGGTGCGGCGATCGGCGCGGGTGTAGGTGGTGCAGCCGGTGGTGCGGTGGGTGCGCAGAGAGGCAATCGAACCGAAGCGGCGCTGGGTGGCGGGGTCGGCGCTGCGGGTGGTTCAGTCATCGGTAATCAATTGGGTGGCAGCACCGGTTCAACCATCGGCGCAGGCCTGGGTGGTGCAGCCGGCGGCGCGCTGGGCAACAATCTGGCGGATGACGAAAGCGGCCACCGTTCCGACGGCAAACACAAAGGCAACAAGCATAAACACAAGAACAAGCGCCACTGATGACCTGACACGGCGTTGATTGCAACGCACCGGGATGAACGACGCAGAACGCCGTTCATCCCGGCTTGCCAGCCTTACATCGGCGTACTGCTCACCACCCGCAACGCCAGCCCCTCGTAGGCATCCAGCGTAATCGTAAACGTCCCCTCCTCCGTCAGGTCCCCTTCCACGCGCTCATTGATGATATCCACCACCGGCCCCGGTGCAATGTTGGGCAGGTTCAGGGATTCGGTGATCGGCGTGGCGCCGAAGTTCAGCGCGGTGATCTGCGTGCCCTTGCCGGCCGGCAGCTCATGCACCATGACCAGCAGCCCTGGATGTTCAACGTCCGGGATCAGGATCTGGCGACTGGCGGCGATGTCGTAGGCGCGGCGCACACCGAGGATTTTCTGCAGTTGCGAGGCGAATGAGTCCGGGTCCTGCAGCTGACTGTTCAAGCTGCCGTACAGGCTTCTGGACCGCGGCATCTGACCGGCCGACAGCTCGGCATCAGGGTTGAGGTCCACCAGGTCGTAGGCGCCACGATGAACCCAGCGGGTGTCGCCATCGGCCATCAGGTGCGCGACCTCTTCGGCCGCCAATGGCAGCGCGCCCACCAGGTCCCAGCCGGACAGTGCAAACACCCCAGGCTGCATGGCGTTGTACATCACCAGCAGCAAGTGGATCTGGCGAATCTGCTGGATATCGGCCGCAGTGATCGCGTCCAGGTCGCGAATGCCCAGGGCTGCGGTGATGATGCTGGCGGTGGTGCACGATACGCCGTTGGTGACGAATTTCAGGTTGTACGGCGCGTGCTCACCGGTCAGGCGTTCATACATCTGCTCGCGGATGTGCTCGCGCAGGATGTTGCCGGGGAAGGTCTGGCCCTGGAACAGGAAGCTGTCATGGGCATGCAGCGTCCAGAAATGCACCAGCTCCAGGGTCAGTTCGTCGTGGTTTTGCAGGGCGTGGATCAGCGAGCCAGGGTCGATGCCCAGGTTGTGCATCTGGCGCAGCATCAGGCGCAGGAATTCAGCGTCGCCCATCAATAACGCGTGCTGGTAGGCCGGCCGGGTGATGAAGTCATAGGACAGGTCGGCGCCGCCGTGGGACATGGAGGCGATGTCGTCAACGGTGAGGTTGAGTTCCTGGAAACTGAAACCGCCCGCCTTGCGAATCGCCCCGCCCAGTAACTGGTTGCCGGTGATCGACAGCGGATGGCTTTCCGACCAGGCGCTGCCGTCGAGCTTGCGCTCCACGCCGAGGAAGCCGTTGGCGTCCAGGCGCAGAATTTTCGCGCCCATCACATCGATAGCGTGCAGCGCATCACCGATGATCATCTGCTGGGCGGCGAACGACGGATCAAGCCAGTTCAGCGACGGCTGGCCTTCCTTGAAGTAATGCAGGTACACCCAGCGACGCGGCTTGCCATCGACACCCACGACGACCGGCGTGGCGCTCCAATCGGTTTCCTTCACGCCGGGCTCGAAGAAAATCACCCGCTGCAACTGGCCGACGATGTAGTGCTTGTCGCGCAGCGCATCCACCTGCTGCGGGCTGAGGTTCTGCGCGTCGCGGCCGTCGGCGACCTCTGGCAGCAACGCCCAGTCTTCATCGCGGATTTCGACCATGTGGTACAGGCCGGGGTAGTCTTCATAGGCCATTTCCGCCAGGCGAAAATCGGCGCCCTTGCCGGTGTGCGAAGGGATCACGTCGTCGATGATCACCGCATTGTGCGCGGCGGCCATGCGCGTCAGCGCCTGCAGCTGCGCCTCGGTACCCAGTAGCGGGTCGATGTCGAAGCTGATGCGGTCGAAGTTACCGTCGATGGTCGGCGTGTAGTCAGTGCCGGACAAACCGCCGGATTTCTTCAATGGCCCGTTGTGAATACCCTGGATGCCGATCTTCGACAACGCGTGCCACAAGGCTTCGTCCCCCAGCGCTTCGAGCACGGTGCCGTCTTCGCGGGTGACGATTGATGCCGGATAGGCGGTGAACCACACCGAGGACAAGGCTGACGCATCACGCGGCCTGGTTTGCGCAAAGGGCTGTTGCCACATCCGCCCCTGCCCCGAATAGAGCTTGGCCCGCTGGCGCGCCGCGTGCAGCATGGAGCGCTGCACCAGCCAATTCACATGATCGTTGTCCGCCGCCGTCATAAGCCTGATACCTGTGGTCGTGAGAGGTTACTCGTAAGCATAGGAGCGGCGAGCGAAGCGATTCGTTGCATTGAAATGCAGATCTGACTGTGGGAGGGGGCTTGCTCCCGATAGCGGAGTGTCAGCCGGCCCATTTATAACTGACCCATCGCTATCGGGAGCAAGCCCCCTCCCACACTGGATGCGTCGCCTGCCGGTACTGCCTGGGCGTGAACCCCGTCGACGCCTTGAACTGGCGGGTAAACGCGCTGTGGTCGGTGTAACCGCACTGCAACGCCACCTCGGTAATCGGCAGTTCGGTGTGCAGCAATCGATGGGCATGCTCCAGCCGCACCTTCTGGATCATTTGCCGGGGCGTGAGGTGGAACACGCGCTTGCAGTAGCGCTCCAGCTGCGCCACGGAAATGCCGGCGATGCGCGTCAGCTCACCGAGGGTGACACGGCGGTTGAAGTGGGCGCGGATGTGCTCGTCCACCGCCGCCAGGCGCTGGTAGGCGGGGTGGGTTTCGCTGGCCGATTGCAGGTCGACCGAAATGCCGGCCAGGCCGATGATCGTGCCACTCTCGTTATACAGCGGCCATTTGTGCGTGAGGCACCAGCCCGGTTCGCGGCTGCCGTAGAGGTGCAGTTCAAGCTGGTCTTCCAGCACCAGACCCTCTTGCAGCACCCGTCGGTCCTGCTCGGTATAGCCCGGCCCCAGTTGCGCGGGGAACACCTCGGCGCTGGTCTTGCCCAGCAGCGGTTGCAGTTGCCGCAGGCCGCAGCGCTGCACCAGGGTGCGGTTGGCGAGCACGTAGCGGGCGTCGATGTCCTTGATGAAAATCGCAGCATTGGGGATCACGTCCAGCAACGGCAACAGCTGCACCGCGCCGGTCAGCAGCTGCTCGATGCTGTGGGAGCGACTGCCCTGGAAAAGACTCGCAAATACCTGCTGCACCATGACGTTCATCGCCCGTTTCAGACCCCGACGCCGAGCAGATTGCCCCATGCCCGCGACTGTGTCGAGTCGCCGGCGATTGTGCTGAATTCGTCATCCATCCCACCGCAAAACATCAATCGCCGCCCGCTCATCGGGTTCACGATAGCGCCACTGCATGCCTATCCAATAACTCACAAGAAGGCGCCGCTATGTCAGGCCAAGGCAAGTTCAAGAAACAGCTGTCACTGATGGACCTCACCTTTATAGGGCTGGGGGCCATCTTCGGTTCGGGTTGGTTGTTCGCCGCCAGCCATGTCTCTGCCATCGCCGGTCCCGCCGGGATTATTTCCTGGCTGATCGGCGGCTTCGCGGTGCTGTTGCTGGGCATTGTCTACTGCGAACTCGGCGCCGCCCTGCCCCGCGCCGGTGGCGTGGTGCGTTACCCGGTGTATTCCCACGGCCCGCTGCTGGGCTACCTGATGGGCTTTATCACGCTGATCGCGTTTTCCAGCCTGGTGGCGATTGAAGTGGTCGCCTCGCGCCAATACGCCGCGGCGTGGTTTCCCGAACTGACCAAGGCCGGCTCCAGCGACCCGACCACCCTGGGCTGGCTGGTGCAGTTTGCCCTGCTGTGCCTGTTCTTCATCCTCAACTACCGCAGCGTGAAGACCTTCGCCATCGCCAACAACCTGGTGAGCGTGTTCAAGTTCATCGTGCCGTTGCTGGTGATCGGCGTGCTGTTCACCTTCTTCCAGCCGGCGAATTTCCAGCTGCATGGCTTTGCACCGTTCGGGCTGTCGGGCATTGAGATGGCAGTGTCGGCCGGCGGCGTGATCTTCGCCTACCTGGGCCTGACGCCGATCATTTCGGTGGCCAGTGAAGTGAAGAACCCGCAACGCACCATCCCGATTGCGTTGATCCTTTCGGTGCTGCTGTCGACGGCGATCTACGTGCTGCTGCAAACCGCGTTCCTGGGCGGCGTGCCCACCGAGATGCTCGCCAATGGCTGGGCCGGGATCAGCAAGGAATTGGCGCTGCCCTATCGCGATATCGCCCTGACACTCGGTGTGGGCTGGCTGGCCTACCTGGTGGTGGCCGATGCGGTGATCTCCCCCAGCGGCTGCGGCAATATCTACATGAATGCCACCCCGCGTGTGGTGTATGGCTGGGCGCAGACCGGCACCTTCTTCAAGATTTTCACCCACATCGATGAGAAGTCCGGCATCCCGCGCCCGGCGTTGTGGCTGACGTTTGGCCTGTCGGTGTTCTGGACCCTGCCGTTCCCGTCCTGGGAAGCGCTGATCAACGTGGTCTCGGCCGCGCTGATCCTGAGTTACGCCGTGGCCCCGGTCACCGTCGCCGCGCTGCGCCGCAATGCACCGCAGCTGGCGCGCCCGTTCCGGGTCAAGGGCATGGCGGTACTCGGCCCGCTGTCGTTCATCATCGCCGCGCTGATTGTGTACTGGTCGGGCTGGAGCACGGTGTCCTGGTTGCTCGGTCTGCAGATCCTGATGTTCGTGGTGTACCTGTTGTGCGCACGCTGGGTGCCCACCGCCCACCTGAATCTCAAGCAACAAGTGCGTTCGTCGGCCTGGCTGATCGGCTTCTACGCGCTGACCATCCTGCTCTCCAAGCTCGGCAGTTTTGGCGGCATCGGCCTCATCAGCCATCCGTTCGACACCGTCGCCGTGGCGGTCTGTGCCCTGGGCATTTACTACTGGGGCGCCGCCACCGGCGTACCGGCCCACCTGGTGCGCCTGGAAAGCGAAGACGATGAAAGCGAAGCCGTCAGCGATGACCGCTACAACATCCCGCTCTCCGCGGCCACTCACTGATGGAGCCTTGCATGAAACGCCTGCACGTAATCGACTCCCACACCGGCGGCGAACCCACCCGCCTGATCATGAACGGCTTCCCCGCGCTGGCGGGCGCCACGATCGCCGCTCAACTCGAAGACCTGCGCAGCCACCACGACCAATGGCGCCGCGCCTGCCTGTTGGAACCGCGTGGCAACGACGTACTGGTGGGTGCGCTGTACTGCGCACCGGTCACTCCCGGCGCGACCTGTGGCGTGATTTTCTTCAACAACGCCGGCTACCTCGGCATGTGCGGCCACGGCACCATCGGCCTGGTCGCCTCGCTGCATTACCTGGGGCTTATCGAGCCTGGCGTGCACACCGTCGACACACCGGTTGGCCCGGTGGCGGCCACGTTGCACGACGACGGCGCGGTGACCCTGCGCAACGTCCCGGCCTATCGCTATCGCCGGCAAGTCAGCGTGGACGTGCCTGGCCATGGCCGGGTAGCGGGTGATATCGCCTGGGGCGGCAACTGGTTCTTCCTGGTCTCTGACCACGGCCAGGCGTTGCAGATGAGCAATGTGGACGCCCTCACCGACTACACCTGGGCCATGCTCAAGGCCCTTGAAGCCCAGGGCATCCACGGCGCAGACGGCGCGCTGATCGACCACATCGAACTGTTCGCCGATGACGCCGATGCCGACAGCCGCAACTTCGTGATGTGCCCCGGCAAGGCCTATGACCGCTCGCCCTGCGGCACCGGCACCAGTGCCAAGCTCGCCTGCCTGGCCGCCGACGGCACCCTCAGCCCCGGCGAGCTTTGGATACAGGCCAGCATCACCGGTAGCCAATTCCAGGCCCGCTATGAATGGGACGGCGAACGCGTGCGACCCTTCATCACCGGCCGCGCCCACATGACCGCCGACAGCACCTTGCTGATCGACGAGCAGGACCCTTTTGCCTGGGGCATCTGAGCCCCTTCTCATACTCAAGTACCAAGGAGTCAGCACCATGAGCGACAACATTTTCACCGGCTGCATGCCCGCCCTGATGACGCCGTGCACCCCAGCGCGCAAACCGGACTTCGATGGCCTGGTGGCCAAGGGTCGCGAGCTGATCGATATCGGCATGAGCGCCGTGGTGTATTGCGGCTCCATGGGCGACTGGCCGTTGCTCACCGAGGCCGAGCGCCAGGAAGGCGTGGCGCGGTTGGTGGCCGCCGGTGTGCCAACCATCGTCGGCACCGGCGCGGTCAACAGCCGCGAGGCCGTGGCCCACGCCGCGCATGCGGCCAAGGTCGGCGCGCAGGGCTTGATGGTGATTCCGCGCGTGCTGTCCCGTGGCGCCTCCGCCACCGCACAAAAGGCCCACTTTGCGGCGATCCTCAACGCGGCGCCCAACCTGCCGGCGGTGATCTACAACAGCCCGTACTACGGTTTCGCCACCCGCGCCGAGCTGTTCTTCGAACTGCGCCGCGAGCACCCGAACCTGATCGGCTTCAAGGAATTCGGCGGCGGCGCCGACCTGCGCTATGCGGCGGAACACATCACCTCCCAGGACGATGACGTGACCCTGATGGTCGGTGTCGACACCCAAGTGGTGCACGGCTTCGTCAATTGCAACGCCACCGGCGCCATCACCGGCATCGGCAACGCGCTGCCACGGGAAGTGCTGCAACTGGTGGCCTTGAGCAAAAAAGCCGCCAAGGGCGACGCCAAGGCCCGTCGTCAGGCGCGCGAACTGGAAGCGGCGTTGGCGGTGCTGTCGTCGTTCGATGAAGGCTGCGACCTGGTGCTGTATTACAAGCATCTGATGGTGCTCAATGGCGACGAGGGCTATGCGCTGCACTTCAACGAAACCGACTCACTCAGTGACGCTCAGCGCCGCTATGCCGAGCAGCAGTACGCGCTGTTCCGCCAGTGGTACGCCGATTGGTCGGCTGAGCAGAACGTCGACTGATCGCTGTGGCGAGGGCGCTTGCTCGCTACAAAAAAGGGGTCGCGCCTACATTTCCTCTGTGTTTTACAGGATGACTCCATGACTCTGACGGGCAACATGCTGATCGGTCAGCAATCCCTTTGCGGCACTCGCGAGGCGATCCGGGCCATCAACCCGGCCACCGACGCGCCACTGGAACCCGCCTATGCCGGCGGCGACAGCCAGCAGGTCGCGCAGGCCTGCGCATTGGCGTGGGCCGCGTTCGACACTTACCGTGAAACCTCCCTGGCCGCCCGCGCCACGTTTCTGGAGACCATCGCAGACAACATCGAAGCCCTCGGCGATGCGCTGATCGAGCGCGCCGTCGCCGAAACCGGCCTGCCCCGCGCGCGTATCCAGGGCGAACGCGGCCGCACCTGCGGGCAGTTACGCAGCTTTGCCCGCACCGTGCGCCTGGGCGAATGGCTGGATGTACGGGTCGACACCGCCCAACCCCAGCGCCAGCCCCTGCCCCGTGTCGACCTGCGCCAACGCCACATTGCCCTGGGCCCGGTAGCAGTGTTTGGCGCCAGCAACTTCCCCCTGGCCTTCTCGGTGGCCGGCGGCGATACCGCCTCGGCGCTCGCCGCCGGTTGCCCGGTGATCGTCAAGGCCCATCCGGCCCACCCCGGCACCAGTGAATGGGTGGGCCGCGCCGTTGCCCAGGCGGTGCACCATTGTGGCTTGCCGGACGGTGTGTTCTCGCTGCTCTATGATGGAGGCCATGAAGTGGGTATCGCGCTGGTGACCGACCCACGTGTCAAAGCGGTGGGCTTTACCGGTTCGCGCCGTGGCGGTGTGGCGCTGACCCAGGCGGCCCACGCGCGTCCCGAGCCGATTCCGGTGTACGCGGAAATGAGCTCGATCAATCCGGTCTATCTGTTCCCCAACGCGCTGCACGCACGCAGCGATGCATTGGCCGAAGGTTTTGTCGCCTCACTGATCCAGGGCGCCGGCCAGTTCTGCACCAACCCCGGCCTGGTGATCGCCGTGCAAGGCCCTGCCCTGGACCGCTTCATCAGCACCGCCAGCGCCGCGCTCCAGCGCTGCCCGGCCCAGACCATGCTCACCCCTGGCATCTTCAACGCCTACGAAAGCGGCGTAAGTAGCTTGGCCAACCATGCACGGGTCGCCGCAAGAGGCCTACCGGCGACCGGACCGAACCAGGGCCAGCCTCATCTGTTCGTGACCTCGGCCGAGACCTTCCTGAGTAATTCACAGGTGCAAGCCGAAGTCTTCGGCGCGGCCTCGCTGGTGGTGCAATGCAGCGATGCCGAGCACATGCGCCAAGTGTCTGAACACCTGGAAGGCCAACTCACCGCCACCCTGCACCTGGATGAAGCTGACCTGCCGCAGGCCCAGGCGTTGTTACCGGTGCTGGAACGCAAGGCCGGGCGCCTGCTGGTCAACGGCTGGCCAACCGGCGTGGAAGTGTGCGACGCCATGGTGCATGGCGGACCATTCCCGGCCACCTCGGATGCGCGCAGCACCTCGGTGGGGACGGCGGCGATCCTGCGCTTCCTGCGCCCGGTGTGCTACCAGGACTTCCCGGACGCTTTGCTGCCCATCGCCGTGCAGCACGACAACCCCTTGCAGTTGCGCCGCTTGCTCGACGGCCGCAGAGAGGCATAGACGATGGCCAACCCCCCTTCAGCGGATATCGTCGTGGTCGGCGCCGGCATCATCGGCGTTGCCTGCGCCGTGCAACTGGCCCGACAAGGTCGGCAAGTGCAGGTGATCGACGCGCAGGCGCCCGGCATGGGCGCCTCCTATGGCAATGCCGGGCACCTGGCGACCGAGCAGGTGTTTCCCATCGCTGACCTGTCGATCCTCAAGCGCCTGCCGGCCATGCTCCTGGACCCCATGGGCCCGCTGCGCCTGGACTGGACCTACCTGCCCCGCGCCCTCCCCTGGTTCATGCGCCTGCTGCTGAACCTGCGGCCGGCGCGCTACCAGCGCACCGTCGCCGGCATCCGCGCCTTGAACGAAGCCAGCCTTGGCGCGTGGCAGCGGTTGTTGCAGTCCATCGGGCAACCCCAGCTGTTACGCGAGGACGGCTCGCTGCTGGTGTTCGAGCGCGCCGAATCCCGCGCCGCGCTGGATGCCTTGCAGCAACGCATGATGCAGCAAGGCGTGCCGGTGGCGTTCTGGTCGGCGCAAGCGGTGCACACCGCGGCGCCGCAATTGAGCGAGGCGATACAAGGCGGTTTGTTTTTTCCGGGTACCGGGCATTTTCTTGATCCCTACACCGTGGTGGGCGAGTTGGTTGAAGCCGCCAAGGCCCTGGGTGTGGAATTCCTGCAGCAGCGCGTCCTGAACGCACGGGTGGACGACAGCGGTGTGGTATTGACGACGGATCAAGGCACCGTGAGCGCACGCCAGGTGCTGATCGCCTGCGGCGCCCACTCCGCGGCCCTGACCACCGCACTCACCGGCAAGCGCGTGCCGCTGGACACCGAGCGCGGCTACCACCTGATGCTGCCCCACGAACACCAGCGCCTGCCTTTCGCGGTCACCTCGCTGGAGCGCAAATTCATCATGACCCCCATGACCGACGGCCTGCGCCTGGCCGGCACCGTCGAATTCGCCGGCCTGAAACGCCCGCCGAACATGCAGCGGGCGTGGCAGTTGCACCGGTTGAGCAGCGGACTGTTCCGCCAGCCGCTGAATGCCGACGACGCCACACCGTGGATGGGTTTCCGACCGTCGCTGCCCGACTCGTTGCCGATCATTGATCGGGTGTGCGACGGCAAAGTGTTGCTCGCGTTTGGTCACCAGCATCTGGGACTGACCCAGGCGGCGGTGACGGCGGAAAAGGTCGCTCAGTTGGCCAGCGGTGAGGCGGTAGCTGGGTTGGAGGCGTATCGACTGGGGCGGTTCTGATAGAACCGCACCATTCCCACCGTCTTAAGATGATTGCTTCGAGGCGGCAGCAAATAACCCATCGGCGGTCTCTTCGATATCGTCGCGTAGGTATAGCGTGTCCAGCCAACCGATGGGGATAGCATGGACACCGTAATACGCGCCGGCCAACTGCCCCACGATGGCGGCGGTTGTATCGGCATCATCTCCCAGGTTTGCCGCTGCGAGTACCGCCTCGGCAAAACTGGAAGTGGTGTCGAAGCACCAGAAAGCCGCTTCTAAAGAGGCAACCGCATAACCCGACCCCACGATGTCTGCCTTTGCCTTCTCGCGATAATTACCCCGAGCAATCTCCCTGACTTTTGGTGCTGAAAACCCAGCGTCTCCCAGGCGCAACACTTCATCTTTCGCTAAACCGCTCAAGGCATTGCGAATGGCGTCGGCCAGCAACTGGCAGCACTCGATCGCTTCCTGGGCAGCGTGAGTGGTACGCGAACTGAGCGCGCTGAACTGGCGGATCTTTTCCGCGTCTGGAAAGTAAAAAAGCACCACGGGCGCGAGTCGCATCATCGAACCATTGCCAGCCGAATACGGGTCCGTAGACCCGGCGAAGGCTTCGCCGTTGCTCTCAAATGACGCCAGCGCTTCCCGAACGGTCATGCCGATATCGAAACATTCACCGGTCGAGCTGAGGTAGCCCCACTTCCACCAGTTCAGATAACGCCCCATTTGATCGGCCGCATCGAAACCGCCCTTGCGCAGCAAACTCTCTGCCAGGCAAAGCGCCATGGAGGTGTCGTCTGTCCATTGGCCGCGCTTGAGGTTGAACGGACCACCACCCACCATATCGGTGATGGGCGAAAAGGTCCCGCGAGGCATGAACTCAACGGTGGTCCCTACAGCGTCGCCACAGGCCAATCCAAGCAAGCTGCCTCGATAACGATCCAAAAGCGTGATGTCCATGGCATTCCCTTA
>Ga0265797_10011024_pt1 | contig 11406 bp, 8 predicted proteins | sample P2T30metagenome_FD_192433 | JGI IMG/M metagenome (GOLD analysis project Ga0265797, IMG submission 192433) | Plant litter microbial communities from East Loma Ridge, Irvine, California - P2 T30 | ecosystem: Environmental > Terrestrial > Plant litter > Unclassified | place: USA: California... | reverse complement strand
CGGCAAGTGCCAGGGCATGCTGTTGTCGACGCCGATCACACGGTTTTCACCGAGGGCTGCGATCAGGCTTAAAGGGAGAGTCTTTTTCATGGCGACGAGAATACCAGAGCTGCGAGTCAGCGGTTATGCTCCAACCTCACGAACACAACAGGATGGCGCGTGACTGCACTGAACCCGCTGCACACACTTTGGCTGACCGAAACCGTGCGCCTGCGCGAAGAACACGCCGGCCCCCTGGAAGACCTCGAAGCCAATCGCCTGGCCCGTGCGGCCGGTGGCGACCTGCCAACGCGCATCGCACAGCGTGCCCTGCACCTGGCCGAACGCGATGGCCTGACCGGCGCCCTCAGTCGCTGGCTGCAAGGCGCGCGTCTGGCCGTGGTGCTGCTGGCGATCATCGCGGTGATCAGCGGCGCCGGCCTGGCGTTTGCCGCGCTGGGCAACGGCCTGGCCCCGGTCAACGTGTTCTGGGCCCTGGGCAGCTTGCTCGGCCTGAACCTGATCTTGCTGCTCAGTTGGGCACTGGGCCTGGTGTTTGCCGGCGAACACAGTGCCAGCCTCGGTCGCCTGTGGCTGTGGCTCAGCGAAAAACTCGCGCGCGATGCCAAGGCCGCGCAGCTGGCACCGGCCCTGCTGCTGTTGCTGCAACGCCAGAAACTCAACCGCTGGGCCGTCGGTGTGCTGGTCAACAGCCTGTGGTTGCTGGCGTTGCTCAGCGCCCTGCTGGTTCTGCTGATGCTGCTCGCCACCCGGCGTTACGGCTTTGTGTGGGAAACCACCATCCTCGGCGCGGACACCTTCATTACCGTCACCCAGGCCCTCGGCACCCTGCCCGCCCTGCTCGGCTTCAGTGTACCGACGGTGGAGATGATCCGCGCCAGTGGCGACTCCGCGCTGAATATCGAAAGCGCCCGCCAGGCCTGGGCCGCGTGGCTGGTGGGGGTGTTGCTGGTCTACGGCCTGCTGCCCCGGCTGATACTCGCGCTGCTGTGCCTGTGGCGCTGGAAACGCGGGCGTGCGGCCTTGCGCCTGGACCTCAACCTGCCCGGCTACGCCCAGTTGCGCGAGCGCCTGATGCCGAGCAGCGAGCGGCTGGGAGTCAACGATGCGGCACCGGAACAATTGCACCAGGCAACTGGCGGCGTCAGTGAATTGCAAAGCGACGGCGCACTGCTGGTGGCCATCGAACTGGACGACCAGCGTCCCTGGCCACCCAAACTGCCCGGCACGGTCAAGGATGCCGGCATCCTCGACAGCCGCGAATCACGCAACAAACTGCTGGAGCAGCTCACGCGTTTTCCACCCGCGCGCCTGGCCATTGCCTGCGACCCGCGGCGCTCGCCCGACCGTGGCAGCCTGGCGCTGATCGCCGAGCTGGCGCGCAGTGCGGCGGCGACACGGGTGTGGCTGCTGCAAGCGCCGCCCGGCCAGGCGCTGGACGCCGAACGCCTGGGCGACTGGCACAGCGCGCTGCAGCAGCTTGAGCTGCCCTTCGCCGACTGTGCACCGTTGAACTGGCTGGAGAGCGGTCATGACTAAACCCCTGAAGCTCGCCGTGGTCGGCCATACCAATGTGGGCAAGACCTCATTGCTGCGCACCCTGACCCGCGATGTCGGTTTTGGCGAAGTGTCCCATCGCCCCAGCACCACGCGACATGTCGAAGGGGCGCGGCTATCAGTGGACGGCGAAGCCTTGCTGGAGCTGTACGACACACCCGGACTGGAAGATGCCATCGCCCTGCTCGACTACCTGGAACGCCTGGACCGCCCCGGCGAACGCCTGGATGGCCCGGCACGCCTGACGCGCTTTCTGGAAGGCAGCGAGGCGCGCCAACGCTTCGAACAGGAAGCCAAGGTGCTGCGCCAACTGCTGGCCTCGGATGCCGGCCTGTACGTGATCGATGCCCGCGAGCCGGTGCTGGCCAAGTACCGCGACGAGCTGCAAGTGCTGGCCAGCTGCGGCAAGCCCTTGCTGCCGGTGCTCAATTTCGTCAGCAGCAGTGACCACCGCGAACCCGACTGGCGCGAGGCCCTGGCTCGCCTTGGCCTGCATGCGCTGGTGCGTTTTGACAGCGTGGCGCCGCCGGAAGATGGCGAGCGGCGGTTGTATGAAAGCCTGGCCCTGTTGCTGGAAAACGCGCGACCGCAGCTGGAACGGCTGATCCTCGATCAGCAAGCCCAACGCCAGGCCCGCCAGCAAAGCGCTGCACGATTGATCGCAGAGTTGTTGATCGACTGTGCCGCCTGCCGGCGCAGCGTGGTGACCGAGGATGAGCCACAGGCCATCAGCGACTTGCGCAAGGCCGTGCGCCAGCGCGAACAAAAGTGCGTGGAAGCCCTGCTCAAGCTGTTCGGCTTCCGCCCCCAGGACGCCGCCGCCAGCGACTTGCCGCTGCTGGACGGCCGCTGGGGTGACGACCTGTTCAATCCTGAAACCCTCAAGCAACTCGGCGTGCGCGTGGGTGGCGGGATCGCTGCGGGCGCGGCGGCCGGGGCCGGTGTCGACCTGCTGGTCGGCGGCTTGACCCTGGGCGCTGCCGCGCTGGCCGGCGCGATCGCCGGCGGCGCCCTGCAAACCGCGCGCAGCTATGGCAGCCGCCTGATGGGCAAGATCAAGGGCCAGCGCGAACTGACCGTGGACGACAGCGTGCTGCGCCTGCTCGCCCTGCGCCAACGCCAGTTGCTCAAGGCCTTGAACCTGCGCGGGCATGCAGCGATGCACAGCATCAAGGTCGACACGCCCCAGGACAAGACCTGGCGCGAAGGCAAGCTGCCGGACGCGCTGAACAAGGCCCGTGCCTATCCGCAATGGTCGTCCCTCAACCCGCACCCCAAGTTGAGCCAGGCCGAGCGCCAGGAGCAAGTCGAGGCGCTGGCTCAGCGCCTGGACGACGCCTGATCGGCCAGTAACTGCAAGGCCTTGGCCTTGAGCATTTCAAGGTCGAGCAACGAGACGTGCAGGTCTTTGGCCTGCTCATCCCAGTGACGCAGGCGCAGGCTGATGTCGCAAAGCGGGTGCTGCTCGAAGGCCTGCGCTTCCTGCGCGCTCATCACGCCCCCCTGGTACTCCAAAGTACGCCGGCTGGCCTCGCTCAACCGGGCGTAATAGTCCGGCTGGGCGAAGGTGAGGTATCGCTTGGCCTGCACGTGGTACTCCACCAATGTCGCCATGCGTTCGCCAAAGCCCGCACGGCGCAGGTAATCGGCGCCCAGCCGCTCGTGGCTGACCACGCCATAACCGCCCATGTTCGCGCCGCCCTGACCACACAGGTGGCCGATATCATGGAAGAACGCCGCCAGCACCACTTCATCGTCAAAGCCTTCGGCCATCGCCTGCTGCGCGGCCTGGGACATGTGCTCGATCTGCGACACCGGCTCGCCGATGTAATCCGCCGTGCCATGCCGCTCGTACAGGCCGAACACCTCGGCCACCACACGCTCGCGACTCATGACGCTGGCCCCCACAATGCCGTGATGTTTCCCTCGGCCATCGCCGGCCCCACGCTCATGCCCACACCGGTGTGCATCAGCGCAATACTCATCCCCGCAGCCACCTGCACAAACGAGAAGGGCCCAGGCCCGCGCGAGCCATACACGCCCTGCCAACGCTCCACCACCTGGATCTGGCAGCCCAGGGTCTGCTCGGTCAGTTGTATCAGCCAGTTGTCGACCTGCTCGGCATTGAATGGCGAGGCATCGCTGCCGTAGTCGTGGGAGTCACCGATGATCAAATCGCCGTGGGGCGTAGGGCTGATCAGCAGGTGAATGCCGTGGGCATGCAGGTGCGGTGCTTCGCGCAGGATCTGCGCCTGTACCGGTGCGGCTTGCGGCAGGTCGGCAAACGCGCCGTAATGCACGCAACTCAGGCCCGTCAGCAACGCGTGTTGCAGGTTCAGCGCCCGTGCGGGCCGCGCACGCAGCATCTGCAGGCGGCAGATCTGCGGGTTGAGCGGGGCGATCGATTCGGCCAGCAGGGTTTGGTAGTCATGCCCGGAGCAGACGATGATCTGCTCAGCGCGAAAGCTGCCCGCCGTGCTGTGCAACCGGCCTGGTTCGACGTCGCGCACCAGGGTGGAAAAATGAAACTCCACGCCCAGTTCCTGGGCCAGGTAGTGGATCAGCGCCGGGATCGCTTCTCGCGAATACAGTTGCTGATCGTCCTTGCCATGCAGCGCGGCGCGGTGATGGCGGAACTGGCCGGCGTACAGGTCGTTCAACGCCGCACCTTGCAGCAGCTCGACGTTGTAACCGTGCTCGCGGGCACGCCCGGCGCAGAAGGCTTCGAGCAGGAGCTCTTCGGCTTCGGTGCGGGCGAACAGGTAGGAGCCATTGCGCTTGAGCTCAAGGCCGGCGACCTGCGCCCAGTGCCCCCAGATATCGCGGCTTTGCCGTGCCAGGTCGAGCATCGGCCCCGGCGGCTGGCCGGTGACCAGCGCCTGGCCGAAGTTGCGCACCGAGGCGCCCAACGGAGTGGCGCTGCGCTCGAAGACCTTGACCTTCAGCCCGCGCCTGGCGGCGGCGTAGGCGTGGGAGAGGCCGAGGATGCCCGCGCCGACAATTAACAGATCGGTGTGGTGTGTCATTTGGTGATGTCCTGTTTTCGAGACCGCTATCGGGGGCAAGCCCCCTCCCACATTTGACTGTGTTCGCTATCAAATTGTGGGAGAGGGCTTGCCCCCGATAAGGCCATCAGCCCTAACGAAAAGCCTACTGACCCGCCACCTTCTCCGACTTGCCGTCATAGCGCTTGCGCCACTCAGCCAGGATGCTGTCGCGGTTCTTCGACGCCCAGGCAAAGTCGTTCTTGATCAGCCGCTGCTCATAATCGGCGGGCAATTCGGTCTGCGGCTTGGCAATCCCTGGCTGGGCCAGCACTGCGAAGTTGTCCTTGTACAGCTCCATCGCCGCCGGGCTGGCGGAGAAGTCCGCGAGTTTTCTGGCGGCATCGGCGTGGCTTGTGCCCTTGATCACCGCCGTGGCTTCGATGTCCCAGCCCAGGCCTTCCTTGGGCAGGATGATGTCCAGCGGAGCCCCCTGGCGCTTCAACTGCACGGCTGGATACTCAAACGAAATACCAATCGGAAACTCCCCGGACGCCGCCAGCTTGCACGGCTTGGAGCCGGAGTGAACGTACTGCCCGATGTTCTGGTGCAGGTCGTCCATGTACTGCCAGCCTTGTTTCTCACCGAAGGTTTGCAACCAGGCGCTCACGTCCAGAAAGCCGGTGCCCGAGGACGCCGGGTTGGGCATGACGATCTTGCCCTTGTAATCAGGCTTGGTCAGGTCCTGCCAACTCACCGGTTTGCTCAGGCCCTGTTTCTCGGCTTCGACGGTGTTGAAGCAAATGGTCGCGGCCCACACGTCCATGCCGACCCAGGCCGGTGGATTGGCGGCGTCGCGGTAGTTCTTGCCGATCTTGTCCAGGTCTTTCGGGGCATAGCTGTCGAGCATGCCTTGTTGATCGAGAATCGCCAGGCTGGAGGCGGCCAGGCCCCACACCACATCGGCCTGCGGGCGGTCTTTTTCGGCCAGCAGCTTGGCGGTGATGATGCCGGTGGAGTCGCGCACCCACTTGATTTCGACGTCCAGGTTGGCCTGCTCGAAGGCCTTTTTGTAGGTTTTCAATTGCTCGGCTTCGAGGGCCGTGTACACGGTCAGTTCGGTCTTGGCGAAGGCATTCAGGCTGAATGCAGTGAGTACGGCAGCGACCAGCGCCAGTGGCTTGAACATCGAATACCTCCTTTGAAGAGTCATTGCCCGGGCGCGGTCTGGCGCCAGGCTTGGGAGCGGCGCAAGGCGCCACGTGAGGCCCACGCCAGCAACAGCGAGACGCTGCCTGAGGTGAACAGAATCAGGGTCGACATGGCCGCCGCGCCGCCCACATTGCCGGCGTCGTCCATGTTCAACACGGCGACGGCGGCGAGGATGGTGTCGGGGCTGTAGAGGAAGATCGCGGCGGAGACGGTGGTCATGGCCGACACGAACAGGTACCGCAGGATATCCAGCAGCGCGGGCAGGCAGATCGGCACCGTCACTTTCAAATAATGGCGGTAGAGCGGTGCCTTGAGGGACAACGCGGCGGCTTCGAACTCGACGTCCAATTGGCGCAGCGCGGTGGTGGCGGTCATCTGCGCGGTGGTCAAATAATGCGCAATGGTGCACACCACCAATAGCGCCATGCTGCCGTAGAACACGTGCAGCGGGTTGCCGCTGAGGTTGAAAAAGAACACGTAGCCCAGGCCCAACACCAGGCCCGGTACGGCCATCGGCACAAAACTGAGCAGGCGCAGGGCCAGGTTCAGGCCCTGTTGACCCCTGGTTTTCTCCATCAGGTAGGCGCCGGTGAAGATCAGCACACTGCCAATCAGCGCCGTGCACAACGCCAGGGTCAGGCTGTTGCGGTAGGCCAGCCAGCCGCCGCCGGCGGTGTCTTCGAACTGGTAGTGGTTCAACGACAGCGACAGGTTGTAGGGCCAGAATTTGACCAGCGAGGAGTACACCGCCATGCCGAACACCAGCAGCAGTGCCGCGCAGATCAGCAGCACGATCGCCAGGTAGCAGCCATCCCTTGAACGCGACGGCAGCGGTCGAAACACCTGGGCGCGGCCGCTCATGGCGTCACCCTGACGGCGCCGCAACCACGCATCCACACCAAAACTGAACAGCGCCGGCAACAGCAGCACCATGCCGATCAACGCGCCACGGCCGAACTGTTGCTGGCCGACCACCGCTTTGTAGGCCTCCAGCGCCAGCACCTGATAGTCCCCACCGACCACCACGGGCACGCCGAAGTCGGTGATGGTCAGGGTAAACACCAGGCAGAACGCCGCGAACACCGCCTGGCGCGTGGCCGGCCAGGTGATGCTGCGAAACGCCCGGGCGGGGCTGGCGCCCATGCTGGAGGCGGCGTCGAACAAGCGCGCATCCGCCAGCGACAAGGCAGACAGCAGAATCATCAAGGCATGTGGGAAGGTGTAGATCACTTCGCCCAGCACAATGCCCCAGAAGCCGTAGATATTGTCCGAGAGCAGGCCGCGCAGCAGCCCCTGGTTGCCGAACAGGTACACCAGCGCGATGCCCGGCAACATCGAGGGTGCCATCAACGGCAGCAGCGACACGCCGCGCCAGATCACCTTGCCGGGAATCATCGTGCGTTGCAGCGCGTAGGCAAACAGATAGGCCAGCGGTACGACGATGGCCGCGACGCTCAGGGAAACTTTCAGGCTGTTGCCCAGCAACCAGTGGAAGTTGGCACTGGTCAGCAATTCCCGTGCGGCCACCAGGCCGCCGCCCTGCCCGGCTTCGCTGCTGAAGCCGCGCCAGAAAATCGCCAGCAGCGGCAGCAGCACCGCCACGACCAACAGGCCCAGCCAGAGTACCTTGCCGCCGACCACGAACAGGCGGTCGCCCATTTCAGCTCGGGAAGGAGTGCGCGGTAGCGTCAATGCGCTGTCCACCGCCATCTCAGGCAAACACCTGCAAGCTGCGCGGCGGCAAGGCCACCAGAATGTCCTGGGCGCCCAGGCGCGGCATGGCTTCCGGTGCCAGCTCGGCCAGCAGCGGGTGGCCCGGCAACTGTTCCAGCTCGAAACTCATGCGGCAGCGGTTGCCCAGAAAAGTGATCTCGCGGACTTTGGCCGGGAACAGGTTTTCCTCATGCACCGGCGGGTTCACGCTGATCGCTTCCGGGCGGCAGAACAGGCGACCGGAGGTGGCATGGCCGGCGTCGTCAGCCAGGCGCAGGTTCATGCCGCCGACCTGGGCGTGGCTGGCGCTGTTGCGGCTGAACGGCAGCCAGTTGCCCTGGCCGACGAACTCGGCCACGAACGGCGTGGCCGGGCGGTCGTAAATTTCCTGCGGCGTGGCGTACTGCTCCACCTTGCCGTTGTTCATCACCGCGATGCGGTCGGCCATCAACATGGCCTCGTCCTGGTTGTGGGTGACCATCAGCGTGGTGATGCCCAGGCGGCGTTGGAGTTGGCGCAGCTCGGTACACAGGTGCTCGCGAACCCGCGCGTCGAGGGCCGACATGGGTTCATCGAGCAGCAATAACGACGGCGCCGGGGCCAAGGCCCGCGCCAGGGCGACACGTTGTTGCTGGCCACCGGAGAGTTGGCCGGGGTATTTCTTTTCGCTGCCGAGCAGGCCCACCAGTTCGAGCATTTGCCCGACGCGCGTGCGCACTTCATCACGACCGCAGCCGGTGAGGCCGTAGCCGATGTTCGCTTCAACGGTCAGGTTGGGAAACAGCGCGTAGGACTGGAACAAAATGCCGTAGTCCCGCGCCTGGGGTGGCAGCGCGGAAACATCGCGCTCACCCAGGTAAAGCTCGCCGCTGTCCTGGCGCTCAAGGCCGGCGATGCAGCGCAGCAAGGTGGTCTTGCCGCAACCGGACGGGCCCAGCAGGCACACCAGTTCGCCGGCGGCGACGTCCAGGGACACGTTGTCCAACGCGGTAAAGGCGCCGAAGCGTTTCTGGATACCGCGCACCTTCATCGGCGCGCCGGGCTGGGTCAGGGCTGTGTTCATGCTAGGCACCTCATCGAACGGATGAAGGCCATGCTAGGGGGGCAATGCGTCGTTGGTGTGGCAGAAAGGCAAAAGGAGGTGATAGTAGTATTGGTATTTTTTGTAGGAGCGAGGCGGGCGGCTAGCCCTTGCTCGCGAAGAACTTGAGAACAACGCGGGCTGCCTGATAGCGCTGCGTTATCGTTGGAGTTTTTCGCGAGCAAGCTCGCTCCTACAAGGGTGACATCTCCTGCGCCAACCCCAGAAACGCTGCCGGCAAGCGTGCGGCTTTTCGCTCTTTGAGGCAGTACAGGTACTCCGGAATCTGCGGCGCGTTCTCCAGGGTCAGCACTCGCAATTGCGGATCATGGGGCACCTCCTGGCGCGCAATGATGCTGATGCCGATATTGCGCAGCACCGCTTCGCGGATCGACTCGCGACTGCCAATCTCCAGCAGCGGTCCATAACTGACGCCCGCGCCCTGCAGCATCTCTTCCGTCAGCCGGCGGGTGGTGGAGCCCGCTTCACGCATCAACAGCGTGTGCCCGGCCAGCGCCGTCAAGGGCACATGGTCGAGCTTGGCCAGCGGATGGTTGCGATGCACCGCCAGCACCAGAGGATCAGTGCCCAGCACGCGGCGGACCAGACGGGCGTCTTCCAGCAATTGCGACGAGGCGGCGACGTCGACGCGGTAGTCATCCAGCGCTTCGAGCACCTGCTGGGAATTGCCGATTTCCACCGACACTTCCACCTGCGGCAGGCGTTCGCGAAAGGCTTTGACCAGATCCAGAATGTAATAAGGCGCGGTGGCGGCAATCCGCAAGGCGCCTTGGACCTGCCCGTTGTTGCGCAGGAAAAACTCGATATCCGCTTCCTGCTGCAACAGCGCCTTGACCATCGGAAGCAGCCGCGCGCCTTCATCGCTGACCGTCAGGCGGCGGCCGCCACGGTAGAACAGTTCAACGCCGTATTGGCTTTCCAGGTTGCGGATCTGGGTGGTGACCGTAGGCTGGCTCAGGCCGAGTTTCTTCGCCGCCTGGGTAATGCTGCCCAGGCGAGCAACCATGAAAAACGCCTTCAGCTCAGCACTCAGCACGCCACCCTCTCATCGTCTATTTGCGCAACAGGCGCAGGCCATTGAACACCACCAGCAGGCTGACGCCCATGTCGGCGAACACCGCCATCCACATGGTCGCCATGCCCAGGAAGGTGACCGCCAGGAAGATGGCCTTGATCACCAGCGCCAGGGCGATGTTCTGCTTGAGAATACTCGACGTTTGCCTGGAGAGCCGAATGAATGCCGGAATCTTGCGCAGGTCATCGTCCATCAGCGCCACGTCGGCGGTTTCGATGGCGGTGTCGGTGCCCGCCGCGGCCATGGCGAAGCCGATTTCGGCGCGGGCCAGGGCCGGGGCGTCATTGATGCCGTCGCCGACCATGCCAACGCGATGGCCTTGGCCGTAGAGCGCCTCAATGGCTTGCAGTTTATCGGTGGGCAGCAAGTCACCCTGGGCCTGGTCGATACCGACCTGAGCGGCAATCGCCTGGGCGGTGTGGGTGTTGTCGCCGGTAAGCATCAGGGTCTTGATGCCCAGGTCGTGCAGTTGCTGGATGGCTTCGCGACTGCTGTCCTTGACGGTGTCAGCCACCGCGAACAGTGCCAGCGGACCCGACTTGTCCAGCAGCAACACCACCGACTTGCCCTGTTTTTCCAGGGCGAAGAGTTTTTCTTCCAGCGCAGGCGAGCACAGCCCGAGGTCCTCCACCAGACGGTGGTTACCCAGGTGGTAGGTTTCGCCGTTTATTTCACCGCGCACACCACGGCCGGCTAATGCCGCGAAGTTATCCACAACGTGGGACGGCAGGTTTTTATCCGCCGCCGCGTTGGCGATTGCCAGGGAAACCGGGTGGTCGGAGCGGCCCGCCAAGCTCGCCGCCAGGGCCGGCGCGCTGTCCTGCACGGTGGCGAACAGTGGCAAGTAGTCGGTTTGCACCGGCTTGCCGTGGGTGATGGTGCCGGTCTTGTCCAGGGCGAGGTAGTCGAGCTTGTAACCGCCCTCCAGGTACACGCCGCCCTTGATCAGAATGCCTTTGCGCGCCGCCGCCGCGAGGCCGCTGACAATGGTCACCGGGGTGGAAATCACCAGGGCGCACGGGCAGGCCACCACCAGCAACACCAGGGCGCGATAGATCCAGTCGAACCAGACCCCCGCCATGAACAACGGCGGTATAAGCGCCACGCCCAGGGCAAACAGAAATACAGCGGGCGTATAGACCTTGGAGAAGCTATCGACAAAACGCTGGGTCGGTGCCCGGGCGCCCTGGGCCTGTTCTACCGCGTGAATGATCCGCGCCAGGGTGGAATTGTCGGCCGCTGCGGTCACCTTGTATTCCAGGGAACCGGCCTGATTGATCGTACCGGCGAAGACTTTATCGCCCACAGTCTTTTCGATCGGCAGGCTTTCACCGGTGATCGGCGCCTGGTCGATGGTGGATTGCCCGGCGGTGACTTCGCCGTCCAGGCCGATGCGCTCGCCGGGTTTTACCCGCACGATGGCGTCAAGATCAATGCTTTTGACGTCCTGCTCCAACCAGGAGCCATCGGCCTGCCGCACCGTGGCCTGTTCCGGGGTCATTTGCATCAGGCCGCTGATGGCATTGCGCGCCCGGTCCAGGGACTTGGCCTCGATCAGCTCAGCCACGGTAAACAGGAACATCACCATCGCCGCTTCCGGCCATTGGCCGATCAGCACGGCGCCGGTCACCGCAATACTCATCAGCGCGTTGATGTTCAGGTTCAGGTTTTTCAGGGCAATCCAGCCCTTTTTGTAGGTGGTGAGGCCGCCGCTGAGGATCGACACCAGCGCCACCAGGGCGATCACCCAGGTCGGTGCCACG
>Ga0265797_10011023_pt1 | contig 11407 bp, 8 predicted proteins | sample P2T30metagenome_FD_192433 | JGI IMG/M metagenome (GOLD analysis project Ga0265797, IMG submission 192433) | Plant litter microbial communities from East Loma Ridge, Irvine, California - P2 T30 | ecosystem: Environmental > Terrestrial > Plant litter > Unclassified | place: USA: California... | reverse complement strand
ATTCTCTGCCATAAACCCTTGGATAATAGGCACGGATCAAAATCTTGCTTTTGTCTTTGCTTGCATCGTAATAATCAAAGTACTGATCATAAACCGTAAGCATAAAAGTCGCCTCGTAGCGGGCATCGTTTTCCGTAAAGAAATTATGCAGGCTCCATGACGGAAAAATATTGCCGTTCATATACTTATGGTTCAGCTCCGAACCACCCAGATAAGGCCCGAAAATTCCCTGCTGGTTGTTCCCGTCCGATTCGGAAGAGATTGACTTGGCATCATACTGTACCGCAAAGATTACCTCCTCATTGCTTTGGTTGGTAGGCGACCAAAGCTGTTCGAAAGGAATCGTTATGTTCTTCCCTTCTATGGCGGCGGTTGCATACGTCTTAGCCTTTTGGAAATCGGCTTCACTATTCAGGTCCCAGCCGCGCGTCAGGTACACCTTCGCCAGATAGTGGTTCGCAACCCTTTTGTTCACACGTGCCTTCGCAGTCCCCAGATCCGGCAGTGCTGCTTCCATTTCCTGAATGATAAACTGATAAGATTCAGCCAGGGTAGCTCTTGGCAAGTTCATACGCGGAGCGAACGTTGCCTCTCTGTTGATGATAATTCCGCCGAACTGTTCTACCAGCAAAAAGTGGTAAAATGCACGAAGGAAAGTCAGTTCAGCTTTCAGCGTTTTACGGTTTGCATCGCTCAGGGCAGCTACATCGTTATAAAAAAGCCCCATGTTGATCACCTGGATCGCATTGTAGCTGTTTTGGTAGAAGGTTTTGACCTGTCCGTTCTCCGGATAAAGCTGCTCATACTCCATCAGCCCGCGCTCTGCAAAGCCCCTCGACAGGTTGTAGATATCCGTACCGGCAAGATGCAGCCAGGGCGTGTTGCGGTAGGTCGTGCGCAGCGTGTTGTAAGATGCGGTGACCAGCGTCTGGTAGCCGGTTTCGGTTTTATAAAAATCATCGTTGGATATCCCGCCTTTGTTGTCCTCTTCGAGAAAGTCACTGCACGAGCTCAGGATGAGGGTGAGCACCAGCAGCTGTTTTACTATATTTTTCATCTTCATGTTATGCTTAGAATTTAACATTGACTCCCAGTTGGTATGTGATGTTGCTTGGCCCGTTTCCGCTGGCCAGTGCCGTGGTCGCATATTCAGGATCCCAGCCCGGGTACTTGGTGAATGTGAACGGGTTCAATACATTTCCGTAGATACGAAGCTGTTTCATTTTCAGCTTTTCCAGCACTTTTGCCGGTAAGGTATAACCCAGCGTGATGTTCCGCAATTTGATAAAGGAAGCATCCGTGTACATCCCGTTGTTACCATAATATGGACCTCTGTTTACATAATGCGCATGTTCGGCATCTTCATTTCCCGCACCGCTGTTTCCCCAGGTTGCCGTAGGATTTCCGTTTGCACCGGTCCCCCATGTATTCCAGTCGTAGCGGTCTACACCAGGTGGTACGTAATAATCAAAGTTGATTTTCGGTCTGCCGCGCTGGTTGTTCTGCGGACCGAATTCTTCCAGGAACCGGTCACTCACAAACACGCCCTGACGGGTGAAAAAGTTTAAGGCAAAATCCCAGTTTTTAAAACGGACATTGGTCGTGATGCTCCCCGTCCAGGTTGGATCCGGACTTCCCAATATTACCCTGTCGGCTGCGGCAGTGATCGTTCCGTTTCCGTCGATATCCTGTGCAATGGCCTGGCCCGGCTGCTGTCCCCATTTCAGGGCTTCCTCAGCCTGTGACATTTTCCAGATTCCGATCAGACGGTAATCGTAGATCACATTAATCGGCTTTCCGATAAAACGTGCTTCTCCCGGAACATCCTCTTTTTTGCCATAAAGTGATTCAATAGCGTTGCGGTTGTGGGAGAAAACAAAATCCGTGGACCATTCAAAATTAGCAGTACGGATATTCACCGTTTTCAGCGAAAGTTCAATTCCTCTGTTGCTTACTGAACCAATGTTGTCGGTCATGCTTGGTACACCTGATTCAATAGCCAGTGCGCGGCTCATCAGAAGTCCGTCAGAAAGTTTGTCGTACACATCGATCGCTCCTGAAATTCTGTAATTGAAAAGACTGTAATCGATCCCGAAATTCAGCTCACGTGTTTTTTCCCAGGTAATGCTCTGGTTAACAGGACGACCCGGTGCAAATCCGGATACGACCGTTCCATCGTAGTCATACCATACCAGACTGCCCGTTTCCGGTGTCTGCTGTGCCCCGTAAGCACTGATTCCGTTGTTGTTTCCTGAAAACCCAACACTGAAACGTGCTTTTAAATCCGAAAGAAAATTAGCCTTTGCAAAATCCTCTTCGGAGATTCTCCACGCAAGTGCTGCCGATGGGAAAGCCTGCCATTTGTCCCTCAGTTTCGAGCTGCCGTCATAGCGTAGCGTACCGGTTACAAAATATTTTCCCTTGTAATCATAATTGGCCCGTGCCGCATAGGAAAGCAGTGAAGTTCCTGAAAAAGCGGTATTCGAACTCCCGTTTACAACTGTTCCGCTGAACAGGTTATACCATTGCGAGTTGTAGGGCAAATTGTTGGATGCTGCCTGGATACGCTCAAAACGGGTTTTAAACGCACTCTGGATCAGCGATACATTGATATTGTGTCCGCCGCCGATGCTTTTGTTGTAATTCAGCACGTTGTCCCAGGTAAACTCAAAGTTTTCTGTGTTGGACTGAAACGCATGATCCTGGCTGCGGTTTCCGTTAACGATTCCATAATAGCGGCCGGTTCTGGTCCTGTTAAAACGCGGCAATAATGAACTGCGGAAAGATAAACCTTCAAACGGACGGATTTCAGCAAATATACTTCCGAGAATATCATATCTGCGGATTTCCTCCGTACCGCTGTTTATTTCCAGCAAAGGGTTTGGCGAACTTGTAAAATTACCCGTTCCCTGGATCGCCGAAGCAATACCCGGCTGCTCGATCAGTACGCCGTTCTCATCATACGCACCCAGAATATTCGGCATCCGCAGCACATCGCGGTAACCGTTCTGGCTGCCTGAATTGTTGATACCCATCGTCATGTTCACACTACCGCCGGCAGAGAAAAATTTCGAAGCTTTATGTTCTGCCGAGAGCTTGAAAGTATAACGGCTTAGATCTTCATTGATAAAATTCCCTTCTTCATTCTGATAACCCAGTCCGAGATTATAGGAAAGCTTGTCACTGTTTCCGGATATGCCCAGGTAGTGGTTTTGCTGCTGTCCGCGCCGCGTTCCGAGTTTTAACCAGTCTTCGTAGTTTTCTTCATAAAGTCTTCTTTCCAGAAGCGGGCTGCTTTGCAGAATCACCGGTTTGCTCGGCAGCGAATAGGCACCGTTGGCATATTGGTAATAACCGGAAGTACGGAAATCAACCCATTCTCTTCCATCCATAAAATCAGGAATACGGGCCAGGTCGCGGATACTGTAATAACCGTCATATCTGATCGAAGTCCTGCTTACACCTGGTTTTCCTGCATTTTTGGTCGTAACCAGTACCACCCCGTTTGATCCTCTTGAACCATAAATGGCCGTAGAAGATGCATCTTTCAAAATATCGATCTGCTCAATGTCGGCCGGGTTCAGAAAGTTGATATCCGACGTAACCACGCCATCGACTACATACAGCGGGCCGCCGCCTGCCAGCGAATTTTGTCCACGGATCTGGATAGCGAAACCACCTCCTGGTCTTACGGAATTGCTGCTGATATCCACACCCGCCACAGCACCCTGAATGGCACCCATCACCGAGGTAGTTCCACGGGAAGTAATCGTCTGCGCATCTACCGAGCCGACCGAGCCGGTCAGGTCTTTTTTCTTCACGGTTCCGTAACCTACCACCACTACTTCACTCAGACTTTTAATGTCCGGTGCCAGCGTAATTTTCAGTTCACTGCTGTTTGCCAATGCCGACTCCTGCGTCATGTACCCGATGTAGGAAAAGATGAGTGTGTTTACGTCATCACTGACCACAATCCTGAACTTACCATCCAGATCTGTGCTGGTTCCGGCAGTGCTTCCCTTGGCCTGGATACTTACACCGGGCAGCCCTTCCCCGTTTTCATCGACAACCACACCCGTAACGGTACGGTCAACAGATGAGGGTGCTGATTCCAGTGCTGCTTTTTGCCTGGCGGCATCCTGCGGTTTTAAAATGATGGTTCGCCCTGAAATCTCATAGCTGATCTGCAATTTCTTTGAAAGTCCGCCAAGAATATCCGAAAATCTTGCATTGGGCATTTCCAGGGAAATCTTTCTGTTGGCGTCGATCAGTTCGGGGCTGTAAAGGAAGTTGACACCGGTTTTGGATTCGAGGTAATCCAGCACCTTTTCAACTTTGCCCTGCTGAAATGAAACGGAAATTTTCTGGTTCAGGAATTCCTGGGCACGAAGGCCGGCAGCCTGGGATACACCCAAAAACAGCATAACCAGACCAACACCCAGGACCATCCGTCCCAGCATTCCCGATCGATTGTGATACACAGTCAATTTTTTCATAAAACAATATTTTTAAAAGAGGTTATGCGACCGGACAAAAACCGGTTACAGCAGATGAGTTAGTAAATTGTATAAAATGGATAAATAGTTGGTTTATAAATGCATTAGAGCATATCACCGAAGCCATACCCTTCGAATCGGATATTTTTTTTCAAAAGAAATGCTAAAAGGGATTTCGGCGGAATTTAGAAAGAGCTAATGATCCGGCAGCCCCCAGATTCCGGTTTTAACCCTTATAAAAAGGATGTATTTTTTTGATATCAGCATTTAATTTTGCTTTTTGATGCCAGAGTCCCTGCTGAAAAAAATTGATACGGCTTTTATTGCATCTGTAAAAAACTGAATTATTAGCCTATGAAATATGTAAGTATTACGATACGGGTTGTAATCGCGGCCATCATACTATTCTACGCCTATTCCTGTCTGTTTTCTCCCAGGATTACTTCTCCTGCGTTTTTAAAAAAATATAGTGGTCCTGAAATCACCTATTTTCAGGAAACGGCATTTGAGCGAAAAAAGTCGATTATCAAATGGGAAGACAAAATCAGGATTACTTTAATGGGAAGTTATTCTGTGCAGGATTCTCTTGAAGCAGTGCGGATCGTGGAGGAAGTGGCTCCGCTTATAAATGTTGAAATAGAACTTTTACCGGGAAACGCAAAGGAAGGAAATTTACGGATCTATCTTTTAAAATCGGAAGCAGAAGATGAAGCAGCTGTATCCAAAAATGATCTAGCCAAAGCCATGGCGAAAACCGAATACCGGTTTGCCATGCTTTCCAACCGGATCATCGGAGCCAAAATTTTCGTATATCATTTTGCTGGCAGCAAGTACCGGACTCTGAGACATGAGTTCTGCCATGCGCTGGGTTTGTCAGGCCATTCCAAACAGATGACAAAACAACAACGTCTTCTTGGACCTCAGCTTTTTGACAGTATTGAAGAGTCAGAAGCATGGGAAGCTAAAAAAGAACAAACATTCCCTGAAATGGACAAAAGGTCTATTCAGTTATTATATGAAAGAGAATTGCCGCTTGGTTTAAAAAACAAAGATTTCTACAAGCGTTTTTAAAAGATCTTTATTTATTTAAAATAATAACCTGCTGCCGGTGGGTTTCTTAGCCGCATCCGTTTCCGGTAATGGTGATGGAGTGATCGGTATTAATCTCAAAGTGCAGGTTCAGGCCCAGACAAATCATCCGGAGCTTCTCCATCAGCGGCTGATCACCCAATTTTGCCGTCAGGCTGCAATGTTCCAGTTTTTTATGGTCATAATGAATGGAGATACCATAGGTTTCCTGTAATGCAAGAAGCACTTCGGGTACCGCGGTGCGCCGGTAATTGTAATTATTTATTTCAATCGGCAGCACCGAATCATCAGGCCCGGAACTGACTACTGCTGGCGGTAACTCTCCGCGGTTCTTTTCAAAAGTGACCTGCTGATGTGCTTTGAGGATAAGGGCGTCCCTGTGCTTTTCCGTACCGGCTGTTGGTGCTGTAAGAAAAACTTCAACACTTCCTGTTTTCACCCGGACCGACGGAGGTTGATCTTTGGTATCCCGCACACGGAAACTGGTTCCTGTTACCCTTGTATTCAAATGCGCAGAAGATATGACAAACGGATGGGCTGGATCTTTGGTCACTTCAAAAAATGCCTCTCCGGAAAGCTGGACGCTTCTGACACTGTCGCTGAACAAGGCAGGGTACCGTACCGAACTTTTGGGAAATACAATGACCGTACTACCATCCGGTAAAGTCACTGCAGCCGGAATTTGCCTGGCATTTGTATAAGTAACCAAGCTGGTATCCGGTTTTTGAAGAGCTGCTGTGAGCGCATCCGGATTTTTCAGGTTCTGTGGTGCCATCCACCAATATCCTCCCACGGCAACCAGCAACAGCACAGTCGCTGCCATAGTCAACCACGGTACCGACCATAGGGATTCCGGTTTATCATCAGCGGTTGCCCTCAGAATCCTTTCAATGTTGATGCCTGCCCTCTCCCGGGAGATAGGCAAAGATTCTTCCAGCAATGCCAGCACCGTTTCTTTTGCCAGCCAGAAAGATTCCTCCTGTTCGGGGTAAGTTTTCCTCCACAACTGCCAGTACGCATCAAGCGCATCTGTTGGCTGGGAAACCCACAAACGGAAGTCAGGATCTGCAAGCAGCTTTTCGATATGCTCGTTGTCGGACAAATTCATAGCATTCAACTGGTATGGATACATTCTATAGAGCAACTTGCCCTGCTTATACCCTGAAAATGAAAACTATTTTTATCAGACAAATAATAGGATGGTTTTTGAAGGCTGAAATAGGACGGACATATCTTACAAAATCGTCCAGCACAGTAACACGGAAAGCTGGTACCACTGCTCCCGCAAACAGTTTAGTCCCCTGTGCAGAAAGTTCGATGCCGTCTGCCGGTTAACCCCCATTGTGCTCGCAATCTGCTCGACGGAAAGTGCTTCAAAATATTTCAGGTAAAGTGCTTCCCGCTGACGATCAGGCACACCCGCCAGCAAATGGGTCAATTTTTTCTGATTGTAATCCCTGGTTTCCAGATCGATGATCTGCGATTCTGTGTCCGGTTCTTCTTCCGGCCACAGCGGTACCGGCAGAGGTTGGGCATTTTTTTTCAGGTACAGAAAAACATTGTTCCGGATGGTTTTAAAAAGATAAAATTTGACACTCTCCGGAGTTCCGAGCGCATCCCGATGCTCCCAGAGATAAATAAAGCTTTCCTGAATACAGTCTTCCGCCTGCTCGTGGTTTTTGGTAAACCTGCTCGCATATTTAAAAAGCGCTGTGTAATAGCGATTTAAAAGAATTTCGTATGCTTTTCTGTTCCCCGTTTTAAAGGAATTCCAAACAATAAGATCATCTGAATACATTTTCATATCGCAAACAATTGGGCCATGGAAACGAGCGGACTCTTATATAACGGTCTGCTTTTTCTGGTAAAATACCATCCGCCTGACCGCAGTAAAGGTTAGCAAAGCCAATTTTTTTACGATATACTCATGAGCCTGTTTAAAATTCAGTGATTTACAATTAAAATATTGAAGTGTGCCGGGACGGTTACCAAAATAGGGTTCCCAACTGGTCCTATCAGCATGCAGAAAACCCTGTGATAACGCCCGGAAGCATATTTGCACTCCATGCATAGGCGCCAAATCCGGCAAAGAAACCCAGGCCCATTCTGCCTGCGGTGGTAAATACCCGGCCCGGCCAGGCTGAAAAAGGAAGCATTCTGGTTGCTCCTTTTCCGATGACAATAAATAACAAGCTTAGGGCAAGAATGAGAAGTAACATGAGGTTTAAATTTGTTTATGATTAAAAAATACCTTTTGCGATTTAGAATTTTACTTCCTCAGGGCGGACTACATTTTCTTTCACCGCAAAATCGGTCGGGGCTGTCTGCCCGGCAGAAGGTGCTGCTTTCGTTTCTTTGTAATAGGTGGATGCAGGTTTAACTTCCTGCTCCTGGCAGCTGAAAAGAAATGAAGCAGTAAATAACACAGCGAATAATTTGATTGCGATTTTCATGATTTTGAATTTTTATATGTTTTGATTGATACCATGTCTCTGAGGACATGACAAAGGTGCATGATGAAAATGCTGTAAAAAATTTGTTGTGATCAATCCGTAAAAGGAAGTGATTAACCCAGTATGACTGAGGATTAACCCATAAAGCAGTACTTTTGGAGCATTTCACGCGGGCCAGGGCGTTCGTCAGAACCAGCGTATGATTGGTCATTCAAAACGACTTGTTCATACGCCAATTGGGCATTGAAATTGGAAAATGTACAGACTGCCGGATAATCTGTACATTTTGATCGGAGAACTACCAGGAAGAAAAAAAGCCGGAAACTTTCGCTCCCGGCTCTGAATTAATATTCATTCGATAGTTATTATACCGTTTGATGCGACTGAATATCGGTAAGTGCATCCGCTATTCCTGTTCTTTGCTTGCGCAGCAACTCAATATGGTCTGCATGTTCCATGTAGTTTTCCAGCGCAGCATCATATTTTTCTATCGCCGCTTCTTCACCGGTAACAACCGCGTCAAGTATGGCTGCATCTTCTTTGCTGCTCAGTGTTTGTTTGATATCGATCCATGTCCGGTGTAAAACACCAAGCAAACCGCCCTCTTCATTCGTCGATTCCCCGCCATGAACTGCAATGTGGTCTTTTAGTTCCTGTGCATAACCTGCACGCTGAACAGAATATTTTGTAAACAATGCTTTAAGCGCCGGATTTTCCGTAGCCTCCGCTGCCGACTCGTAACCTTCTTTACCGTCATTTACAATATTGACAAGTCCTTTCAAATCGCTGATAATTTCACTGTTATTTTCCATTGCTTTGTTTTATGATGAAATGCAAAACACCTGCCTTGCATAAAGCGGAATATGGAATAAAATCGTGCCGGCTGGGATTGTATAATGATATGAAGGTTTAGAATGTTTCTTTTCGGGAGAGCGATGACGCCCACGCATAGTCTGAAACCACGCCCAACTTGGGAAAGTATTATATGTATATCCCTTGCCATAAAACCTTCACTTTATCTTAGTTCATCTTCCTGCTTTGCGTAAAAAAACTTACTTTCATGGCAACTTTTTACCCGTCGGATTGTAGCGGGTTCTCTTTTCATGCATGCTTTTACTATTTATAATAATACATTTCAATGTAATATCCCTGGTTACTGCCCTTAAAGTACATTAGCTTGTTATCCTCGGAAAACGTTACAGTATAATTGTGCGTGGCCGAACCAAAACAACTGATGCTAATGCCGGTAGGTTTTGTTGTGAAACCACAGCCCGACCCCAGTTTTGCAAAACTGGTGGAAGTATAAGAATTGTCATCAGAGAATTTAAAGAATTCATTCTCAAACTTTCGGGTTATTGGTACCCCTCCCGGCCCTTTTTCATACGTCAGAATTTTTTCAAGCTTCCATTCCCCCAGTAAACGGCTGCGTATTTCGCCGAGATCCAAAGTGAACTTAAGCGGTGAACCATCGAGTTTTGAGTAATCTTTCTTTTGTCCATACACCTCTACGTCCTGTGTTCCTTCCATACCCAGTTTCCACTTTGCTTCTGCAAGTCCCAGTGCATTTGTTTTAATGTCTGCCGTAGTAAGCGAACCGCCGGAAGCGCCTCTCACACGCCATTCTATCGCAACACCTTCCACCGGATCTCCCTTTGCATCGGTAACTTTTACCACCAGGGGTTTAGCCAGTTCTTTTCCCGGTGTATTAAGTTGTTGGTCTCCGCTTACAATCTGAATACGCTGGGGATCTTTTCCCTCTTCCGGCTTTATAAGTGCAAATGTCAGCTGATTAGACTCAAAACCATTTTTTGATTTCAAATAGATGGTGATCGGCGCACTTTTGGAAGTGCTTCCAAAATTCAGACAACCCCGGTAACTAATTGTACCATCCGAAGAGGCAGGAACAGAAAACGACACAGGGTTCTGGGTACCTATTTTTTCCACAAGCTGCCAGCCGATGTTTTTTTCCAGGTCAAACACATCACTTACGTTGAAGGAGACCATTAGAGAATAAGTCCTGTTTGGGCTTTGAACGGGGCCGCAATCACCGTTAAAGGTTACCACCGGTGATTCTATTTTAAGAAAATCCGCTTCAATTAAACGCTTAGTAAATGTTTTACTGCTAATACTATACGTGGAAGGTTTGGAAAACCAAAAGTCAGTATGAATACCACCGGCTACATTGAGCTTGTAATCCAACGACACGTTCGGCGACTTTTGCTGCATAACAAAATCAAAACCGCTGGGCACTTCAAAAAAACCTTTCATTGCCACAAGGCCGTAAGGAGCAATTTCATAAACCGGTTTGAAGATGGTGCCACTTGCATTGATCTTAAAATCTTTGCTAAAGTCTGAAAGCAGCATATTCACAAGCGAATTATTGATCTGGTAGGAGCTGGTATTTGTCCACTGCTCATTTTCATATTTGCTGCCGACCGTTGCAGTCATCATCGGAGAAATTTTCCATTTTGCTTTCCCCGAAACGACAATCGGAAGTACATTTAACTTAACGACTTGTGTCAAAGAAATAACAATGGGTGTTCCAGGGATAGGCACATATAAAACGGGCAGCGGGATTTTTTTCAGTGTTTTCTCCTTTGCGACAGTTACGGCTACATCTGATTCATTTGCAATTTGAAATGAGCTCCCCTCTGAATTCATAACCGCTTGTATGAGCATTTTGTCCGGTTCAAAAAAACCCTTACTTTTTTCATATTCAATATCTACTCTCTGGAGATTGATTTTCAGCCGGCCGCCGTATGTAAGCCCATCTATTTTTCCAATCCCTTCCTCGAAGGACCAGTCAATCAGAGAGCTTGTTCGCAAATTTCCGTTGATCACAGAGGAATCTGTAAAAGAGGTTTTCAGGTAAAGCTGCTCAAAGGCTTCGTTCAACCCGGCAGGTACTGTAGTGTAAGTAGTCTGCGATCCGCCAGAAGTTATACTGACAACTTTCGACATAAATCCATATTTGTTTTCCGTCGAAGGATTGGCAATGACAACATCACCAATCTGCGGTTTATAACCGGCTGCATTGCTGTTCATTACGAAATGCGCACTATCGGAGGTGACTATTGCGCTGGTTTCAAGAACATGCGTTTTCTTACCCAGTATGGTGCTTTTGTCATTGTCGGGCTCTTTATCAATAGACGTATTCTTTTTGCAGGACCCCGAGATAAATACAATTAATGCCAGTAAGATTAAAAGTTTTTTCATTTTGTTTTGATAGAGGGATAACGAAGGTTGAGTAATATAAGAATCGTTTTCAGGCTTGGTTTTCCCAACAGATCAGACATAAATCTGTTCGGGCATTTTACGGAAGTACGATTTTATAAACAAAGGTCCGCCAAGCATTGACGAAATACAATA
>Ga0265797_10011022_pt1 | contig 11409 bp, 10 predicted proteins | sample P2T30metagenome_FD_192433 | JGI IMG/M metagenome (GOLD analysis project Ga0265797, IMG submission 192433) | Plant litter microbial communities from East Loma Ridge, Irvine, California - P2 T30 | ecosystem: Environmental > Terrestrial > Plant litter > Unclassified | place: USA: California... | reverse complement strand
GCTGCAGGCCAACATCCCTGGCATTGACACCTTCCGGGGCAAGGTGGTACACCCACAATTCTGGCCAGAGGACCTCGATTACAAGGGCAAGAAGATGATTGTGGTGGGCAGTGGGGCGACTTCTATTACGCTGCTGCCCGCGCTTGTTGATGGCGGGGTTGGGAGTGTGACGCAGTTGCAGAGGAGCCCGAGCTACATCTTGAGCCTACCGCAGGATGAGCAGATATGGTGCGAGAAGTGGGCACCAGAGTGGTTCACCCTGCGATACAAGCGTATGTCTCACCGCCCATGCTCGCTATCCTCGGTACCATCATTACTAACACACGGTACAGGCTTCATGTTCCTCCTCATACCAGTGCTTCTCTACAAGCTCTGCATTTGGTTCCCATCCATGGCCGCCTCTTTCCTCGTCAAGAAAGCTGTCGCCCAGCTCCCGCCCGACTTCCCCGTCGACCCACACTTCAAACCCGGCTACAACCCCTGGCAACAACGCATGTGTCTGTGTCCAGACGGCGACTACTTCAAGGCCTTCCACTCGGGCAGAGCACATATTGTGACGGACACAATCAAGACCGTTCACTCGGATGGCATAGAGCTGAGCAGTGGACACAAGATCAATGCCGACATCATCGTCACAGCCACAGGCCTCAATCTGCAGTTTCTCGGCGGCATAGACATGAGTGTTGATGGCGACAAGGTCGATATTCCTTCGCAATACATGTGGCGCAACAGCATGCTCACAAACCTGCCCAATCTCGGCAACATCATTGGCTACTGGAACGCGTCCTGGACTCTCGGCTCTGATCTCGCGTCTCGCATGTTTGTGCGCCTCATCAAGCATCAGCGTGACAATGGCTATACAAACGTGGTGCCGGTAATTGATGAAAAGACGAAGCAGAAGACCATCATGGCCAGTCCGCTTAATAGCACGTATATCAAGAATGCCATGAGCAGGATGCCACATTGTGCAGATAGCGGACCTTGGAAGCCGAGGGATAACTGGTTCGTCGATGCTTGGGGACTGAAGATGGGAAGCTTGGACGATGGGCTAAAGTGGGGCAAGGTTGCTGTCGAGTAGGCTGCTTGGAGCATGGGCGTACTGCCTCCTATTCCATTATACCTGCAGTAAATCAAACTCGTGCGTTGCTGCGGATGCAAGTCGGGCAGTGAGCAAATATGTCGTGACGAATCGTACGTCGCTCTGTTTGACATGCGTCCACTTACACGGTAAGATCGGCCAATGACATGGGTATTCCATAATACTACTTGATCAACTTGACTCATCGCACATCATATGCGACCAAAATCACGGTCCTGCCGTCTACTAATCAAACCACACAACACAACAAATACCCTACAAAGTCTGCTTGCCCCTCGTCTCAATCGGCAGCACCAACATGCTGAAGAAGGCAGCAATAAACAAGCCTCCAGACGCATAAATGGGCGCTTTGGGGTTACTCGCACCCGCCTGAATAGCAACAATAGGCGCACACAGCCCTGCAACTCTGTTCAGGAAGCTACTCATACCAGTACCCGTACCACGGATCGGAGCGGGGAAGACCTCGGGCGTGTACGCATACAGCACTCCGTACATGATGTTCTGGAAGAAAGCCTCGAGACACGTGAATGCGAGCTGGAAGTCCGAGTTGGAAGAGATGGTGAAGACGAAGACGAAGACGCCGGTGATGACGGTGGCCATGGCCATGGTTCCCTTACGGCCAACGTACTTGAGATCGACTGTGTAGCATGCAATGAGGGAACCGGGGACACCGACAATGGCGCTGATGGCGTAGTTGCGATATACGGTACTTGTATCGTTTTCTACTGCGCCCCCGGAGTTGGCAAGGTACTGCGGGAGGAAGGCGTTGAAAAGTGGGTATGCCATGCCGATGGTTGTCCATTGGAACCACAGCAGAGCAGTCGTGATGCCGATCGTCTTGTCTTGAAACAAGGCCTTTAAGCGCTTCATGGAGAAGCGGCTGAGCGAGCGCTTGATAACCTGAGCAAAACTAAGCTTAATGTCTTCGCCAGTGACCTCTTGATCACCGCCAATCTGGTTGAGGATGTCCTCGGTGAGCCAAGTATGAGTCTTGTTGTAGTGTGCGATACCGTAGACAGTAGCTACAGCCTCGGCTTGGCGACCGCGCGAGAGTAGGAACTTGGGTGATTCGTAAAGGTGGAAGAGGAAGAAGCGGCAGATGAACATGAAGAAGGTGATTGCACCTAGAGTGAGGATCAGATATCGCCAGCCCCAGTTATCGGCCATGCTGCACTGTCCAGGGAGGGTAGCCGTGGGGCAGGAGAAGTTGGGGATAAAAGCCCATGCCACTGCGAAGCATCAGTACGCTATCTACAACTGTACACAAGTGTGGCTTACAGAGCGAGGCAATTAGGTTACCGACTGGCCAGAACACGGACAGCAGAGTGAGGAGATTGCCTGAAGTCTGTGGCAGAAATTCCAAGAACAAGGCTCCATCAACGGGGAGGTTGCCACCGACACCAAGACCAATGCACGCATAAAGAGCACATGTACCGATCCAGTTTGGGCCGCCACCAGATGCCAGACCAAAAACGCCGGCCAGGAAAAGGGTAAAGTTGAATGCGAGACGGCGGCCGATGACGTCGGATGCAGTACCCCAGAACGAGGCGCCGATGCAAAGACCAAGGAATAGCGCTAGAGTAGTGTATCGCACTTCAGTCTCGCTAACGCCAAACTCGGCGCTCAGTTGTGGCAGTGTAAGCGCGACACCCTGTAGTGTGGTAAGTCCCGTCATTTGTGGTGGCCGATACACGAGAAACCCACCTGAAGCCACAAGTTGTCAGCCATCCAACCGCCACCACAAAGGGCAAATAGTTGCCACTGGTACCGTCCCATTCCCATGTCCTGCAACGCTTTGTTGATGACCTTTGCTTTGCCTGAGCTGGTCAGTGCTACGTTGCTGCTTAGGCCTTTACTTTGGGCATACTCACGATCGTACGGAGTGTCGGTATCCGAAGCCGCGACGTCTGCATCGATTTCTGCTTTGAGCGCTGCAATACTCATGCCATGGTTAACAACACCGCTTGATGCACTACTTTCGGGTCGTCTGAGGAAATCGCCAGGCTCATCGTCTTTGGGTGCTTTCTCTGATGACGTTGCGAGGGAGGCGCGTGGGTGGGTAGAGACAGAGTTGCGATGGGTAGTGTCGTCAAGAGGCACATGGACGTCTGGAAATTCGTCTACATGGTGAGCCTTGAAGGGATTCACAAACATAGTCCGAACCATGTTGGCGTAGCAATGCTTTTGGTGCGGCGATAGACGCAATGGATGTTGATGTTGCTTAGGGTTGGCGCTATGGTATGGACGGAGGTGGCGATGGGGCAGTCGCAATTGGGAAGATGCGGAAGATGTCGATAGAAGACAGCGGTGTTGCAGTGGCGTGGAACCTTCACGGCGTTTTCACCTAAGCAGGGGATGCTCAAGGCTTGTGAGGCTTGGAAAAGCTTGTGTATTTAATATGCGAAGCTTTCGCAACAGCGAGTTAGCGAAAAATCCAGCGGAGAAGAGTTGTGCGAGTTTCGTTCTGACCATAGGCCACGCCTCCTCATATTATACTTGACTCCAGTAAACCCCGGTGTCGCCCCGGCCAGGAAAATATTTCGGAACTGACACTGATTGTGGAGTCGTTGGTGAGAAGCGCCAAGGGTATGTACAGTAGTGATTCCTAGGTGCACCATGACGTTTGCATGGTCCCACCCAGCAATAAGCCCACCACGTTCATGACTATATGCTAACACTGCAATGATCATCGAGTTTTGCTGCCGTGGTTCGTTCCAATCTTCTAGCCTCGATTTTAGCGGGTGACCGAACCGACTGGTAAACCCCATGCTTCGTTCTGGAGGGGGAAGTACGTGCAGGTGGCTGTCGTTCACGACGATGCAATGATTGAGCGCCTCCATGAATGTCCAACGCATGGATAGGTATAGCATGCCAGTAAACCGCATTGCGACAACGGTATTCGCGCATCGACTCGAAGTTTGCCCATGGTCTGTGGTGGCCTCACTAAATCCTGCCGCATGCCGAAGCGCGACTAAGTAAGTAGGTGGTAGGTAAGCGACCGTTATTACGTTTCCGTTCCTCAGAATTTTCACTCGCAAACAGGGCAACGAAACCGGCCGTCAGCACGTCAGAGCGCAGGAAATCATATCTTTTTTTTTACCTTTGCTCGTACCGACGGTAAGCGCAAGTGTTTCTTATTCGTCTTCGTCGACTGGCCCATATCAGGAATGACATTCATGTAAGGTGGATTCAATTCGAGAACCTAGTACGAATTTCCCATTAGAGATCGACACGCTTCAAAAGCTTGATATGGAGATTGGATCGTGTTTAGCCATGTAGAGAACACAATGCGAGAGATACAAAACACGTCAAAATCTATGCATACCCCTGGAGTAAGAGAAATTCAGGCTATGTCTCAGTTCCGCACGTAAAGATCCCGAGATTTTCCACCTGCGTACGTAATTACATACCGAGGCCCGGTCGGTGGGAATCCTTAGGTGGATCTAGCTTGGGAAGGTCGTATCGAACAACTTCCTTGCCACACTATCGTTGTGATATGGACTCCCCCATCGAGCAGCATAGCCTCGCTAGTGTTTTTGACTACACTAGACGTTGGTTGGACGTTGCCGAAGGTGTGTAACTGAGACGAATGTGTTGGGTAAGCTAGTACTGAAACCATGGAACGCAAAATTGGGACTTTAAATCAATCCCAACCGATATAGCAGACATGTCTGAAATACTCTGTTGTATCTCATAGAGCGACAAATACCTACTGTACCTGGACATGTGACTAGGAAGGTACGACCACAAAAGGCTAACTGCAAGCACATACTTTCAACGCTACTGCGAACTTATGCTTTACCTAATGATGGTGTGATTTGATGCATGTTTCTTCCTTATACACGGCAAAGATTCGTTCACAATTAGCAAACTTCTTATTGCATCACTGCGGAAATAATTGAAATAATAATGGTGATTGTAGAGGTCCAGGTAATAACATGGGGAAATCAGATTACTAGGCAGATGTGTAAATGTTATGAAAACACCTAATGTAGACTTAAAGCTTATTCTACCTACCACGCTAATCAAGAAACGTTTCTTACTACCTTTATACGACATGTAAGCCTTCATTAGAGAGGCTCGGGCATCGTGATGTGATGAGGTTGGGGTAATCAGATGATTTGTTAGCCCGGGCATCCGACGGATTTCGGAATCGGCCTTGGGGCTTGCTGACTACTAACAACCTTGTCCACAACGTCATCTTTTCTTTTCTTCTCTTCTCCTTGTCCTTCGTTCACCTTTCTGCAAATACTTACGTTCACAGCATACATTCTGCTGCAGGGTGAGCGAGATTGACAAATATAAAGTCTTTCGTTTGCTTGTCCAATACACTGCTTTACTAACACCGCAAAAACTGACAACATACTTAAAGATGGAACAACTCCCTAAACGCCAATCCTGCCAACGTCCTCAACCCTAGCTCGAACCGGGCTATACCCTGAACTTTACCCAGAAGCGCCCCAGTTATTTGGTCCATTCTGCGAGTAAACGTCTAGATGCAGATCCTCCCAGTCCCAAATTTGCTCCATACCACCCATATCGAGGGCGTTGGGATCTCCGACATGTCCAAAGGGGTTTTGGGCAAGAAATTGATCGATATCAAACGAAAGATCATCCGGCATCGTTATTGCGGCCATAGCCTCACTCGTAGAAGCTGCAGGCGCGAGGATGGGGTCAAGGGGCTTCGTTGTTGATGACATGGCAACAGCAGGAGCAGGCTCGCCCATGGGAGGCGTTAGCTTGGGTGCTGAAGATCCAGAAGAAGATGTCTGCCTCTGACGCTTGCTTATTTGAGTGTGTCGCGAGAGTTCAGGTGTGGCCTGCACGAGCTTGAAGAGGAAATTATAAGACGATGCGCCTAGCTTCGTCGTCAGGCTAAGTTGGTGAAGCATACCTAGCGAGCTTTCGATGGCATTCACAACTTCTTCCCGATGAGGCAGGACGTGATCGCGATCGTGAATGATGGCCGAACACAGCAGTGTTGCTGTGTCAAAAACGCAGAAGACGACCATATGGAACTTGGCATTGATGGGGAACTCGTGATCAAAGAGTTTACGCGCTACCTTCAATAGATCCAACGCAACATCGATACCCTTCCTCCGGAATTCGTCGTCGCGGTCGGTTATTTTCTCCCGCCGTTCGCGAGTGAGGTATGGCTTTAGAAAATCGAGTTTTGACAGAAAGATAACACAATGCAACTGGTGCCGCTGGAAGACGAGAAAAGTATGTTCTTGGTCGAGAGAGAGATCGGGATTCTTGACGCGAAAGATTGGTGGCAGCTCTTGGATGAAGTTTTCGCACTCAGACTCCACCGCTAAGACCTGCTCGGCGGAGAGGTCAGTTTGGGAGTTTGCGCTGCCCATAGCTGCCGCAATTCGTCGGCCAAGGGTTGCTTGAAGTGCTATGTGCGCGAACGGTGAGAGGAGGTTGGGCTGAGTAGTCGATTGATCCAGCCGTAGATTGGGAAGCTTGAACGCAAGGTTCTTTTGGTCGATGAGGTTTGGACGGCCCAGCCAGGCCGACATCTGCCTGTTCTGTGTCAGTAACAGGTTCAACCGACCTGAATAGCCAATAGGCTTACCAGTCCCAGATGTAAAGCAGTGTCCACACACGTCTGCGTATCTCCAGATCAAACTCGCACAAGTCCTCAATACCAGCGTCTTTGTCGATTCCCAACTCCTGCGCCTCGCGGATAGTGCGTGACAGCGCATGCCACGACTCGACTATCTTGGACTCTGATTTCAGCCAGGCGCATTTGAGAAACAGCTCTTGTACACGCTCGATGCTCGTCCGAGATGCTTCAAAGCTTCGGCTCAACTCTTCTGCAGCGTCGGCAAAGCGCTCGGTGAGTGTCTGTGAGCTACAAGCTAGCTCAAACTCAATCATCTTGCGAAGCGATGGCGTAAGATACTGGACCGAGTAGGCGCATATACGCAGAAGCAGACACGTGAACTCGGGCGACAGTTGCTTTCCAGCACTTCGATCGGTCCACCATTGGACGTACTGCTCGGCCAAGGTTGGCCCGTATATGGAGTTGTAGCGGTAATTGACGACACTGAGAAAATGGTTGACAAATGCATCTACTTGCTGTTAGCAGTGTGGAGCTGCATAGGCTGTTGCACCCACCGGTTAAGGACCTGGGAGGAACAGAATGCAAAACCCTCTCGACAGCATCGACTACAGGTGCTTCTTGCGGTGATTCCTTCCGCGGCGCATGCTTCGGAGGCCAAAGGATTAGATGCGCTGAACATGCAAGTAGAGCCAGGACTCCTTACCTCTTCTGCAGCGCCGACTTTGTAATGGACATGGCCAGGCATGTAACCCCACACCTTCAGCCCATCTTCGATTTCCTCAAGTTGGCCATTTTGCGATACAAGCTGCAGCTCTGCAGAATCTGGCGCGCTTCTCTTCAGAGTTTTGGTTTCACTGGACGAATTCTCGCTGCGCAAGACGGGGTTAGCGCCAAGGTCTGGCAATGGCGGGGCACATACCGAGACGACTCTGGCGGAGAGTCCTGTTGTGGCCGTTTGACAGAGAATTGACAAAGATGGGGTACTTTTCGTGCCTGGCAATGATTGCAAGGCCATTCTCGGGAACACTAGCCTTGTCGTTAGCTCAAGGGGCAGTGGACGCAGGGTCAAGCTGGAGTTGGAGCGGGACCTTTTGCTTCCGGCGCTGACATTCTGTGCAGGACGTGGTCGCGCGGCTCTCCTTTTGCGCCTGCATCTTTCTCGATCGCTATCCACGAGGACCGGAATCGCGATGATCGGGGAGGGGGCCGTGTGAAAGCCTCGACTTTGGACGAATGCGAACGCTGTCGGGGTCGTAGACCCAAGTTTCTTAACACCGACCCCACCGGCAGATCCACCAAGAAACCCTGCGCCACCTCCACGGGCCGATGGCCTAAAGGCTGATCTGTGATGGTGAGGAGGATGATGATGATGATTGCTCAGCGCAATGCCCGTCATGTGATGTGTGAGTAGCCAAGACTTTCCAGCTCCAAATAAGACGAGCTGCATGTCATACTGAGAGCCAGCCCTGCTTGAATTCGAATTAGAGCGTGATAGACACGAACACGCCGGGGCTAACTTGCCACAATATATTGACTACCCTGGGCGGTCAGGGCGCGAAAAGCATCATGCACGTGTATGTTGCAGAAGGATGATGTCATTGTGCAGAGTCTAAATCTGGAAAAAAGCCTTGCTCGCCCTCACGTGGCGTTGTGCACTCGACTACATCCTAATCGACAGCGCAACACCTTCCCCGCGTCTTTCAGAGGCCAGCACGTAGACACAAAGACACCATCCACACATGACCATACATACATTGTGGCCCATGTGCAATGTTTGCTCGAGTCCGATTCAGAGACGAAAACCCTATCTGTTACAATCCTTTGTGAGTCACTGTCACAGCCGTAAATTGAAGCCTGAGTTTAACACATGACCTCGCTCAAAGCGTGTTCTGTATAGGTGCAAGATGCAATTATGGCCTATGTACTGGCTTTATGTTATTTATACACGAGAAGTGGACTAAAAAAAGGCCCTCTAGCAGGAGAGAAAAGAAAGCAAGCGACCCGTCGTCTCAAACCTGACCCTTGATCTCAGTGACATCAGCCTCGTCGGTGCTGTTAACCTTGTGCACATGCTCGGCACCGGTAATGCTCTCGTCGCCCATGTCCCAGTCCTGCGCCAAGTCTTCGAGCGTTCTGCGCTTCGTCTCAGGGATAAGAAGAGTGGTGAAGATGCCGGCAAACATGAAGACAGAGAAGATCTGCATGACATGATTGAGCCAAGGGCTGGGGTTGAGCTTGGTGGGATGGCCGCGGGTACGGAGAGGAGAGATGGCTCCCTGTGCAATGATGGAGCCAATCTTCCCCGAACCAGCAGAGATTCCGTGCGATGTAGAGCGGTAGCGGGTAGGGAAGCACTCTCCGGGCACGATGAAAGTAGTGCTGTTGGGACCCCAATTGAAGAAGAGTTGGATGAGGACGTAGATGGCCAACATGGCGTGGGAGCTAAGGTGCTTGTACGCAAAACCCTAAGATGAAGTTAGCGTATGTTTTATCAGACAGCAGAACTCAAGTACATACCCAGATGACGAAGAGAACAGTGAGAATGCTGAAGCCGGCAAGCTGGAGGGGCTTGCGTCCAACAGTATCGATGGTTGCAACAGCAAGCCAGTATCCGGGAATAGCGCCGGCGCAGACGAGGATAGCGTTACCGGCAGCCAAGTTGTAGAGCTTAGTGTGAAGGTTGGCACCGTTAGCGTAGCCGATAGCTTGCAGGACAGTAGACGTGTTGAGGCCGAGACCGTAGAAGGCGACATCGAGGAAGAGCCATGACATGGCAGTGCCGAACAGGATCTTGCCGTTGCGAAGCTTGCCGTAGAACCTGAAGAAATCCTTGAGAGAGGCCTTGGGAACTTCCAGCTTAGCCGCGGATTGTTGGCGGGCTGCGACCTGAGTGATCTCATCAGGATGGCCCTCACCGTGCTTGCCGGAAAGGTACTGCTTGGTGTCTTCGTTGGCCTTCTCGACGTCGCGGGCAACATCAAAGGTGTACCGAGGTGTCTCTGGAATGGTAAGACGGTAGTACAGGGCAATGCAAGCCGGGACGACTCCCAGACCGATCAGAGCACGCCACATCTTATCGACAGCAATCTGGCAGTCACCCTTGCACGTATCGTAACCGCTGGCAGGCTCGAGCTTAGCCTTGAAACCAGACACTAGGCATAACATGACGAGCGCACCCCCGAGCTGACCGAAACCTTGCATGGCGAAAACGGCACCCATCATGGCACCGCGCCACTTGGTGGTAGCAAACTCAGAAGTGATGATCGAAGAGAGAGGGTAGTCACCACCAATACCTTATAAATTGTTAGAAGAGTCATGTTTCAGTGCGGTAAGCTGGGGACGTACCAATGCCCATGAGCACACGCCAAAAGATGATGAGACCAACAATCGAAGTTCCCGGGCCAGGACCAGTCAGCGACTGCGCGAGCGTCGCGACAATGATCAAGATCAACTCCAGTCCGTACATCTTCTTACGACCAACGATATCGGCGAGCGTACCGAAACCGACCTGTCCAAGAACGGTACCAGCCGACGTTGCCAGCTTGATAGCGGTATCTTGGGGAGTTGTGAGGGTACCCTTGTGGTCTTGCTTGTAGACGATACCCAGCATGACGGTCAATAGGGACACGCAGAAGATGTCGTAGCTGTCGGTGAAGAAACCCGTACCAGCGACCAAGATGGCGCGTACATGGTACCATCCGAATGGTGCCTTGTCAATCTCGGCGAGGGCAAGTCGGCGCCGTTCATTGGGGTCTTCGATGTGCGCAAAGTCACTGTGACCAGTATTAGCAGGTTGCATGATATAGGAGCGGTGCGTTAGCGTACTTGTTGAAGTTGTGGAACGCGGCATTGCCGCCAGCCGTCTTAGCAGCCATTGCGAAGCTTTTTCCGAGTCTTGTCAAGAGTTTAGACGAGGCTTGAGTCCGGCAAGACGGGTGTGCGGTGGGGAGACGAAGGTTTAGGGGTGCAGGGCCAAGCTATATAACTGCACTCAAGCTTACGCCCAAGGCTGACAGCCAAGCTTATCTCTACAAACAGACAGGAGCCCAACAGACCAATAGATAGGGTCAATATAGACACGAGCGCGCTCCCAGCCCTCTCTGTTCGGCCTTTCCGTTGCCTAAAGGCAGATTCTACGCGTGAAAATGCCCTTAGGCAAGCCCAGGCCGCCACAAGTCTTGGAAGTCCGCCGTGACTGTCATATGGCGCTCTATTGGCGTTTATGCTGTGGAGCTCGTTTGGTGGCCATGAGAGACGCGACACGAGCAGAGTCGACTGTGTTCAATCGTAGGCCCCATCTACCCCACGTGCGCGCTAGTGGATGGTGCCAAGACCACCCCGGGCGCTTGGACCTGCACCCACCATTAACCTCGCCCAGGTCTTGGGATCGAAGGATCGAAGCTTCTTCGCCCTCAAGACCTCTTGGAGAGCCTTGTGTAGTTCGCTGTGATCTAGTAGCTCATCAATCAACTGCATGGTAGGGTCCACGGTTAACATTGCTAGATTGCCGGACATACCTAGACACCTGTCAGCTTAATGAACCAGGACCGAAATGAGCACTCCAACCATGCTCATAGCGGTGCATCCACCAATTTGGTTCTGGATTTCCGGATCCCTGCAGCTGGAGCATCGGCGCGCTACGCCACTCTCTGACTAGCATACTTTTCAACGTTCGACACCTGGACTGTCTTAGTACCTCGATACGCCCAGTCTCCCAGGCCGTCGGCGCCATACTCGC
>Ga0265797_10011021_pt1 | contig 11409 bp, 10 predicted proteins | sample P2T30metagenome_FD_192433 | JGI IMG/M metagenome (GOLD analysis project Ga0265797, IMG submission 192433) | Plant litter microbial communities from East Loma Ridge, Irvine, California - P2 T30 | ecosystem: Environmental > Terrestrial > Plant litter > Unclassified | place: USA: California... | reverse complement strand
TCGGTGGACTCCCTCTGGTGAGCTTTACACTCGAGCGGATGACGAGATTCGAACTCGCGACCCTCACCTTGGCAAGGTGATGCGCTACCACTGCGCCACATCCGCATTTCGTTTCGCATTCCTGCGAACAGAAAGAACACTACCCAGACACCGGGCAGAAAACAAATCGAGGGATGTTCGTGTCTTCGAGCCCCTCTGGCGGGCGATCACGCGGATGACGGAGCGGCCCTCGAATGGCGTCCGGGGCCCTCGATCCACTAGTGTTGACGAGTCCCGATCAGGGGCGATTGGCGCAGTTGGTAGCGCGCTTCCTTCACACGGAAGAGGTCATCGGTTCGAGTCCGGTATCGCCCACAGACCCAGAAGAGCCCCGGCACTGCCGGGGCTCTTCTGTTCGGGTCGACGCCCCGCGCTACTTGCCGGTCGGACCGTAGAAGCCCTCGATGTCGGCGAGCTCCATCTCGGCCGTCTCCTGGATCAGCGCCAGGAGGTCCTTGTCGAGGCCGGGGGAGAACTCCTCGAGGCGCTCCGGCGAGATGGTCGACGGCGTGCCCTTCGGCGCCTGCTCCGTCGACGTGAGGTCCGTGCCGTCGCCGGAGGGCGAGGCGCCCTGGAAGATCTTGCCGGCCTCCGACTTGCCGTCGAGGTCGAACGTGTACTGCTTGCTCTGCAGACCGAGGTCCAGGAGCTCCTTCACCTCGGGGAACGACTCGGCGTTCGTCTTCGGGATCGGCAGCAGCTTGCCCCAGTCGACCCCGAGGGTCTCGAGCGCCTTCGCGTACGCGTTCTCGTGGGCCTGGTCGCGCACGATGAGGTACGCGACGGTCTTGCGGGCGACCGGGTTGTCCGTCATCTCGTAGATGCGGCTCTTCTGCAGTCGGCCCGTCGACTCGAGCATGAGGTTGTAGAGCAGGTCGAGCGGCAGGTTGCCCGAGTTGTAGACGTAGCTGCCGCTCCACGGGTTGCCGACGGAGTCGACCGGCAGCGCGCCCTGGGCGCCCACGAGGTAGTGGTGGATGTTGCCGGTGTCGAGGGCGATGGCGAGCGGCGTGGCGCCGCCCGCACCGGGAGTGTCGAGCGGGTCGGTCAGCTTGCCCGTGTACTGCGGGCTGCCGTCGAGCAGGCGCGAGATCGTGGTGCCGATGAGCTCGACGTGGCTGATCTCCTCGGTGCCGACTCCCTGGATGAGGTCGCGGTACGGCTTCGCCGCCGGCCCGCGGAAGTTCATCGCCTGGAAGAGGTACTGCATCATCGTGCGCATCTCGCCGAACTGTCCGCCGAGTCCCTCCTGCAGGGCGTTCGCCGCCGCGGGGTCGGGCTCGCCGTCGGCGATGTCGTTGATCCAGGTCTGTGCGTGGAAGTACATGGTTCCTCCTTGCGTCGCGGCCGGGGGAGCCCCCGGGCCTCCGTCCACCCTGCGCCGTGCCCCCTGGACGGGGGTACACGCGGGGGACCCGACGGCGGGGGACACGACCGCCCGACCCGGCCACGACGCCGTCGCACGGCAGTCGACGCGGCGGCACGGACGCTCAGGCGGGGACGCGCTCCCAGCCGCCGTCCTCGGTCGGCCGGACACCGCCTCCTCGGCGGAACGCCTCGAGCCAGCCGACCATGGGCCACTCGCCCCACCGCTCGGCGAAGCGCCGGCCGTTCCGCAGGATGTCGTCGAGGTGCTGCCACGGCGGCGACGTCGTCGGGTGCCACTGGTGGTACGCGTGCGCCCCGCCGACCCAGACGAGCGGCAGGCCGAGCGACCGGGCGGTGAAGGCGAAGTCCGTGTCCTCGCCGCCGTAGCCCTCGTAGCCGGGCTCGAAGCCGCCGCTCGTCGTCCACGTCTCGGCCGACAGGGCGAACGACAACGACCAGAACAGCGGGTACTCGTCGTGGCCGGCGACGACGGTCTCGCCGTCGGCCGGCGAGGGCCGGGCCGAGTGCGGCCGCGTGGCCGCCTCGAGCGCCGCAGGGTCGAGGTCGTCGTGCCCCTCGGGCAGGTAGGTCACCGGTCCGCAGAGCAGCGCGCCGGGGTGACGGGCCGCCGCCGACTCGTACCGCTCGACGAGCTCCGGTCCGGGCACGCAGTCCGCGTCGAGGAACACCACCAGGGAGGCCCCGAGCTCGAGGGCGCGGGCCGCCCCGGCGTTCCGCCCCGCGGCGAGGCGCAGGCCGTCCGGTCCCGGGGGCAGGTGCAGCAGGTGGGCGTCGGCCAGCTCGGGCAGGTCCGGCGCGGGCTCGGGGTCGAGCCACACGACGACGTGGGGCACCGCGGGACGGAGGCGCGCCAGGGCAGCCCGCTGCGGCAGGAGGTGGTCGAGACGGGCCGCTGAGCACAGGGTCACGGCCACCGTCGCGCCGGCCGCGGTCACCGGGCCACCTCGGCGACGGCGGCGGCGGCACGGGCGGCCGCGCCCCGGACCTGCCAGACGTCCCAGTCGGGGGAGAGCGCGCGGGCGCGCTCGAGGAGGCCGGGCCAGGCCTCGGCAGCGGGCCAGGCGTCCGCGGACGTCGCCGACCCGCCGTCGTCGGAGGCGCCTCCGGGGGCTCTCTCCGTGCCGGGCACGACGGCGAGGCCGTGAGCGGCGAGGAGGCGCGCGGTGGCGTGCTGCTCGTCGAACGGACGCTGCTGCGGCACGACGACGGCCCGGGAGGAGGCGGCGGCCAGGTCGGCCACGCTGTTCTGCCCCGCGGCCGACACGACGACCTCGGCGGCGCGGATCAGCGGCCAGGGGTCGTCGGTCCAGGTCTCGGGCGACGCGCCGAGCACCGACCACCGCGCGGTCGGTGTCGCCGCAGCGGCCTCCGCCACGCGGCGCGCCAGCCCGGCACGGCCCTCGGCGCCGCCGCCGGCCAGGACGAGCACGGTCCCCGGCTCGGGCACCGCCGGTCCGTCGACCCTGCCGTCGTGGCGCGAGACGCCGCCCACGGTGCGGACGCGGTCGCCGACACGGTCGAGCGCGGGCGACGCGTGCAGGCCGCCCGCCCAGGGCGCGAGCACGAGCTCGGCCGCGTGCCAGCCGAGCGCGTGCGGACCGTCGGAGCGGTCGCCGGGCTGCGCGACGACCACCGGGGGGACGCCGAGGAGGCGCACCAGCAGGGCGACCTCGACGGACACGTCCACCACGAAGGCCCGGGGCCGCGCGTCGGCGATCCAGGAGGCCATGGTCGCGAGGCGTCCGGCGTGGCCGTCGTGGTGCAGCGGAGCCCAGTGCAGGAGACCGCGCACCGTCGGATCGGCGCCCGAGCCAGGATCGCCCGGGCGGCGCGTCGTGCCGTCGGCGGGGACGACGTCGTGGTCGTCCCGGGGGAGCTGCACCCACGTCGTGGCCTCGGGGAGCGCGGCGGGCGGGGCGAGCGAGCTGAAGACGACGACGTCGGCGTCGAGGTGGGGACGCACGGCCAGCAGCCGCGTCAGGTGGCCGGCGCCGTGGTGGTGCACGTACCAGCCGACGACCGGGCGCGCGCTCACGCCGCGGGCTCCGGCACGGCGGGCGCCGGAGGACCGGTGGTCGCCGACGGCCGTGCCGGCGACGCCACGGCCCGCGCAGGTCGCCGCCCGCGCTGCGAGGCGGCCCGGTGGCGCGCCACGAGGGCCTCGTGCACCTCTTCGACGACCTCGGCGCGACGGTGCAGCGAGAAGCGGGCGAGCGCGTCGGCCCGGACCCGGCGACGGAACCCCGGCGTCGTCGACGCGGCGCCGGCGAGGCCCGCGGCCAGGTGCGCCAGCCCGGCGACGTCGTCGCGGGGCACGAGCCCGGCGCCGATGCTCGACCCGACGACCTCGGGCACGCCGCCCGTCGCGAACGACGCGACGGGCGTGCCGGTCGAGAGGGCCTCGGCGATGACGAGCCCGAAGGGCTCCTCCCAGCAAGGGGTGACGAGGGCGCAGGCGCTCCGCCCGACGAGGTCCGCCAGCTCGGGCTGACGCAGCGGGCCGACGTGCTCGGCGTCGGCCCCGAGCAGCGGCACGACCATGGACTCGTGGTAGTCGACGTCGCCCACGCGGCCGGCGAGGACGATGCGCCGCCCCGCGAGACGCGCGGCCTGGATCGCGAGGTGCGGGCCCTTCTCGGGGACGATGCGGCCGCTCCACACGAGGTCGTCGCCGCCCGGGCCCAGCGGCCACAGGTCGGTGTCGACGGCGTTCGGCAGCACCCGCGCCTCGACGCCCTCGGCCCGCCAGACGGCGGCGGTGTGCTCGCTCACGGCGAGGAACGCGCTCCGGGGCTCGACGGCGGCGCGGTGGTGCTCGAGCAGGTCGGGCAGCGTCGGGGTGTGCAGCGTCGACACGACGGGCACGCCGAGCTCGCCCGCCCGCGAGAGCACGTGGCCGCTGAGGGAGTGGTTCTCGACGACGTCGATCTCGTCGGCGTGGTCGCGGATCCAGTCGAGGGCGCGGTGCAGGGCGGGCAGCGCCGTCTCGAGGTAGCCGGCGGGGTAGGTCGAGTCGGTCGCGTCGGCGGGGTCGTCCCAGTGGACGGCGGGCAGCGAGAACTCGGCGGGGCCGCCGGGCAGGTGGTCGCTGCCCTCGACGGCGCACAGCAGCACTTCGTGGCCCCGGGCGCGGAGGACGCGCACCTGGTGCCACACGCTCGACTCGAGGCCGCCGGCGTGCGGCTCGGCGATCGGGTAGCGGAGGGGCGCCACGACGACGATGCGGCGCGGGCGCTCGGCGGTGCGCACGGGCTCGTCCGGCCAGGGGGACGAGGAGGCGGCGGCGCGGTCGGTCACGACGGTCACGAGACGAGCTCCGAGGGCCTCGCGACCGCGTCGGACCCCGCCGGACCGGCGGGCCGACGAGCCGACGCCGAGGAGGCCGCCCGCTCGTAGGCGGCCAGGTGGGCCCGGGCGATCTCGTCGCGCTGCGCACGACGGAGGTCCCGTCGCCGGGCGACGAGGTCGCGGCGCACGGCCGAGCCGGCACGGGCCGACGTGCCCTCCCGGGCGGTCAGGAGGCCGCCGAGGGCGGCGGCCAGGTCGGCGGCGTCCCCGGCCGTGAACGACGCCGTGTCGGCGGGGTCCGGGTGCTGGTCGGCGACGTGGCCGACGCGGGGGGCGGCGACGGGGACCCCGAGGTCCCAGCTCAGCTCGACCCAGCCCGAGTGCGTGCCGTGCGAGTAGGGCAGCACGACGACGTCGAGGTCGGCGAGGGCCGACGCGAGCTCGTCGTCGTGGAGCCGGGGGTGCTCGACCAGCGACACGGCGAGGTGCCCGGGCGCGGCGGCGACGAGCTGTCGCACCTCGGCCAGCGCCGGGGCGTCGCGGACGCGCTCGTTGACGTCGACGCGCACCGAGACGGGCGTGCCGGCCTCGGCGAGCAGCTCGGCGGCCGCGAGCAGGGTCCTGACCGTGCCGGGGCCGTCGACGTTCGGGCGCAGGTCGCGGAGGCTGACGCCCACGACGGCCCCGTCACGGGCCGTCCCGACGGGCGCGTCCGCGTCGAGGGGGAGGAGGTGCGGGTGCGGCACGACGACCGGGCGGCGTCCGTAGGTGCGCTCGACCTCGTCGGCCGCGCCCTCGGTGAGGGTGAGGAGCTCGTCCGCCTCCGTGACGAGCAGGCGGAGGTGGGAGCGGTGCGGACCCTGGTCGACGAGCTGCGGGTTGACGAGGTCGTGGACGGTGTGCACGAGCGGGAGGCCGGCGGCGTGGGCGGCGTCCACGACGCGGCGCAGGTGCTCGAGGTCGTACGACTCGGTGCCGAAGTGGACATGGAGCAGGTCGACCTCGTCGGCGTGCTCGGCGAGCCAGCCGGCGTCGAGCACGACCGGCGGCCACCAGCGGGCGGGCTCGGCGGGGTCGGGCAGGGGATCGGCGAGGCGCACGACGGGGCGGGCGACGGCGGACTCGTCCGCAGGCTGCAGGTGGCGCACGTAGGGGTGACCGGCGGGCACCGAGGCGACGCGGAGGGCGTCGCCGGGGGGCGGCGGGGTCTGGGTCATCGGGCCTCCTCGGCTCAGTCGGGACACGACGGTCCGGGGACCGTCGAGGGGTGAGCCGGGGCGACTCGGGTGACCCTGGGGAGACCGGGTGACCGGTTCGCGTCGAGGGAGGGGGCCGATGGGAGCGGCCTGCTTGCACACTAGTAGCTGACGGGCCGTCGTGCCCGGTCGCCCGAGGTGGCCCTCGGGACGCCTCATCCAGCACGATGGGGTCGTCGCGTCCGCCGTCCGCGGGGCCGACGGAGAGGCAGCATGACCCACCCCACCCCGGCCGTCGACGGCCGCACCCGTCACTACGGGCATTTCTACGGCCTCGACGAGCCCGAGGGCGACGGACCGGTGGCGCTCGTCGTCGGCAACTGCCAGGCGGAGTCCCTCCGGATCGCCCTCGACGGGGGCGGCCTCCGCACCGTCAGGACACCTGCTGTTCACGAGCTCGTCACCGCCGACCTGCCGCACCTGGACAGGTGGCTGGCCCGCGCCTCCTTGCTCGTCTCGCAGCCGGTGCGCGACGACTACCACGACCTGCCCCTCGGCTCGCGGCAGCTGGCCGCCCGTCTCGGCCCCGGGGCGAGGGCCGTCGCCGTGCCCGTCATCCGGTTCGCGGGCCTCTACCCGACGTCGGCGATCGTGCGGCCGCCGCACGACCCGTCGCTCGTGCCGCCGGTCGTCGAGTACCACGACCTCGTCGTGCTGGCGGAGGCCGCCGCGCGGCGCGACGGCACGACCCGGCCCCTGCCGCGGCTCGACGTCGACGCCGTCCGCGCCGTCGCCGTGCTGTCGCTGCACGAGCTGCGTCGACGCGAGGAGGCGCACGACGCGGTCGTCGTCTCGGACCTGTTCGACGACCCGTCGTTCGCCCAGATGCGCACCCTGAACCACCCCGGCAACCCGATCTGGACGGCGCTCGCCTCGCGCGTGCGCGACCGGCTCGGCCTGCCCGAGCACGTCGTCGACCCGGGCCGGCCCCTGCTCGACAGCGTGCACGCACCCCGCCTTCAGGCCGTCGTGGACGCGTTCGACCTCGACGACGCGCCGACCGACCACTGGGTCGTCGGGGGCACGCCCGTGCCCGGCGAGGAGGTCAGGGAGGCGCACCTCCGGTGGTACGAACGGGAGCCCGCCGTCGTCGACGCCGGGCTGGCCCGGCACGCCGACTCGCTGGCCCTGCTGGGGCTCGCGTGACCGCCGCCACGCGCGCCGTCCCGGCCCTGGTCGTCACGGGCGACGCCGAGCACGGCGTGAGCGGGCTCGCCCGACACGTGGCCGAGGCCGTCGCCTCCCGCGTCGGGCGCGACGTGACGACCACGCCCGACGAGCTGGCCGGGGCACGGCCGCCCGCCGCCGCGCACCTGCACTTCACGGACCGGCTCTGGGGGCCGACCCCGGAGGCCGCCGCCGACCGCCTCGTCGACCTCGCCGGCCGCACCCGGCTGACCGTCACCCTGCACGACCTGCCCCAGCCGTCCGACGGCGAGCGCAACCTGCGGCGGCGCGGCGACTGCTACCGCCGGGTCGTCGAGGCCGCGGCGGGCGTCGTCGTGAACAGCGCGCACGAGGCGCTCCTGCTGGCCGAGCACACCGTGGCCGGGGCCGACCCGGCCGTCGTGCCCCTGCCCGTCGAGCCCGCGCCGCCCGTGGGGCAGCGCCCCGAGCCCGACGGCACCGCCGCCGTCATCGGCTTCGTCTACCCCGGCAAGGGCCACGCCGAGGTCGTCGACGCGGTCGCGCGGCTGCGCGGCGACGGACCCGCCGGCGACCTCGGCGTCGTGGCGCTGGGGCGCGCCAGCGCCGGGCACGAGGCCGAGACCGCCGAGCTCGTGGCCGACGCCGCCGCCGCGGGCGTCGTGCTCGACGTGACCGGCTACCTCGACGACGCGGTGCTCCTCGACCGCTGTCGCCGCGCCTCCGTTCCCGTCGCGGTGCACCGCCACGTGTCCGCCTCCGGGTCGATCACGACCTGGATCGGCGCCGGGCGCCGCCCGATCGTGCCCGACACCCGGTACTCGCGCGAGATGGCGGCGCTCCGGCCGGGCACGCTGACGCTGGTGGACGACGGGCCCGAGGCCCTCGCGGCCGCGCTGGCCCGCGCCGTCGCCGACCCGGCGTCGACCTGGCTCGCCCCCGACGCGGTGACGGCGCCCGACCTCGAGGACGTCGCGGCCGCCTACCTCGCCTGGTGGACGGGATCGGCGTCGTGACCGTCGGCGGACGGCACGAGGAGGCGCCGGCACGGCCGACGGGAGGGGTCCCGGGCAACCGCTGGGACCTCCTCGACGGCGTCGTCCCCGACCCCCTGCCGACGGTCTCCGTCGTCGTGGCCCACTACCGGCAACAGGCCGAGCTCGACCGGACCCTCGCGGCGCTCGCCCGGCAGGACCACCCCGCCGAGCTGCTCGAGGTCGTCGTCGTCGACGACGGCTCGCCCGAGCCGCCCACGGTCCCGGACGGCGTGCGGCTGGTCGTCCAGGCCGACGAGGGGTTCCGGCTGTCCGCGGCGCGGAACCTCGGGGTGCGGTCGTCGACCGGCGACGTGGTGTGCTTCCTCGACGCCGACACCGCGCCCGAGCCCGGCTGGGTGAGCGCCATGACGCGCCTGCCGGCGCTCGCCCCCGAGGCGGTCGTCGTCGGCACGCGTCGCCACGCGGACTTCACGGGGGTCGCCCACGACGCGCCCGTCGAGCACGAGGGCCCCCTGCACGAGCTGCCGTCCCCGGGCTGGCTCGACGACGCCTACCGGGCGAGCCGTGACCTGCTCGACGCCGACGACCGCTCGTACCGGCACCTGATCGGCGCCGTGGTGGCCTGCAGCCGGTCGATGCTCGAGGCCGTCGGCGGGTTCGACGAGGGCTTCACGACCTACGGCGGCGAGGACTGGGAGTGGGCCTGGCGCGTTTGGCGCGGCGGCGCGCTGCTCGCGCACGAGCCCCGGGCCGTGGCCTGGCACGACGGCCCGGACTGGGCCGGGCGCGACCCCGAGGACCGCCAGCGGCAGAAGAACGACGAGACGGTCGCGCTGAGCCGGCTGGTGCCCGTCGCGGGCTCGCGGCCGCGCGGACTGGTCGGCGGCGCCCCCGACACGGTGGTCCGGCTCGCCGCGGCCGACTCGGCCGGAGCCGCGTGGCTCTGCGTCGACACGGTGCTGGCGGCGCTCCCGGCGTCCGTCGTCGTCGTGCCCGACGAGCACCTCGCGCTGTTCGCGACGGATGCCCGGGTCGTGGCCGCGTCCGATCCGGCGGCGTCCGTCGCCGCGGGGCGGGCCCGGGTGGCCGTCGACCTGCCCTCGCCCGTCCGGGTGCGGGACGCGGCGCCGCTCGTCGAGGCGGTGGCGTCGGTCGGGGTCGGCGTGCTCGGCACGGTCGAGGTCACGGACGAGTCCGGTGCGCGGGCGATCGTGCGCGTCCGCTCGAGCCGGGCCGAGGCCCGGGCCGCCCGGCACGGCACCGAGGACCTCTTCGAGACCCGGCGCGGGCCGGCGGCGTGGTGCGAGCCCGTGCTCGGCGAGCCCTCGCTCGCCGCCTACCTCGGCGGCTGGGGCTGACGCCGTCGCCGGGCTGCGGGGTGCGGGGGCGGCGGCCGACGACGCGACGACGGACGCGCCCCGGCGCCCCCGCTAGTCGGCGTGCTTCTTCGACGTCTTGGTGACGAGGGCGTCCCGCTCGCCGCGCAGCGACTGGACGGTCTCCGGGTCGAGGAAGTCGACGAACGGGTTGGGCTGGCCCGTCTTGTCGGCGACGACCTGCGAGTAGGCCGAGGCGGCCTGGCGCACCTTCTCGGTCGCCCGGCCGGCGCGCTTGGCCGAGACGGGACGGTCGCTCATCACCTCGCCGTGGTGCTCGAGGGCCTTGAGGAGGGACTTGAGGGCTGCGTCGATCTTCTTGCTCACGAGGGCATTGTGGCGCACGGAGGTTAACGCGCAAGCCGTCGCTCCCCGCGGGCGGGCGGGCGCCGTCCGGCGCCGATGTCCCCACGGCGGACGACCCGGGTGCTCCCCGAGGACGACGCGCGCGGCCCCGCCCCGCTCGTAGCGTCGACGGGGCGCCGACCCCCGGCGCCGAGGGAGGCGGTCGTGACCGGAGCCAGGATCGTCGCGGGCAGTCCCGTAGGAGGCGCCGCCCGCCTCCTCGAGGCCGGTCGCGACCTCGTCGCGTTCGGCGTGCAGCAGGCGCTCTCGTGCGCCTTCGCCGTCGCCGTCCTGGCCGGCCTCGCCGTCACCTCCGTCGTCGACCTCGGCCTGCCCCGCTACGACGCGATGCTCGTCTGGTGCGTCGTGGTGCAGGTCGTCTTCGTGGCGACGCGCCTCGAGACGCGGGACGAGCTGGTCGTCATCTGCCTGTTCCACCTGCTGGGGCTCGGCCTCGAGGTGTTCAAGGTCGCCGTGGGCTCGTGGTCGTACCCGGAGCCCGGCGTGCTGCGGATCGGCGACGTGCCCCTCTACAGCGGGTTCATGTACGCGGCCGTGGGCAGCTACGTCTGCCAGGCCTGGCGTCGTCTCGACCTCCGGGTCGACCGCCTGCGGATGCTGCCCACGCTCGCGCTGGCCGTGGCCTTCTACGTCAACTTCTTCACGAACCACTGGGTGGTCGACCTGCGCTGGGCGCTGCTCGGGGTCGCGGTCGTGCTGCTCGGGCGGACGTGCGTCACCTACCGCGTGCGCGGCCGCGACCGCCGGATGCCCCTGCTCGTCGCCTTCGCCCTGATCGGGTCGTTCATCTGGGTCGCCGAGAACGCTGCGACGCTGATGGGCGCGTGGACCTACGCCTCGCAGGCGGACGGATGGTCGCTCGTGCACCCCAGCAAGATCGGCTCGTGGACGGTGCTGGTGGTCTTCAGCTTCGCCCTGGTGCTGTGGCTGAAGCTGCGGGGAGACCGGGACGGGACCGTCAGCCGAGCAGCCTGACGACGGCGTCGAGCAGGGAGTGGGCGGTGTCGGACTTCGTGCCGCTCGACTCGCCCACGACGTCTCCGCCACGGCCGAGCACGACCGCGACCGACTCGTCCCGGCCGAAGCCCTCGGTCCAGCCCACCTGGTTGAGGACGAGCAGGTCGGCGGGCTTGCGAGCGAGCTTGCGGCGGCCGAGGGCGAGCAGGTCGTCCCGGCCCGTCGACGTCTCGGCCGCGAAGCCGACGACGACCTGGCCCGGACGCCGGCGCTCGACGAGTCCTGCGAGCACGTCGACGGTGCGGACGAGCTCGAGGGCGAGGCGGTCGCCGGCGTCGTCCTTCTTGAGCTTCGACGGAGCCACGGAGGCGGGGGCCCAGTCCGCGACGGCGGCCGCCATGACCACGACGTCCGCGGTCTCGGCCGCCGCCGTGGTGACGGCGTCGAGGTCCGCCGCCGTGGGGGCCTGTCGCACCTCGACGCCGGGCAGCCGGCGGACGGCGGCCGCGACGTCGTCGTCGACGTGGGCCGCGACGAACACGACTCGGGCGCCGCGTGCCGTCGCCGCCTGCGCGATCGCCAGCCCCTGCTTGC
>Ga0265797_10011020_pt1 | contig 11409 bp, 7 predicted proteins | sample P2T30metagenome_FD_192433 | JGI IMG/M metagenome (GOLD analysis project Ga0265797, IMG submission 192433) | Plant litter microbial communities from East Loma Ridge, Irvine, California - P2 T30 | ecosystem: Environmental > Terrestrial > Plant litter > Unclassified | place: USA: California... | reverse complement strand
TATCTTCAATCTTCGGACTACTTACACCAGACAAACAAAAGAATACCGCTACTCCCAACCCAAGAAGAAAAACACCCCGGCGGTGGATATCATCGCATGCCAACCAATACCCAAATCAACGCTATCAGCAAGGTACATAGTACCGGCGCCAGCACACCTGTACGCCATTGAGCATAACACCTTTACCCCATCACCAAGCCCACCAGCCAGTACACCCTAACACCGTAGTAAAGAAAAACAAGAAAAAAGGAAGTGCACACGCGCACACACTCACACACAAAGAACCCCCCACCATCACCATTCCCCAACCCACCAAACCAAACCAAACCAAACCAAACCAGATCATCATCATCATCATCCTCCTCCTCCTCCCTTACCTCCTAAATCTCCCTCTTAAATCTCCCCACACAAAACCTCCTCAATCCCCCCCAGCGCAACCCCAAACCTAGGCCTAGGCTCCACCAACCCAACCAGCGCGCCATCGAACTGCACACGTTCCAACTCCTGCTCGATTTCAACGCAAGACTTTTTGCGCCGGATGACGAGGCGGCGCGGCGAGGGATCGCGTGCGTGTTGAGAGTGAGAGTGCGAGAAGAAGAAGTCTGATGATGATGGCATGTGGAAGAGCGGCGATGGGGCGTTGTTGCCGTTGTTGTAGTTGCCATTGTTACTGTTGTTATGATGGTCGAAGCTGAAGCCTGCGATGGGGCTGGTTGTGGTACTTGTGGAGAAAGGGTTTTGGGAGGGGGAGGGGGATGTTGTTGTTGGGGATGTTGGAGATGCTGCGGATGTGCATGTTGTTGTGGTGCATGTTGCTGCGTTCAGAGTTGAGAGGTGGTTGTGGCCAAAGTCGGGCTCCATCGCCGCTGCTGCTGCTGCTGCTTGCTGGTGGCGTGTGGGCGATTGTGATTGTGAGGATGATGAGAATGCTGTGCGGAGTTTTTGGAGGGAGCGCGAGGGGGAGAGGCGGTGGGTGGATGGCATTGTTGTTGTTGTGTGGGCGTGTATAAGTGTTTCTCGATGTGGGTGTGATTTGTTGTATTGTATTGTAGAGGTGGGAATTGATGATTTCCCCTGCACAGTGATTTTGTACTGTAGTATAGCTCAGGAAAGTGTGATTGATTGATTGATTGAAAAGTCGGGAGACGATTCGATTCGTATGTGCTCTCTTCTTTCCTGAGTCTGCGACTTGTGTTGTCGTTGATGTTGATGTTGATGTTGTTGTTATTGTTGCGATGTGAAGAGAATAGGTACTGTATGTTTGGGAATCACCTTTCTCAGTCAAGCCACAGTAAATAGAAGAGACCTGAGCAAGGTTCCTAGTCCTTCTTCAATAGACCGATGAGTCCCAGACTCTCTCTCACGTGGTGAACAGAAACTCCTCCTTCACCCAGACAGCCAGCCGTCGTCGCCGGGCAGCAGCGGTTGCTCCTCACGGCAAGAATCCCTAACGTTTTCGAGACAGTTTTGCTTGCTACTGACCGACCGACTGACTGACTGACCGGCTGACTGGCTGACCGATTGACTGTGCAGTAGACGCAAGCGGCAAAAGCACGATACCACTAAGACACGTGTGTTCAAAAACAGTTCGAAAGGTAGGTAGGTAGGGGAAGGATGAGCGAAAGCCGAGACGAGACAGCAGCAGTTGCAGGGCAACGAAGAAGTGAAGAGAGCAAAGGTTAGACAGATAGATAGGTAGATAGATGCCCTGTACGTGAGGCTGTCACTGTCACGTAGAAGGGATGTTTGATGTCTTATTATCATTAGGAAGGGGGAGCCACGTGCTAGAAAGACGATGCGATGGGTGGATAGATCTGAGAATGACCTTGGGCAATGGCATTATTGATGCAATCCATTGCCGTATACTAAGGTGTCCAACTAGCCAGTCGCGTTATGTAACGAAAATCGCTCCTTTGTTGTGTATATGCATATGCGCATACATCCAAACTCACTCTAATGCTTCTTTTCTTTCTTTCTTAGCCAATTCTAGAAGGAAAAAAATTAAGGAGTCGAAATGGACCACAAGAGTCTAAGCTCCCCCCAACAACAACAACAACAACAACAACAACAACAACAACAAGTCCGACCAAACTCGACGCCCAACAACGACAACGGGCTGGCTGATGAGATGTTTCACAACGTTGTTGTCACACCCCGAGTCCCGACAGCTCGCTGATGGGGGGATTTGATGGAAAACATAAGACAGACGGGACGGGGGAATGGGTCAGAGACCTATAGTGGACATAATGTGGCTTATAGATACATATTACATGCAGCTACGGCCTTCACTTGCGAGTTGCGATTGATGCAACAACCATGATTGCAAGATGCAGTATTCTTGAATGGATTATTTGTTGCTTGATGACATGTCGTATCCTATCTGCAACGATAGAATAGCATTGCGTTCCGGAACATGCAATTCTACTGACTGACTTGGGAGATGTCAAACGCTACAAAGTGAAAGACATTACAAAAATCTACAGAGAGCAACTTGATGAAACCATACCCGTGGAAAATGTGAAAACTGAATCCAAAAAATGCTATACTGTCTCGCTGTCTCTATCATCAATCAATCAATCAATCAGTCAGTCAGTCAGTCAACCATCCCACTCCATCCCATCCACCCCATTCACATCATCCACACCATCCACACCAAACCCTTCCCATCCCACCCCAACCCCCAAATCAAACATCCCTCGTCCTCGCCTCACTCTCCCCAATCCACCGATCCACCAACCCGCGATCCCTAACCTTCAGCCCAACCTTGAAAGGCTTAGTATCCATCGTCAGACCATTCGGCAACCGATTACAGCCAAAGCAGTCCAGGATCGGCTGGTCACTGGCCTTTTGCGGCGGCAGGATTTCGAAGGCGATGATGCAGCGCAGGAAGGCGGTGTACAGTTCGCGGTTGGCGAGGTGGGTGCCGACGCACCTGAGGGTGTGAGAGAGAGAAAGTCAGTATCGCGGATTCAAAAAAGATTTGTGGTTTGACGTGTGTTTGGCGGGGGAAAAACATTTACTTACATTCGGCTCCCGGCTCCCAGAGCGTAGTGCGGCGTTCCCCTTGTGGCGGAGGCGTCGTCGATAGTCGTATCCGCCAGATAGCGTTCGGGGTTGAAATCCCACGGGTTCTTGAAGTGCGACTCGTCATAATGCGCCCCGTAAGCGTTCATGTAGAAACTCGTGCCCTTGGGGATAACTGCGTCGCCCCAGCGGATGTCGCGGATGCTCTCGCGAGGCAGGCTGATGGGGATGACGGACCAGAAGCGCAGGGTTTCCTTGACGAGGGCGGTGATGTAGGGGACTTTTTCCTCGGTCAGGCAGCGCTCCCAGGCGTCGTTGTTGGGGTATACTGCGTTGATGGCTGCGAGGGCTTGGGCTTGGATGTCTTGGCCGCCGGGGGAGGCGAGGTAGGCGATGCACATGATTATGTTGCTGGGGACGGTGTCGAGGCCGGCGGAGACCATGCTGAGGCCGATGGACATTACTTCAGCTGTGGGAGGGAGGGGTTAGTGTTGTTGTTGTTGTTGCTTGATTTGGTGTGGGGGCCAGGTATCAATGTCTTCAACAATATGTTGGTACTTACCAGCATTCAATTTGGCTTCGGGGTCTTTGAGGACATTGCCGGTGATGCACGGCGTATCGGTGCCCTCCGCAATCCTCTTCTTCAACATGTCAATCAGCTTGTACATGTACACCGCGCGTCTCTTCTTGTAATCCAACGGCTTCTTCGTCCCGCCAGGCTTGAGCCTCAACAGAGGAACGTAGTCGGCCCAGTTGGCGGTCGACCGGAAGTTGCTGATCTCACGCTCGACGTGTGTGATTTCTTGGAGCAGTTCGTCGTCGATGTTGCCATCGATCCGCTCACCGTAGTTCAGCGTGAGAGAAGTCGACAGGGCGAAACGTGCAAAGTATGGAGCGGGGTCGATGTCCGTCTTTCCTCCGTCGCTGTTGACGAGCATTTCCTTGATACTCTTCGTGCTCTCGTAGTCGATGATGGGCATGTAGCTCTGTACTGCCGGGCGGTTGAGAGCAGTGGCTGCGGCCTTGCGACGAGCCTTGCAGCTCTCGTCCCATGGTGAAGTACCAATGGTGAAGCCTTCACTAGAGCTCACCACCGAGTGGAATGTATGCAGTTTTGGTCGGCTGATGAGTGCAGATTGGTTTGTGATCCATAGCTCCCTAACACTGTCGAAAGTATTCGCAAATACGATACGGCGATTACCCATGCGGACCTGGAAGACAGGCCCGTACTTCTTGCTCCATTCTGCTGCGGCTTTGGCATGGTTGTCGCCGAGTCCGTACAAGTTGCCGAAGATGGGTAGGCCTGGGATTTCGGGTAGACCTTTGATTTTGGGGTTATCTGTTCGATCGAGGATCTTCACGGCTGTGTAGATGAGGGCAATGAGGAAGAATGGAAGGATGTGAGGTTGGAGGAGAAGTTGGACGATGCCTTGGGGTTCCTGGGTGGCTTGTGCCATGGTTGGGGAGAGATTGCAGACTTGCAGTCACAATGGGCAATGATCAGGCAATTGTTGGAGAGATTGGGAGGTGGGATAGATATAGTATGGAGGAGAGCAAACGTACAGTAGGTACCTACCACATACACTCTCTATGCCAATAGCGTAGTAGCCGAGGACGGCATGGTCAACAGCAAACGGTTTTTCGGCCTTCGTGATTTTGCCCGCACGCGGTGTTGTGTCCGCGGGGCCCAATCATCACATAGCCGATCTCGTGGCCGGTCAGCGCATGCAATCCGCACAGCGGTACAGTAGGTACTGTACTGTTGTAAGAGGAGCTGCTCGGTACAAAGGGCTGTCTGTGGCTAGAAGGAGTGTGCTGCGGTTTCCTCCCCGCGCGGGGTTGAGCAGGGGAATGAATGTGGAGTGAATATTTCGAACTAAAAGTGGGTCCGCGGAACTGCCTTAGTGGAGGGCGGAAACGGAAAGTCAGCGCCTCTTGTTGACTTGCATGATCAAGTTGTTGCCACTTCATCATCAACTACTGACTCGCAAAGAAATGTTGGCTACCAGGTATCGCGGAGCTCATACCGCGCAAGCATCTTGTCAAGACTTCGAACATACACCCTGTATTGATTGGCCTTCACAACATGGGCTCTGCTGCACTAGCGAAGGGTATAACATGGAGGGGAAGGTGGCTTGCAAAGGCCGGAGTTGACCGAGCAGGGAAGAAACAACTGTTTGCAGTCAGGTCGACAGATCACAATTCTTGTAAGTAACATGTCAAAAACACCAGAGGGTGATGAGAAGGTAATCCTTTGACTCGACAATCAGTAAACTGTGGACGAGCGTTCATTTACCTGTTCACAAACTGTTCATCCACCGATCTACACAGTCTCTACCCTTCGTCTTCTTCAGAAGCTTTTCGTACTCCTTGCTCTGACCTCTTTACGTACGAGTCCTTCCAAAGACGGGTGTGAGAAGAGTGTTGAGGACACCGGACCGTGCTGAATCCTGAGACTTTCGGTGCAAGGCGGCGTTTGTGAGAGCATTGCCACTGAAGACAAACAGGAATCAATACCAAAGATCTTACGAACCTACAGTACAGTAGCAAAAAGTCACGTTACATCAGCACCATCACGCGCAGTATTCCTCCCAAGCTTCGGGTCAAGAGAACTTGAGCTCGGCAGCAGGTTCAAGAGTGCCCGAACACTCGCCAAAGCCAACGAGAGCACCCGGCTCACTCCCGCAGACGCCAGAGATGGCAACCTCGTCGTAGTCGGCGAGGTAGGTACGCTTCTCACCACCCGCGAGCTGGATCTCCTTCTCCCCGTTCCCGCTCATTTCCAGCAGACAGCCCTTTTCATTTTCGGCTCGCCCGGAAATGGTGCCACTGCCAAGTAGGTCGCCGACATTGAATGGACAACCACCGATGGTGTGATGGGCGAGCATTTGCGGGAAAGAGAAGAGGAGGTTCTTGGAGGAAGTCTCGCTCACGGTGGTGGTCTTGCCCTCGTGGGTAGTAATGTTGACTTTCAGATCAACATCGAAGTGACTGTCCCTCTTCTTCTCGTCGAGGTAAGGGAGCGGCTTGGTGTCGCTAGGGATGCCGTGGGTGGCGAAAGGCTCGAGAGCATCCATCAAGACAACCCACGGACTGATAGTGGTTCCGAAGTTCTTGCTGTGGACCGGGCCCAAGGGCTGGTACTCCCACGCCTGAATGTCGCGTGCAGACCAATCATTCAAGAGGACCATGCCAAACAGATAGTCGGGAGCATCCTCGATCCTGATGATATCTCCCATGTCCGAGTTGGCGCATACAAAGCAGCCCAGCTCAAGCTCAAAGTCAAGCTTGCGACTAGGGGCCAGGATCGGCTGCTTCACTTCGGAGGTTTGATTCTCCAAGATCTGACCGTTCGGGCGCTGAATAGGTGTACCGCTCACAACCACGCTCGAAGCTCTTCCGTGATAGCCAACAGGCAAGTGCATGTAGTTGGGTTGTAATGCATTCTCTGCTCCGCGGAACAGGGTGCCCACGTTGTGAGCGTGGTTGAGACCGGCGTAGAAGTCGGTATAGTCACCGATCTTCATGGGCAAGTGATTCTCGCATTTGTCCAATGGTATCAGAGCCTTCTTGCGCAGTTCCCAGTTCCGCTGAAGTATCTCTGGAAACGGCCCTCCTTGAAGCAGCACACTCTGCAGGTACTCTCTGACGATAGTATGGAACTCACGAGTGAGGGCGGCGAAGGCGTTCAAAGTGGGCTCATAGAAGACTTTTTGGTACGGCTGAATGGTCGACAAGGCAGAAAAGCCGTTCCCTTCCGTGAAGGCCTGCAGATCGAGGGCATAGTCTCCAATGGCAATGGCCGGGTGAGGCTTCTTGTTGTCGTCGGTGGTGATGATACCGAAAGGGATGTTGTAAATGGAGAAATGAGACTGCGGATCAACGTCCACCCAAGTTTCGAGAGGCGCCATTGGAAGGCGCCGTCAATGGGTAGACAGTCGGGTGGTGGTGTTGTCGATAGGCTGAAGCTGCTTTCTGCAGCTTGCCGCAGCTGTATCTGGTGAGCTGACTTGCAGGAAGTGCTTATGGATCGAGGTGAACCTAGTTAGACGATTGCAATAAATTCGCGGCAGTTGATCAATGGCGGAATGCAAGCGTACGAGTCGACGTTGATTGCGGAAGTCGAATGGAAAGTGTCGTGTGAGCAATGGTGGGAGCTCACAAGTAGGTGTTCCGTCGTTGCGGTTTGTTTTCCGCCAGAGCCAGAGCTGTGCTCTGAGACTCCTTGCTCGTGAATGCGGGGAGACCCCGCAGAGGGGCAGATGTCGTTTGGCATCGTGACCAGGCCCCATTCTTATTTACATTAGCATATTGATTGACCCAAGGTGGTAAATCAGGCAAGTGTTGTCGAGTCGAACCCACCCACGGAATTGTACAGCTGTGGCGGGATGCTTGCGCGTGAGGCAAATAGGCGCGGCAGTGCGGCCTATTTCCATTATCCATCAGCCGAGGAATTAGTATTCAGACCATCGAGAAGCACGGCATCATTGCCGTGCCGATCAGCTCTGCGAAACCTTCCAAGACTTTTGACGGACTATGCGTGAACAATAGATATAATCACTGTTACTTCAGGTTGTCAGCTCCACCCGTCACATCTTCCAAAATGCCTGTCACCGAGTTCAGCGTCTCTGAGAAGTACAAGTACCAAAACGGCTTCAACGCCTACCACGAGACTGAGGCCGTAGAAGGCGCCTTGCCAGTCGGCGCCAACAATCCACAGAAAGCGCCTCTCGGTCTTTACAACGAGAAACTCTCAGGAACTGCTTTCACGGCACCCAGACACGAGAACCAGCAATCTTGGCTATACCGCATCTTGCCAGCCAGCGCTCATGCTCCCTTTGCACCCAGAGAAAACTCAACGTACAACACAAACCCCGAGAACAAGCCTCATGAAAGAATCCACCAGATCCCCAACCAGCTGAGGTGGGATCCATTTGACATGGATGAGACGGTTGACTGGGTCCATTCGCTGCATCTGGTCGCAGGCGCAGGCGATCCTATCATGAAGGCTGGAATTGGCATGTTCATTTACGCGGCTGGCAAAGACATGCATGAACATGAGGCCTTCTACAGCGCAGACGGTGACTTCTTGATTGTGCCCCAACACGGCGTGCTCGACATCCAGACGGAGCTTGGACGTATTCTGGTGCGACCCAACGAGATCTGTGTCATCCCCCGTGGCATCCGGTATCGGGTGACGTTGCCTGAAGGGCCTGTTCGGGGTTACATCTTGGAGCTGTATCAGAATCATTTCACCTTGCCAGATCTTGGGCCAATGGGCAGCAACGCGCTGGCAAATTCCAGAGATTTCCAGGCACCTGTTGCTTCGTTCGTCGAGGACCACGATGGCCAAAACACTTACACCATCCTCTCAAAATTTGCTGGGCATCTGTTCGCCGCCGAGCAAAAACACACGCCCTTTGACGTAGTCGCCTGGCACGGCAACTATTACCCGTACAAATACGATCTCGGCCGCTTCAATACGATGGGTAGTATTAGCTACGACCATCCCGACCCGAGCATCTTCACAGTCTTGACTGCGCAGTCCGATCGTCCTGGCACTGCGATTGCAGACTTCGTCATCTTCCCACCCAGGTGGCTAGTGGCAGAGGACACTTTCCGGCCACCATGGTACCATCGCAACACGATGAGCGAGTTCATGGGTCTCATCCACGGCCAGTATGATGCAAAGACTGGCGGCGGATTCCAGCCCGCCGGAGCTTCTCTGCATAACATCATGTCGGCTCATGGTCCAGACGCGTCGACGCATGAGAAAGCATCGAATGCCGAGTTGAAGCCCATGAAAGTCGGCGAAGGCAGCATGGCCTTCATGTTCGAGTCGTGTCTGATGGTCGGCGTGACTGACTGGGGGTTGAAGAAGTGTGCCAAGGTACAGTCGGACTACAACGCTGAGAGTTGGGAGCCCTTGAAGCCGCACTTCAAGAGGCCGACCCCAGGGAAGATGCTCAATGATCTTCCTCGGGGCTCCGATGGGAAGATTGGAGACAAGAGCCAGGTGCCTCACTGGACTTCGTGATTGCAGTTGTATCGTGGGTAGATCAGGGTGTGGCTTATTCCATCAGAATGTCGAGACACAGGTCCAACATCTCTGCGATTGTCGTTGGGTATCTAGACATTAGTGAGTACAAACAGCATTTTCGGCCGTCTCCAAGTATTGCACAAATCGGGTATAGCATTAGGCTACTTTAAGAGGTAGAAAGGTGCAACAATTGTGACTTTGCAGCAATTCCACTTTCGCACTCACCGCCTGAGTGGCAGAATTCTTGGCTCCGCTCCCGCCAATCCAAAAAAGTTGCGCTGGAGTCCAGATCTTATCGCAGACAGGTCTCGTCTGGCCGAGCCATCCAACACACCAACCCTTTCACACTCAACAACAAACAGTTCAGCCGTCACGATGAAGGTCGGCAAGCCCACTTCCAAGCGTGTGTCCACGCGCCTGCACCACAACATCAAGAAAAAGTCTGCCGAGAAGCAGCGCAAAGACCGCAAAGCAGCCAAGAAGAACCCGCAATGGGTCAGCCGTCTGAAGAAAGACCCCGGCATTCCCAACTCGTACCCGTTCAAAGCCCAGGTTCTCGCCGAGATTGAGGAGCAGAAGTTGAGGAAAGAGGCTGAGCAGCAGGAGAGGAGGGAGACTGCAAAGGCACGCAGAGAGGGCCGCGCTGTCGTCGATCAGCCTGCCGGTCCCAGCGGCCGCGCTGCTGCTGGTGCTATGGAGCAGGACGGTGGTCTAGTCGACATGGAGGGTGACGAGGATATGGAAGACGATGGCAGCAACCCTATGGCCGCGCTGTTGGCTTCTGCGCAAGCGCGGGCCTTGGAACACGCGGACGAAGAGGATGATGACGAGGACGACGAGGACGATGAAGACGAGGATGACATGGGAGGTGTTGCAGTCGAGAAGAAGAAGAAGGCTCCCAGCGCACAGAAGCCAGTGGTTGTGAAGAAGGTTCTTCCCAAGCAAGCGCTCGCCGACCCTATCAAGGCCGTCGCCGCGCTTATGGAGAAGATGGAAAAGACCGAGGACGGCGTGCAAAGATTGGTCGACTACTACCAGCTTGCACCTATTGTCACAGCCCACAGCGATCTTCCCACGCGATTCTTGGTGGACGTCGCACGCAAGCGCGGCAGACTTGGGAGAGGTGGCGTGCCCAACTTGCACGCCGCCTCGCTTGTCGTGCTCAACGACATCAACGAGGACAGAATTCGTCTGCCGACTGTGCAAGAGACCAAAAAGGTGGGACCCAAGGGCAAGTCTCAAGTCACTATTGTCCAGACGATGGCCGAGCCTTTCAAGATTGCCGGCCTCTGGGGAGATGACACGAAGGGCGGTGCAGATGCGATGGAGACTTGAGCTGGTGCTGAGACTGTCTTTGATACCCAACGAATACAATACAGGAATTCTTGCAAGACTGTTCAGAATCGCAAGCACCTTGGCGTGACATGAGCTAGGAAAAATGGTGCAGCACACCGATGAAAGCAAGCAGCTTGAGGGCAGGCTCGGTGACATTTGGCCAAACTGGTTTGATGGTAGATACAACGCAAGAAGACTGCCACACACTTGGAAGCAGCGAATACTCTACGATAAATAAGGTAGCACCTGCTACACATATGTAAAAGCTAGCAGTTGATCCAAACGCTGGTGTTATTGTTGCCTCGCGCATTTCTCCTCACCATGAAACTTTCGAAGCTTATTAACCTCGGAAGTATTTCAATCCGTCGCAAAACCCCCCCGGCACCACAATCCTCCGCCGGTCAACCTCAGAGCTGCGCCTAACCCGCCAATCTAGAGTAGAGCCATGTCAAACACCGCGCAAGCCTTCGCTCGGGTCAAACATTCTTCCGTAAGAACATCTAATCCCGTATGAATGGCGTGTAGGAGGGCTGCGCTAATACCTTGGCCGTAGGAGGAAGCTGCGCAACAACAGCAGAACCAAAACCAAAACCCTCTATCGTGCGAGGTATGCCGGCGAAGAAAGACAAAGGTGAGTGTTCTTGCTCAATTTAATCTCTTGTCAATTTAATCACGTGTGCTAACGATTGCAATCGCAGTGTGACCGTAAACTGTAATACTCGCCCTAAATCCCAGTTCACGGCTTTGGTCGCTATGAACGCCACCGCAATCATTATAACCTAGTCCTCACACTAACAAACACCGAATAGTCCATCCTGCACTCACTGCATCGATGCCAAAGTTTCCTGCCACTACCCCGAAGCAAAACAACGCGGCCCCCAAGTCGGCTACCTAGCAGTTCTCGAGAGTCGTCTCGTCAGCACTGAAGCAGCCCTCCACGATGCCCTCTCAAAACTCTACCACCACCAATCCCCCGAGAATGTCGCCAACGAACAACACCAACAAACCCA